>Ga0208644_1000474_pt1 | contig 34277 bp, 51 predicted proteins | sample VirMetDEL_Nov_18_FD_184517 | JGI IMG/M metagenome (GOLD analysis project Ga0208644, IMG submission 184517) | Aqueous microbial communities from the Delaware River and Bay under freshwater to marine salinity gradient to study organic matter... | ecosystem: Environmental > Aquatic > Marine >...
CTGCCGAGGCACTAGATGCAGCAGCAGATGCACTAGCACTTGCAGATGAAGATGCAGATGATGCAGTAGCAGCGTCTACCAGCAATGCCCAACTTGCACTATTGGCATTTGAACTAATTGGCTGAGAGCCAGTTGATGTATGAGCAGCTACGCAAATGTAGATATTTGCATTGCTTGTATCTTTAATAATGTCACGAAGAACATATGCTGTGCCAGATGCCCAGTTTCCTCGATATTGACCAAGCTCCTGAGCAACAATGACATTGCCAGTGCTATCAAATCCCATAACTTTTGAGGCACGATTAACCGCAGTTGGCAAATATAAATTTACAGCTGCATCAGTCGCAGCAAGAGATATGACGCGAGACGCTTGATCTTCACGTTCACGGATCATTGCAGTCAATCGATCAAGATCTGAGTTTAACGCTTCGATATTAAACGGACCAGAACTAGGAAAATCCGTAATGCGCTTAACCGGAATATCGCGAATGATTGTAATCACATCGCCAGCAGTTGCACCTGTTACAAGAGTAATAGAACCGCCGCCAGTCACGCCAGCACCAGTCACCGTATAGTGAGTGGTCAAAGTTTTGAGAGTTGTATTCTGATAGACAACAAGATCCGAGTTTGAAAAAAACTCAAACGGAACACTAAATACGGTCTGACCAGAAGTCGCCGTATATTGAGCGCGAGGGGTTGTGTCGTTAATCAAAATAGCCATGTGAGTCTCCTATTGCCTGTTTGCAATCATAAGCATTTGCTGTCAATGGACTATTTGCTCAACGCCCTGCATTGCCATCTTACGCCATGTCTGCGGTATCCAAAACATATTGTTAAACGGGATAGAATTAACAATAGCACGAGATCGATCTCGGCTTGTTGAACTTGGACTAGTAAATGCCTTATAAAGATCCATCATCTTGGTGGGTGCGGGACCAAGCAATTCACCAGCAGTTGTGTATTCATCTGACATCTGACCAAACTTGGGCTTCATACCCATAGCAGGACGAATACCAAATTTGTCTTGAGTCAGTTGTTCAAGCGTATGGTTCATATCACCATACCAACCAAACACACCAGAATGTTCCAGTGCCGACAAGATACGCTCATCCATGCCCATATCTTTCCAAACCTTATCTGGAGTCTTGAGATCCATCATAAGATAGGATGCGCCAATCATCATTAATGCGCCAGACATAAAGCTGGCATCACGGCCTTGCAACCCAGACAGCAAGATCTTGTTTGTTGCAGCCATGCTCCAAGTGCGAAGTTGGAATGGAACGGACAAAAGCGCAGCATCTTTACGATCAGCACCTTTGCCAAGAATACCCATCATGATTGCTGGCTTGTCAGCAGGACCAGCAGTATTAATTACTCGACGCTGAATACCAGTTACAGAGTCATAGAATTTACGGGCAAGATCACGATCAGACCAATTTGCCGTGTTAGCAAAATTGATACCTCGATCAGTCTCAATTGGCATCTTTGCCATCAGCTTTGCATCATCAGCAGAAATACCGTAGCTAGCAAGAAACTCCAGTTCCTTTGGCGTATGGATTCCTTCAGCCACATTCTTGATGTTACGAATCAAGATATGTGAGGCAACCAATCCAGTATATGCCTTTTGGATATGCGTCAGGATACCGACACCGTTCATTACATAGAGTGGCGCACGGGAAAGGAAACTAAGGGGACGTTCAATCTGATCAAGAGCCTGATTGTATTTGTTCAGACTAAACCCTGCGTCAACACCGCCTTCCATTTGACGACGATGCGTAAGGCCCATTGCAAGTTCAAAAAAGTCAGCAGCCATTGTGCGCTGTTCAGCAATGCCCTTCTTAATTACGTCTGTGTTGCCAAGAGCATTAAGCGCAAAAGAGAAGTTTTCCTTTACACCAAGCACCCACATTGGACGCACGGTCTCGCCAAGAGACGAAAAGATTGCACGACCCATTGATGTCAATGCAAACCAAGCCTTCATGATGCTAGCTTCACGTTTTCCAATAGCATCAGGATTGTTGAACGCAGTGCCAAGCATACCATCACGAAGGTTGGCAAACTCATCACGGAGGTTCTGCATTTCATTCAAGATCTGCTCTGCTGTTTTGCCTTTGCTTTCACGGGCAACCTGAGCAAGAGCACGAGACAATGCCAGTTCACCATCAGGGCTACCAAAGGCACGGGTATACTCAATGCCGATACCAGCACGATGAGCATACATCTGGATGACATGAGCAATGTCAGTATCAATTACACCAAGAGCAGCATACATTTCATTGGGGATTTCATTGGTGCGTTGACGAGTAAAAAACGCACGACCAAGACCACCTTCTGGTGCGCGTTCACCAGTCACAGTCTGTTGCATCATTGCATTGATTTCTGCATCAACACGTTCTTTGATCTTCTCTGGCATAGGAACGCCATTAGGATTGTTCTCTGGATTCAGATACCAATCCGTCATCATCTTGCGAAGTTCAGCTTCCTTTGCAGCGACCTGCTCAGGGATAAATATACGAGGAAGATAAAACTTTTCTGGCCCTGTAAATTTAGAAAAGTTTTCATTGCTTGGCACTGGCATCTTTGGACGTTCAATTCCAGCAACACCTGTTACGCCAACATCCATTTTTTCACCGACAGTCAACGGAGCGTTTTCTGTTTTGCCAAGTAGTTCATCAAGGCGATTGAGTTCTTCATCCAGCTTCTTAATGTGGTCACGTTGATGCTGAATTAATGCGCTTTCGTTTGCAGTCGGAGATTGATTTTTTTCAAGAATCCGCACTTCCTCAAGCACACGTACTCGTTCTGCAATCAATGTGGCTTTGCTGCGGCTTGCCCATTCAGCATTACGAATATAGCCAGAGCGAAGCTGTGCGCCAAGAATGTCATCAAAGAATGGACGCACTGCCTTTGCAGCCTCAAGCACATACTTGTTATTATGAGAAAGACTATCTGCCTTATGAGCCTTAAACACTTCATCAAGAAATTGATCAAAGCGCATCTTGCCATCAGGACGAGCCATACCAAAGGCTTTGCGACCAGTATCTGCAATGCCAGCCATTGTGCTTCGGATATTAATTCCAGCCACTTCTGCGCTCTGTAAGCCTTCAGTCAGATAGGCAGCATGGATGCGGCGTAGTTCTGCAATCACATCACCAGCCATAACGCGCCAGCCTTCAGACGCAAGATAGGCAGATGGTTCTGTTGCTTCTCCAATCTGGTTGCGCTTGAACATAGTGCCATAGTCGCCAGCAAGACGATTAGCCAAATCTTCCATAACACGATAACCGCTGTTTACAAGACGGGCAAATGGACTTTGCTGTGCTGCAATCTTTTCAAGACCGTAAGCAGAAGCATATCCAGTTGGAGTATCTCCAGTTTCTTTGACCTCAAATGGACGATAGCTACCATTTGCATCATGCGGAGTGCTGTGCAGAATGGTAACAGAAGAATCGGGTTTAAGGGGATCTACTGGTTTTGCAGGGTCAATCGTATCTCCAGTCAATCGACGGGCCTCAGTAGCCATGTTTTTTGCAAGAACCTCTACTCCACGATTAGGACGAAGCATACCGATTGCTCCACCAAGAGCCCCAAACAATAGTGTGCCATAGATCATTTCATGTTTGGCATCATCAAGCGTAAAGTTAGGATCGTATTTAACTTTGATAAGTTGATCAACAGCAATAGATGGCAATGCAGATCCACCGCCACGAATCACACCTTCAATGATTCCAACGCCTCGACGCATAGAAAGTCCGGGAACAAGATTAATTGGATCAGTCAGTGCTTCGGTAGCCATGCGAGACCAGAACGCCTCGCTATCATTGATGCGTTTGTCTGCTGCTTCGTTTGCCTTAAACCGTTCCCACCGACTATCGGCATAGGTAGCGTTCTCTGCATCAGCAAAAATATGAGCATATGGTTTGCGGTCAGGATTCTCATCAAGATATTGACCAAGGTTAAAACTTGGATCTGCTTGATTGTAAATCTGGTCATGCTGCCATTGCAGAAAACTTGCAGTCGAGCTGCGAGTCATAATGTCTACAAAGTTACCAGCAATGCCCTGCTTTTCAGGAGGAAGATATGGAAGTGGCGTAGGTGCTGGCGTAGTTAATTGACCACCAAACTGTTCATTGGCTGGCTTCTGAAGTTCAGCAGTAAGTTCCGGAGTTATTTCCATTAGTTGAACCTATTCATCCAAATGTCAGTGAATTGCTTTGCAGTAAGACTACCAGCATAAGCGCGAGCATCTGTCGGCACATTAAGATAGATTGAGTTAACTGCCATCTCTCTGCTCTTAACAACACGCTGAAGAACACTCATAGCATTATCATTAGGGTTATTCAGCAGAGCAATCGCGCCAGCAGCACCCTGTTGATGCATCAAATAGAGTTCACCAGAGTTAGGCTTTCGACTATACGCACGTTCAAAGGACTGGATATTGTCCTGAGTAAAGCGCATGAAGGCATCAATCTGGGCAATAGGATCTTTACGATCACCACGCCCATACTGATTCCAAGTCGAATCAGTAAACTGACCAAGCCCATAGGCACTGCTATTGGGATTTTTGGCATTGGGATTCATCTGGGACTCAATGCCAATCGTTTTTAGAATATAAGCAGTATGATCATCAAGATTATACTCACTGACTTTTGCACCGATTGCATCAAGCAATTTTTTTTTGTCCTCAGTCATGTTTGGCTGAGACCTCATACGACCAAGCATTACATTAGTTGATGGCAATGGATCTACATGCTTGAGATCAATGTTCAGTTGAGGCTTGTTAACTGGATCTGGATTAACAAGTGTGCCAATAGAAACAGGATGATTCTTCATCAAATCATATACAGCAGATGTTCCCATTGAGACACGAGCAGTTACATTGCCCGTTGCATCGACAAGGTTTTGGAGATTCTGCACGTTACCATTAGCATCACGATGTTCAGCCATCTTGGTTGTATAACCAAGTTTTGTTCCAAGGCGCACAGCATTGCTATCGCCATATGCAATAGCACCCTTATACTGATCTGTAATTTCTTTGACAGACGCAGCACTTAGATGAGCAGGATCTTTTGGATCATACTTGCCTTCAATGACAGTAACTTTATCGGCTCCAATGTCATCAATGGCGCGTTTAATAGAATCACGGACATTGGCAAACTTAGGATCATTGCCATTTGGAAGCACAATAACTGGCTGCTGACCACGAGAACGAGCAAGATCAACCATCTGTTTGACGTTGTTACCAACAGCATTATCCATCACCTGACCAGTAGGAAGGCCCCAATCATTTGTGCCAGTGGCAATGATTGCAGTTTTCTGTACAGGCTTTTGAGTAACGGCTCCAATATCTGATTGGATAACATTGCCAGATCCGGTAATGTTTCCAGTAATAGTGCGGTATTGATTTTCAGCAGCAGTATATTTCTCATAAGCATCTTTTGCGCCTTGAGGAATAACCATCAATGGCTGACCATCTTTACCAACAAGACGCTGAAAACCAAGAGCATCAGGTTTGTGATAGGTAAGATAATAACTACGATTAGGACCACCAATATTGGTAGGCTCCAGTTTTACGTTATCACCATACTTCAGTTCACCAAGCATGGACTTCTGAGCATCGTTAAGACGTTCAGTAAGAATCTTGTCAACATATGGCTTGATATAATCCTTTGTGCCTTTGCCAGTCAAAGCATCATAGGCAGCAGGAAGATCATCTTTCTTTTGAATCCATGTAGATCCACCAACAAGACCAGCAATCACATCAGTGCTTTTGGTCCAGTTGTTTGCAAAGTCACGACCAGCATCTTTTGCTGCCTGATCATATTTAATGCCTTGAGCCACACTAGTAGCAATCGATGATTCAATCTGATCACGGGCAGTCTTTGGAAGTTCTCCATAGCTTGGAGATCCAAACAGAGGAAATGTTGTAACAGTATTTATAGCACCCTCAACAACATCCTTCTGGCTGATAGGGCCAGTCTTGCCACTTGCTTCAGAAAAAGCAGAGTGAACCATCTTTGTAATAGCACCCTGATCCAAAGAGCCAGCCTGTTTGAAGATAGCCTTTACAGCACGATCAGCTTCTTGAATACCATATCCAGCTTGCAGTTTATCCTCAAGAACGCGCAGATAGTTGCGCTCAGTCTGACCAATAACCTCAGTGCGGTCTTGAATACCAGAGCGAGTAGGAAGCGCATTGAGTGTGCGATAGAGATCAAGACGCTCACGGATACGAGCCGCACCTTCTGGTGTTCCAGCATCATTCTCATGGATGCCAGAGAAGTATGTCTTATACATCTCATGCGGCAATACACCATTAAATTGAAATGCCAGAGCCTTTGCACCTTCAGCACTATATGGACTGAGATTGGATGAAGCCAGTGCCTTACGACTTGCATTGGCAAGATCCTTGTCTCCAAAAGTATCAGGCTTGAATGTGCCGCCAGCAGTCAGAAAATCATGAAGATCCTGAGCCTTGCGGTCCTCATTGCTCTGAGCAAACTGTGAGGAGTATTCTTGATCAAGAGTGCTGACAATCTGCCGCATATGAATACGGGCTTCACGAGACATATTCTTAACGATGTCTGTGTCTACTACGCCAAAGGCAGTAGCACCTGTTGGCTGCGCTCCTTCTTGAAGCATCTTGGCAAGACGGCTGATGTCATCTGGATTGGCAGTTTTGTCACGAGCAGCGTCGCGTACCTTCTGATAAACTTCATTGAACCAACGGAACCCATTTGCTTGCTCATCAAACTTACGCATCTGGTCAGCAATAAGATTCTCATCAGTTGTTTTGAGACGAATTGATGCCTCATAAGAACGGCGACCTTCAGCAAGATGTGCGCTTCCAGCCTCAAAGTCACCAGCACTCCATGCATCAATGGCACTGTTCACAAAGTTCTTTGTGTCACCAGCAAGAGCATGTGTACGATAAGTCGCATCATCACTACGAGCCTGATTAAGAATAGAAGCCTGACGCTGATTAAATTCACGACCAAGGATAATAGTAAGTTGGCCCTTATATTTAGGATCAACATTATTAATTGATGTATCAATAAATGAGTTCATCAGCTGAATACGCTGCTCTGGCGGCGTATTCGGTTTATTTGCAATCTCATTGAGACCACGCTCAACGTCACGATACACAGAGTTTGTATAGGTCTGCTCAATCGCAGTGTTATAGGCAAGCCGAGCAGTATCACCAAACGTCTCCGGTGGAGGAGGAGCCTCATACTTGCCATCTGCATTCTTCATTACAGGAACATTTAGACCAGCCTCACGACCAGCAATCTTTGCTTCTTGTGTCAACTGTTCGCCAGCAATCTGACCAATTCCTTCTGCAATCTGTCCAACATTCAAGTTAGGACGAGGAAGATCCGTCTTAAATTCACGGATATACCGACCGCTAGGCTGAACAGAAATCTGCTGTGGATCAATCTGAATTGGCATTTGTTAATCCTTAGTAGCGACCAGTTTTATAACGATAGGCATTAGAAAGAGCAGAACCAATAGTACCTGTAACAGCACTAGTCCATGCTGCCTGAGATGCCATGCCAGCCTTAACAGTGGCAAACTGACCTTCTGCCTTGTTAACCATAATTTGATCAGCAATACGGCTCTGACCAATCGCAGCATTAAGACGCATACTTGCAACATCACGACGAAGGTTCTGATCCGCAACGACCTCTGCACCCTGCAAGAACGAAATATTCTCACCTACACCAGATGATGCAATGAATGCTTCATTTGTTGCACGAGCACGACGAGCAGCTTCTTGACGAGCATTCTCTTGCTGGAGAGCCTGAATCTCGGCTTGCCTCTTATCTTCCTCAAGCTGACGGTTTTGGATTTCAATCTGATAGTTGCGAAACGCTGCCTCTGATTCAGCAGCAGCAGAAGCCATACCAGCTTGAGCAATACCACCAACAGCAGAAACAGCGGTAGAAGCTGCCAATAATGTAAATGGATCACACATTAGATCGACACCTCCATTGCTAACCCAAGCAATCGCATAGGCAATGGTTCAGTTTGAGTTACAACCACAGTCGCATCCCTATTAAAGCCAAGCAAGAAGAACTCCCTCTTGCCAGTTACAGCAGTAGGAGGAATAGAAAAGTCATCTGTAACTTGACGGATAATTAACCTATTATCCCTAACACTGACAGCAAGAGTACTATTAAGGCCAAGGATAACACGGGCAATTCGTTTAGGTCTACCTGTATAAATTCCTTGTGGAAGTTGTATATGAACAGGAAGCGTTTCGACTTCAACATCATAATTAAACCCTACAATAATGCTTGTCACTGCATCATTAAGAGTAATCTGATTTGATCCGTTAACCGTATAGTCTCCAAGGTAATAGTTGTTCGATACAACCGATATAACCTTTCCACTATAAATTGAATTAACAGTCCACGTTGTTTGTGCTGATCCACTTGTATATGAATGAGCACAGTCAAGTGACAGATCAAGATGATCAGCAGCAAATTCCTCAAGATAGTATGATGTGCCACGCAGGACAGAGACGTAGATCTTATCACCAATAGTCACAATACTATCAAACTTTGCTATTCCAGATGGATGCTCTGTACTCCAAAGAGTCCATCCAGCCAGTTTTTCTGAACGAGCAGAATGAAATACAGCAAGAGTCCCATCTGTATTGACTAGCAAAAGATACTGTTCAGCACGTTTAGATGTGCCATAACTTACAGCCATATCAAATGGACTTTGAACAAGATGGTCAGAAAGAATAGTCAGAGCAGCAGAATTATACGCCTGTTCTGTATCGGTATAGATAAACTCACGCACGGACTTCAGCGTAGCTTGGACATAAACTGTTGCACCATCAAAAGGATGTGGAGGAATATCAGCACAACCATATGGAGTCTGCCTGTTGATTGTAATGTTACCAGCCGTAACTGTAGTGTTTTGATTGCGTGGAACATAGAACTCGGATGTTGATGTAAAGATTTGTAAGTGCCGATTGGACACAAGATGCTTTACATTGGAGATGTCATCAGATCCAACAGTTACTTGGATCGAATCATTATCCAAACCTTCTCCAACATCAAAGTTAAAGAACTGATTAATCTTGGATGCCCACAATGCATCAGGTTGTGCAGCAGATCCACCAAGCCATAGACGCGACTCATGGAAGGTGCAAGCACCAGCATAGCCATTAATAGATGAGAATGACTGTTCATCCCAGTTACGGGTTGGAATATTTGTTCCAGAAAACTTTACATTTGGACCGCCACCATCAACACTACTTGTTGCAGCAGATCCAGAAACTGTTATCTTGTATGTATTATCGTCAATTACAGTAATCGCATATGCGCCAGATAATTGTGCATGAGTCAAGCCTCCAGTGCCATTTGCACCAGACAATGTAATTGTTGTACCAGTAGCAAGACCATGTTGAGCATGGGTTATCTCAACCGTATTTGTTCCTTCTGTAGTTTTGAATGGATCAATATCATATGAGGCTTCAAGTGTGCCTTTGATTGTCCCAGTCAAAACAGTTGAACTTGTATACCCAGTAATAAGAATCTCAATTCCATACCAGCGCAACCGCAACCCAACATAATCAGATGTAAAGTATGGCGCACTTGCTGTGATAGTTGCACCAGTACCGGATGATGCACTTGATTTGAGCGTTATGGTTTCTTCAGCAAACTTATAGTAAGGCTGAAAAACTTGTTCACCATTAACACCTTCAGTAAAAGTAAGATTTGATCTTGTAAAAGTTGTCAAACTTGTACGAATAATCTTTTGTGTAGGCATAGTCTGATGACAAAGAATCATTACGTCAGCAGCCTGAGTATAAGTCATACTAAATAAGATTGATGTGGTCCAAGGACAACTAGTCAAGGATGTAATCAAAGCCCCTGCCGTGTCATAAATATCTAAACGAGTATTTGAAAACGCAAACAGATACCGTTCACTTGAAGAAAATTCAAATGGGATAAGGCGGGTTCGTGCTGTTAGTGTATTGAGATATGTAGTGCCAGCACGACGAGCAACACCACCCTGATTCAGAAGGGCAACATTGCGAAGTTTACGAGCACCATTCTGATATGCGCCAGTATCATGACGCATGTCCATCATCGGGTCTACTTCGCCAGACGAGAAGTTTGTTTGGACAAGTTTAACGCCCATACTTACCCCCGAATTGTAGTGCGAAGTTGATGATACCGTTGAACATTAAGCCGACGAGTCGTCTGGCTCTGACTATCAAGGGAACGAGCGGCAGCAAGCTGACGAACAGCCTTTTTCTCCCACATCTCTGCCAGCATTTCCTGCGCTGCAACAGAGTAGGCAAAGATAGAAGCCAGTTGGTATTGGACAAGGGTCACAAAATACGGAGGCCAAGTGCTTTCATCGGAACGGAATGAGTAGTCAATATAGACAGTATCCTCAACCGTTGCATTGCAATAGATCATATCTTGATAGCGATCATAGGGGATCACATTATCATTAACCATGACAGCATGAACAAGAATCTGATCAGACGGAAGCTGATAAGCCGCATCCCAACGAGCATCAGGAGTGGCAGTTAAACGAGACATCTGGACTTGACCAGTTGAAAAACGCCAGCGATGACGGGATAGAAGATCTTTAACAGTATCGTCGTAAAGGTTTGAGGCTACCGTTGCTTCCGTCGTGCCATCATCAAAGGATGTGATAGGTGCAGCACCAATCAGAATCAAAGCACGAGCGCAAATATCAATGTCGGTAATAGCCACTATTTATCTCCACATAAAGAAATGGGAGGGACATGTAATCCCTCCCACAATAGGGGCGAAAAGGAGGAAACGCCCCTAACTATTAGGTGCCATTGGTGGTCGTGACAGTAGAAGCACCAGTTGCAGAAGTCACAACCAGCATGTCAACAGTCTGTGTACCACCAACAGAGCCGACAACAAGAATAATGTCATTCTGCTTCAGATCATCGGTTGCGGTATTGAAGTAACCAGAACCAGCAATCGTCAGAATAGCATCGGCAGACGAGTAGTAATGCAACTGACGCGCACCACCAGCAAGTTTAGTAAACCCAGAACGAGCGAACGCCATGATCAATTACTCCTTAATCTGGACTTCATAGACACCGCGAGTATCGATCAGGATAGAACCCTGCGACATGCTCGAAGTAATGAGGTGAGCCGCCTTTTCAGGCACATAGTTCACTTCGGTGGATACGTCCTGACCAGAAGCAAGGCCGACAGCAGTGCGATGATAGGCAAAGCACTTACGGATAGTCGAAGCAATCGGCAGACCAGAGTGGGTCATCCACATGAAGCCAAGCCAACGCTTTGCAACCATCCCGCCCTTGTAGGGAAGATCATCGGGACCAACAAAGTCAGCATCGCTGAATGCGCTGATACCGAGCAGATCAACCCAAGCAGCAGGAGAGATGATGAAGTAACGCTCGCCGTCATCGGGAACATCATTCGTGCCAAAGGTTTCAAAGACCGTGTTAATCTTTGCCTGAGTCAGACCGTCAGTGCCAGCTTCGGTGATCGTATTTGTCGTGGCATCAAGCTGCGTGATGATCAGATCATCCGACTTACGGCCCAATGCATTAGCAGCCGACTGAGCAACAACTTGACGCTCATCAATGTTGATCTTCAACTCATCAAGTTTATCAACATAGTCAGCAGCATAGTAGTCAGACAGGGTGCATTCGACGTTTGTGTGATCAATGCTCATTACAGGAACATTGCCATGACGACCCTTCTGCGAAGCCGTGCCAGTGCCGACTTTCTGGAAGGTAGTCGATATGCCATTCACATTACCCTTGAAGCGGGTGGTATTACGAAGTTTCGAGCCAGCACGCTGATAAGCCATATGCACTTCGGACTCGAACTGTTTAATAAACGCCTGATCAATGGTCAAAGCCATAATGCGTTCCTTTCACTGTTCAATTACACCTTGGGTTAGAAGGTTATCCGATTGCATTGAGGTAATAAGTTATCCCTTACGGGGCTTACTCAACTTAATACGGGCCTCGAACCGGATCTTTCTATTAAGATAGTTAGCTAGTCAATGGACTTATTCTCATTGTATACAATGATCCACTATCTTTGAACCCAAATCCTTCAACATAGAGCCGTCTAGCAACTTCTGGATTAATTCCTGTTGTTACACCACAGCGAATATCCAAACATCCAGAGGCTTTGGCCCATCGCAGAAATGCTTGTAATAGTCGTATAGCACAAGTTGACCCTCTGAAATCCTTGCGAACATAGAAAGCAAGGTCAGCAGCATAAGAAGCAGAATCAGAAAACCAATATCGTGTTTTGACACCAACCATCATCCCGATTAACTCACTGCCTTCATACCCAACAAAGCAAACATAGTCTGGATTATCAAGGCATTGCTGCGCGAGACTCAACAGACTACGTTCACTAAATGGAGTGGATGCATAGGAACTCTCTCCATGCATCTCACGACCAGCATTGATGCAATCAATTACATCTTCTGGCTCCATCTGTCGGATAATCATTAGCCATATTTCTTCTTAAAGAAGGATTCGACCTTGGAAATATAGGTAGGATCACGATCAGCAGGATGCCAATAGCGTCGATCCTGCATCATCTTCTTTATATCGGCTTCAGATGTATCAGCAGGAGCAGCATCGATGACAGTGCCAGCTTCCCCACGAATCATACTCATCATTTTCTCTATGGTTGCAACACCTTCGGCAGTCGTACAGATACGTTCGATAGAACGTTGCTCATCAGGAGTAAAGTTTTTACCGACCCAAAGACCAATGGCTTCTGTCCGAGCCTTAGCATTATCACCAAGTTTCTCCATTTCCTTATTATAGTCTGGCATCTCTGCCATCTTTGACTCAATATAGGTCTGGATACCAGTCTGGAATGTTTCCTGATCAAATCCATTTTCAAATGAAAACTCTGACCACCATTTTGTCAGAGGATGATTGGCAACTTCCTCGGGTTGGATGCCTTCAATGTCAGGAATTGCATAGAGATCAGCGGACTCCGGTCGATTATTGTAGGCTTCTGCTGCCAATTCATCAATCAACTTTGCTTTCAGTTCATCCTCTTTGGACCGAAAGCGAGTTTCAAGTTCGCCATAGGATTTGGCAAGCTGTTCATAGTTTGGCTTGTCCTCAATCCAAAATTTCTCAGGTAGCCATTCGGGGCGACCTTCCACATTTGTAGTCTCGGTCTGTTGACCATTAGCATTAGAAGTATCTTGACCTTCTGTTGCGGTAATCAAACTCATTTAAGTTTTCCTTTTTCAATGCGCTGCTCGATAATGCCGACAAGGAAGCGCGATCCTTCTCGATGCATCAGTTCATTTGGCGTAATATTGGGACCGCCAACATGATTTACTGTAATTGATCGCAAATATGCAAGACATTCTTTTGCGCCTTCGCTAGAGAATACCCCGTTAAATAGACGATTAAGTTCGTATTCTTTGGTTTCTGACCGCTCTATGCCGTCACATCCCACCACCAGCCGCACTTTGCGTGGGCTGTTCTGGCTGCTGTTGTCCATTCATGGCACCCATTTGTTGAGTAAGTTGGGCCACCAATTTAGCGCGTTCGCTATCAGAGCGCAACAGACGCTCAGGAACACTGAACTTATCAGCCAGATACTTGGCAGCATCCTCACTCTTGACCAGCAGATTCACAATCTGTGGGCCAAATCGTTGTTGAACCAGACTGACAAAATGATCAAAGGCAACAATATCCTGCTGCGCCTGACCTTGAGCAAGAGGACTTGTCGAACGAACCTTGACCTCACGACCATTGACGCTCGGAATCTGGATGCGGCCCTGTTTCTTCAGAATATATACAACACGGCGAAGAACAGGATTAACCATCTCAGACTGTAATCGACCAAATGCAGCACCAATTTGACGAGACAGATCAGCCATTCGCTGGCTGACTTCAGTAGCAGACATTGGAGTCTTATCAGGATTGCCGAGCATATCATTGTAAAGAGCCTTACGGATATTCATCCGCATATCGTTCAGAACAAGTTGCGCGACATCAAAGTTACCAGCAGGAGCAATAGACTTCAATCCATTAGATCCTGCTGCCACAGGAATCAAAGTCCCGGGCAAAAGCTGAATTGTATCTGGATTAATAATTCCATCATCTTCAAGCGTATAGATCCCAGAGATTGCCATCTGTGCGTTCTCAAGGATCAGTTGCATGGTCAGATTACAGGTCTTGATCGCTGGCATAGCGTTCATCAAAGGGCCACGACCCCAGACTTCACCAGCAGCCTTCGACCAACGGAATGGAATATAGGGATTAGAGCCAGTTCCCTTATACGATTCCTTGAAATAGATCTCTTGAGTCTTTGGATCGAACACAACACGGCGTGTTTCTTCATCCATGCTACCGAAGATACGGTATGTGCAGTCTATCAATTTGATCATCTCATCCTTGCCATTGGCAAGACCACGAGCGACTTCGGTTGGCAGCACTGCTTTAGGATAGGCAATTTTAATATTAGACGCACGAAGCGGACGTTCACGGAAAACATGGTCGATCATGTCATCTGGACCAGTATCCAGATAAAGTTGGGACAGAGGCAATGCAGTGAACATCACAGGATTTAGTGCATCACCTTCTGTTACACACAGACATGCCGTGCCTACAGCTAGATCAAGGAAGTTCTCATGAATTTCTTGCGAGAAGTTAGAGTTCTGGATGATCTCAAACACATAGTTTGTGACGGTCTCCAGAGCCTTGTCTACTTCCGACCGTTGATCAGCAGGGATTTCAGATCCAGAAACCAATTCTGCCCAACGTGCAAAATTCGGAACAAGTCCTGCTTGTAGACGGGAAGCGAACTCTTGAACACCAACCACCGCAGTCTCATCAAAAATTTTATCAGTTCGAACCTGTCCTTGAGATTCAGCATAAAAACTTTCACGTTGCGGCAGAGCATATTCATAACATTCCTCAAACTTAGAAGCCCATGCATCTTTAATACGCTTGGCGCGATTAAACCTTGCAACAAGATTTGCACCCTCATTGGGTGTAATTTGAGGAAGTTGTTCAACTTCGATCATTTATTAACCCAACATTCCGCGACCAAATCCGCCGCCTCCACGGGAACCACTAATAAGTGATCGCATACCATAAGTGCCAGAGCCTTTAGAGACGGCATCTTGCAGACGCTGCTCCTTGTCTTTGGCCTTCTGGGCAGCAGCATCAGCTTTTGCAGCGGCCTGTTGCTCGGCAATAGCGGGATCAGGTGGTGGAATAGGAGGGGGTTTAGGGGCTGAAAAACACATATGATACTCCATTTTCTTTCCGAGCCATACACGCTTAAACGCAAGTTTACAATGGACTAGATATAATCCTGTTCTGCTTTCTTTGCAAAGGCTTCCGATTGAATACATCAAACTCGCCCTTTGCCATGACAGGTTTGCGTGCTTGCCCTGCCATTGTAAGGCTTCTCCCTTCTCCACCTCCAATTAAACAATATTGCAATGCGTCATGGATATGAGAGAACTTGTTTTTCTCAGGCTTGGAGTCATGGCGAACTGCACCACTGACTTGCATACGCCTATAGTGATAGCCACCTTTGAAACCTCTAAGTAGATTTACACATCTACTATCGACCAAGAAGGCTGGCTGACCATCGATCATACGGTTTAGAGACGAGGCGACCGCTTCAATGCGTAATGCAGGATCATTATTGCCAGCAGGAAACGCCTTGATACCCGCTGAACGAAGGATCTGAAACGGAGTTCGTTCATCTGTTTGCGCTCGATAATCACCAGCAGGATCTCCATATACCAAGAACTGTGCTTGAGGGAACTTCTGTGCTGCCTCGATACGGAACAACTCGGCAAATCGGACAATGCCCATATCCTCAGCTACCAATTCATGCAGGATAACCCACTTACCTCTTACATGTTGAGCAAACACAGCAGCAGGAGTAAGACCAAAGTCCATGCCAACAATGATTGGGACATGAGGCACTGGAAGAATTGGGTCTTTCGACACATGCACATCTTCGACGAACATTGAATATACTGGCTTGCCATCGGACAGCGTTCCAACCTTGTTCATCACATAGACATCGATCCAAGACTTGGTTTTGCCCTCAATGATTCGTGGATAATAGTCTGGAGTCAGGTTTGCACGGTTCTCTGCCTTACTATTCAACTCATATCCAGACAGATTTCCATCTGAATCACGCTGTTCTACCATGCCAGCAGGCTGATTGAAGAACTTCCAAGTGTCTGGTTTGACCAGCATCAGGGCTTCTTCGCGGCTGATATGGTCTGGAATCGGACTTTCACCAGCCATAATGGGCCACCAATGGTCCTCATCTGGAGCGTTCGTATCTGCAATAACGCCATACCAAGTAGGGCCACCGTCCTTCATCGAAGGATAACGACCAACACGCATGGTACAAGCATCGATAATTGTCTTGGGAATCTCTCTGGCTTCGTTGACCCAGATGCCTGTCAACTCAAGAGACAGAAGTTTCTTCACATCCTCTGCCCGATCAAGGGCAAGGAAGATGACTTCAATCTCGATGTCGCCACGCTTCATCTTGTGTGTATACGGCGGTGGATGCCAGAGCATCTTGCCCCATACATCCTCTGGAAACCAATCCAGCCATGTCTTGATGGTCGTTGTCCGCAACTGTGGATAGCTATTACGCACAATAGCCCAACGGGAACGCCTGATTCCATCCTCCGCAGGGGCTTGCTGCAAGCATCGACGGAAGATCTCTATCGCGCAGCCGACCGATTTGCCAGATCCGACTGGCCCACGGATGCCACGAAAGAAGGAATCATCCTTCATAAAGGCTTTAAGTTGCTCACCAGCGGGTTTGTAATTAAGGTTCAATTAACCATTCCACTGTTGACAGCCTTACGAAGCATCTTCACAACCACCTCGGCACCCATTGCATCAATGAATTTGTCCACCTCAAGGGTGGTCAGGAATTCATTTGGGTAGAACTTCAGATGGGTTTGCCGAACAATCTGTCGTAACCGCTCACGATCCTTGGCAGAGATAGTGCTACTAAACGACCCATCATTCATCTGTGGATACCTTATTGACTATCAAGGAGACGTATGTGTATATAGATACTCTCCTGTGTGTGAACTAAGCCGTGGGTCGAGCTTGCTCCCCACGGTTTTTTTTATTTCATCTTACCTTTGGCCTTCTTGCCAGCCATCTTCTTGGCAAGCATCATCTTGGCATCCTTCTTCATGTCAGACTTGCCGCCTTCCATCTTCTTCATAGGCTTCTTCATGCTACTTTCCTTTCGCAGCTAACTCTTGGAACTTCTTCTTACCATATTTCTTGCGACCAATGTAAGCCGCAAGAGCCTTAGGGTCTTTTGCACCCTGTTCCTTCAGCTTGTCAACAAGCTGTTTATACCGCTCGCCAGATCCCAATGGAGGCTTCGCCATCACTTCGATCCCTTCTTTTTCTTCATAGCCTGATACCTTGCCAGCAATCTTCGACCATGTGCAACCGCACTAGCCTTGTCACCACTATGACCCCAAGCCTCAAGACTCAACTTTAGTCTAGTCTTGTCACCATTAGGCTTCTTCAATGGGCCAGCAGCAGACCCCATTCTCACCAGAAAACTACCTTTGCGCCGTGTCTCTTCAGGACCACTAGGCGTACCCTTCACGGGAGCCTTCAGGTTCATACCTCCCTTCTTGGCAGACGCACGACCCGCAGCGTTCAAGCCACCAGCAGGATTCTTACCAGCCTTCCTCTGCCATAAAGGTGTCGCCATCACATACTCCTATTACTTAAAGATTCTACATACCGTGCTTTCAGGGTGTGGAAAATTTGAGTACTTTGAGGGGTAAAATTATTTGTGGGGGTGCTATAATCATTGTCTTTACCACAGTTTTTAACCCCCCCTCCTTACTCACGACAGATCGATACTAACCCTCAATTCGCCATCTACACGGTGATCTATCCTCTGTGCCGCTCTCATTCCTGCCCTGTCCAATAGATCACGAGATGCTTCTAACTGAACATATTCGCTCTTAGCTGACTGACTTAACCTCGTCACTGTATGCAGCGCACTTGGTAATGCTGCTCCAATCGCCATGACGGTCCTTCTGTGAATCTCTTGTATAATCGTAGGATTCTTTAAAAGTCTATTGGCTTCTACATGTGCAGATTTCTCAACGTAACCAGCATCCACCGCAGCGTGTGTTCCCTTACCGCCGTTTGCTACATACGCATCTACAAACGCATCCTGCTTTAGCGTCAGATCACCACTGGGTGTAGACACGTTAGCCACTACACGACCCATAATGTAAGCCTTTTCTCTCACTCATCAGTGTATAGAGTGGCAATGATTCGTTACTGTGTAAATACGTATATGTACTTAAAAGTGGGGTTTACGCACAGACATGTAACAGATTGACTACAAAAATGAATCTAACCAGTGGAGAACAACGGGTTTTCCTATAGCCCGACCCAGTATTAGAGATATTGATGAAAGAGTTTTTTAGTAGCTGTCGCGTGCCCTATGATTTTCCTCCACTAATTCCTAGAGTAAAACAGGGCCCCACCAACCGTCAAGGATCCAAGATAAAGTTTGCTATAGCTTGAAGAGTCCCTATGTAGGCGAGATGTCAGGGCAAAGCCGAAAATCGGTATACCCATGCCTGCCGTTCTGATCGGTAAGAATCGTATGTAATCTCCTATATTTGAGAGTCAGAACGACGAGCGTGGGCCCCGCCGACTTTTCGTCTTCACCCTGCCACTACGCCGGTAAACTTTCTCTTGGCCCGTAGGCTCGCTTCGCTCGTCCTTGACGGTCGGTCCCCCCCGTTTTAATGGGGGAGGTGTTAGTAAGAAGAACTAGATGGTCTGGTTCGCTAACACAGGAGATACTATCATGACTAAGAAAGCACAGAAGAACGCAGTTGTCACCGCAACCACCGCTGAACAGTTGTTGGATAACGTAATTATCAGCCTCAACAGCTACTTCTCTTATCCAGTTCAATACACCGATAAACAGGGTGTAATTCAGAACTACAATGGACTGGAGTTTACACAGATTTCGGTACTTAATGGTATCTGCTACAACTTGACCAAGCAGGTTCGTTACTTCGACGACCAAGAAGATGCTCTGCGTCTCGAGGCTAAGAACCTGATTGAACAGGCACAGAACGGAATCGAGATCTGGGAAGGTAACTTTACACGGGTTAAGGACAAGCTGATCCGTATCCAAGATTGCAAGCACGCTGCTGAACTGGCACTGAAACTTTTTACAGAGCGGCACGACATTCTCTCTGATAAGCCGTTCACTTACAACGCGCCTGTCAACTTTAAGACCGCCGCACCAAACAAGCAGACATCTACAGCAGCATCCGAACTTGCCGATATGCTGGGTGTCTCGTTTGAACCACGCCGCTCTAACGGCACACTCTAACTAACTAAGGGGTGGGTGTCCTAGACAGACACTCATCCCTTTTTTTTCGTTCCGGTGATGCTCCTCTAAAGAGGGAACCCATCAGCACACGCGCTCGTTGATAGGGCGCAAGGTTGGTGAGGTGAGTCACATGCACTCGCACTCGGAAAAATCAGACCAACAAAAGTTGGCAGCAGTAAATCAAAACATACAGGAGAATTGATATGAACGCAGATATGTTTAATCATGCATACATGCTCTATATTCATGGCATCATCAGCGAGCGAGAAATGAACTTCATGCTCGAAGAAGCAGCTGATTATATGGAGAATGGCTATGAATATTTTTGAGATCGTCAACATGTTGATGTGTCTTGCCCTCATCAGTGCAGTTATCTGGTGCTTACTCATGCCATAAGGTGGAAACAATGATTATCGAAATGATGAGTGAAGGCGCATTGCTTGAAGAACAAGCACGAGATGAATATATCGACTGGCTTGTCAATAAAGAGTTTAACTATCTAAGAACACTAAACGACAGGCAATTCAAAGAATGGATAAAAGAAATGGTTGAGGAACAATTCGCTGAATGTTCATCAACTGATCTTGAAACATTTATTACATTCTGGATGGAGAACAACAATGAATAATCAAGAACAACACGTTGCCAATGAGGCAGCGTCATATCTCAAACTATATATTGTTGAGGTTATAAAGTCACAACTTAACAGTGGTGATATGAATGATCTCAATGATCATATCAGATCAATTATAAAGGAGGTAATTGAAGATCATTATTCTAATGAAGATCGTATTAGAGAAATCTGCCAAGATGAAGTAGATAATTTACATCTTGAAGATAAGATGCGAGAAATTGCACAGGAAGAAGTAAGTGATATTGATATTGATACGCTTCTTTCTGGCAAGACTGTGACTATTACTTTCGAATAATCCAACAAACACAAAGGAGAACTACAATGAAAACTTACATGATCATTAGCATTGGCTATTATGACAAAGCTATTGTTGAATTTACTGGTAAGAATGTTGAAGCATTTAACCTGTTATTTAACCCAGATACTATGTATTTTGAGCCAAGTTGGAGAACATTGCTCAAGACCAATAGGGAAGGCGAGCAAATTGCTCCGCCGCAAATCAGATTGGCAACCGAGTTCGAAGTTAATGCCATGTTTAATAAGGGCAAACAAGAACAAGAAGAAAAAGAAAAAGCTGAATCTGAGCAGCAAGCAGCAGAATAAAATACTCCTTGCCTCCATTGCGGTAATGCAGTAGCGTTATCGCAGTGGAGGTATCAATGTTAATTAGCTCATACATTATACAGCTAGAACTAAAGTCATACTCATACAAAGTAGATTTAAAGTCTGCGTTTAAATCAGCAGGACTGCCAGATAGCACGTTCTACAGGGTGAAAAATGGACAAGATATGCGACTCTCATCAGCACTCAAAGTCTCTCGCGCTCTGGAAGAACTGCATCAAAAGGCCAAAGAAAGTTTCAATGAGAACACCAACGCCAGTTGAAGAAGTATTCTATAAAGAGTTGATCACTGATCTCATTCGTGAACGAGAGAGACAGGGATTAAGTCAGGAAGAACTGAACAATGACATTGGTGTTTCAAGTGGGCTAGTCAGCAAATGGGAGAGCGGTGTTCGATTGCCATCCTCTTTCTATATCATGTGCTGGTGCTCGGCTCTTGGTTTGAAACTTGTAATAGCAAAGGCTAATTAAATGGCGCGCCCTAAAGGATCTACCAATAAGAAAGTGGCAGCAGTGCCGACCCGCAAGGGAAAGTATAATGCCAATGGTGAACACATTGATGGCTTCTGGTTTGCATCGGCAGCAGAAGGCAAGCGATATATTCAGCTTGTTGATATGGAAAAGGCTGGCACAATAGCACGCCTTGAATTGCAGCCAACATATCAGATCATGGTGAAAGGAAAACACATTGCAAACTATCGTGCTGACTTTAGATATGTGGTGCTTACAGAACAAGGAAGCATCGACCGACTCATTGTGGAAGATGTAAAAGGTATGATCACAGACGTATACACAATGAAGAAGAAACTTGTAGAGGCTATCTATGAATTGGAGATCAATGAAATTCCAGCAGGAAAGGTGGAACACTGGGTTAACAAACTACCATAGGAGAATGTATGACAGACTTATATGTTAACAGGGATCCACTTAACTATGTGGTTCCTGTTCCTGATTGGTTAAAAACATCAATCAGTGACGAACTAAACTACACAATCACATACCTCAATATGAAACACAGTCTGCCAGAAGAAGCAGACATTAAACAGGTCGAGCAGTCTCTTGCCGCCGCCCTCCTTTCGATGAGGCGGCTGCAAGATCCAGCCTCGACTGATGAGATTGATCAATCATTGCAAGCAATAGCCCGTGTGTTCAGAGCAAATGTTCCTGATGGCATGGGTTATCAAATCTATTTGCAATCATTGCAAACAGTCCCATCCATCTCATTCAAGGAAGCATGTCGTAAGATCTGTCGTGAACACAAGTGGCCTAACATGCCATTGATTGCTGAGTTCATGACGGCTGCTGCACCCATAACAGATAGACTCGATATATGGGTAAAGAGATTTACAACAGCAGAAACAAATATCAAACGACTGAAAAAACTTGATTGACATAGTAGCAATAATGCTACAAAATACACACGTTACACAAAGGAGACTACAAACTATGGCTAACGTAATGAACCGCGCCAATGGCATCGGTGGCTCTGATGCAATGCGTATTATGAACGGTGACTGGAACTCACTCTATCGTGAGAAGTTAGGCATCGATCAGCCAGAAGATCTGTCAAATGTATTCAAAGTGCAGCTTGGTATATGGACAGAATCATTTCATATCCAATGGCTTGCACGCCAGAACAATCTTGACATCGATGTATCTATCGGTCGCATTGAACATGCTGATGAGCCGTGGCTATTTGCTCATCTCGACGCATGGATTAAGAGCGAGGATACATTCCTTGAGGTCAAGCACTCAGGCAGTCATGCGAACAGCCATGAGAAAGCGCGATACTATATGCCACAACTTCAACACTATATGATGGTCACTAAGAAAAGACACTGCATGTTCAGTGTTATTTGCGGCAACACAGAACCTAACATGATCCGTGTTGACTATGACGCTGACTATCAGTTGCAGTTGTTCAAGATGGAGAAGGCGTTCTGGTGGCATGTCCAGAATAAAATAGAGCCTGAGATCATCCCAAACGCAGAACTCGAACGCATCGAAAAGTCCGTTGAGTCTATCCCAGTAGACAACCTTATCGTTGTCGATATGGAAAACAATAACGAATGGACAAGCGCAGCAATCGACTATGCCGAGACTATTGGCGCAGCCAAGAAGCATGAAGAAGCAAAGGATACATTGCGAGGTATGATTGCTGACAATGTTGGTGAAGCATACGGCGTAGGCATCATTGCCAAACGTGACAAGCGCGGTCGTGTATCTATCAGAGCAGCAAAGGAGAAGTGATATGGATGAATCATTCAAACTATATCGACGACATGCTCAACCAACAAGCATCCTTGCAGCAGAAATGATATATCCTATTCTTTCTGTATGTCAGAATAGCGTAATCGATTATGCAAAAAGCGTTGGATCAAAAGGATTTACAGATATTGAAATGAATCAACACTTTGACACACACAAATCTACATATCGTGCGCGTCGATCAGAAGTTACCCGCCTTGGAATCATCAAAAACTCTGGGCGTAAACAAGAACATGATGGGACAATGCATATTGTCTGGATTCATAAGGATTATGCACATGACAATGAATGAAATCGAAGCATATCTTGAGGACATGGCAACTGAATTGCTGTTCTCTGACGTTGAGAATCTTGTCAAACTTGGCAATGATATACTGAAGAAGCTCGAGGAACATCGAGACAGTTACGATGAGCCAGACGTAGACAATGAAGATGATGCATTTGCATTGGCATCTGCTGGCTTTGGAACTGACGAAGATTATGGATCACACGCATATGGAGACGATCATGACTACTAAGAATCTGCACCAACGTCTTGCCGCAGCAATGAGCAAGGTCGATTATATCCAGAAAGAAAAGAAGCAGGGTATGCGCTACTCGATTGTGTCGCATGACTCGGTGACAGCCAAGGTTCGTCCTGCTCTCTTGGCAGAAGGTATTATCTATCACATTATACACATTAACTACGAGCAGATCGGTAATCGTACTCACTGCCTGATGACAATGCGCTTTGTTAACATCGATCAACCTGACGATTGCATCGATGTCATGTCGTTCGGCTATGGCATTGACGATCAAGACAAGGGTGCTGGCAAGGCAATGTCATATGCTGTGAAATATGCACTGCTCAAGACACTTGGCCTCGAGACTGGTGACGATCCCGATGAAGATCAAGATGTTCAGTTTAATAACAAAACCCTGACTGCCACACTCGAAGTTGCAATCAGTCTGTGTGCTACAGCAGCAGATCTCAGCGATGTTGCAGGACAAATTAAATCTAATGCCGAGCACTTGGGCAAGGCAGAGATGGCAATGCTGCGTCAGAAGTATGCAGCCAAACAAGAGGAATTGAAAAATGTTAGCTAAGGTTATTTTGTTGGGCAATCTTGGTAAAAAGCCAGAGATCAAGCAGAGTGGAGATGGCAAGTCGTTTGCAAAGTTTTCGGTTGCAACAACAGGCTGGTCCAAGACAGAAGGTAAGTCAACCACATGGTGGGATGTAACTTGCTTCAACGACAAGAAGGCACAGTTCTTGGACAAGTATGCCGAGAAGGGTAGTCGCATCTATGTCGAAGGTGTTCTTGGCAAGCGCACCTATATTGATAAGAACGGACAAGAAAAAATGGCGGTTGATATTATTGTCAACGCTTTTGCTGGCGATATTCATCTGATCGGGAATTCAGGATCAGCAGAAGAGAAGCAAGAGCAGCCACGCGATGTTGTAACGGTTGATGATATGCCATTCTAAATAAGGGGGGAGCAATCCCCCCACCCACACAAAGGAGAGACCAATGGAAAAGATGAATCCATACCAGCAGATTACAAACACACTTATCAATATGATCGACGATGCAGGGCAATGGACTCCACCTTGGCGCAAGACAGGGTTCAAGACACCGACAAATGCACTGACATTGCAAAGATACAATGGCTCGAACATCCTCATGTGTTGGGCCAGCAGCATCAACAATGGCTATGCATCAACACGATGGGCAACGTTCAAACAATGGCAGCAGATGGATTGCAAGGTTCGCAAGGGAGAAAAGGGAACGCCGATCATTCGTTACAACGTGACCAACAAAGAGCAAGAGGATGGAACAACACGCGATATTGTCTTTGCCTCAACATCATATGTGTTCAATGCAAACCAAGTGGATGGTGAGCGGGCATTGGAGCCGAAGCCGTCAAGTAGCGAAGGCGAGAATGAACGCAGTATTGAGATCGAAGATTTCATCAAGGCAACAAATGCAGAGATTACATATGGTGGTGAGCGAGCCTGTTACATTCCATCGAATGATAAGATTCTCATGCCAGACATCAATACGTTCTATACGGCAGAGCATTTCTATTCGACCACATTCCATGAGTTGGTCCATTGGACTGGTGCAAAGAGCAGACTCGACCGTGAGTTGAATACAAAGTTTGGCAGTGATGCATACGCATATGAGGAACTGGTTGCAGAGTTGGGTGCTGCGTTCCTATCGGCAGATCTTGGCATCAGCAACCATGTGCGTGACGACCATGCCAAATACCTCAGTTCTTGGCTGAAGATCTTAAAAGAAAATAGTAGCGCAGTTGTCAGTGCTGCATCCAAAGCAAGTAAGGCAGCAGAATATATCTCTGCCTTCAGTGATAGAAAAAGGAATGCCGCATGATAACCGTTAAGAATATTGCAGAAATTGTGCATGAAGTTACATCCGCCGATATAAAAGATATATTCTCTTCCAAAAGAGATCGAGCAACATCATATGCTCGTGCTCTTGTAATACATCTTTCGTATGAGATTGTGTCGATTAACAAATCAAGGATTGCAAGATCATTAGGAATAGACCACTCGACTGTGTTTGTTGCGTTGAGAAAGAGCAAGGCACTAATTGAGAAAGATCCAAATTGTTTACACGCAGAACACTTTGACAAGGCATACAAGTTAATCATGGACAGATACTCAAAGGATATTATTTTGAGGATCGACAAACTAAAGTGCAAGGAACTAATGGAAGAATTGGAGATTGTTCAGTTTGCATTGAAGCGCATCATGGAAGAACTTGAGTCAATTAGTTTTATAAGGAGTTAACATGAGGAAAGAAGATATTCTAAAGACAGCAATCAGAACACTTGAGCAGCGTCAGGAGATGTATGGTTCTCCGTTCGATGGCATTTCTATGATGGCTCAGATGTTATCTGTATATCTTGATAGGATGATCAGTCCACATGATGTCTGTGTTATCGAGATCATCCAGAAGATCTGCCGCCTTAAGAAAAACAATGGCCTTCATGATGACTCATGGGTAGATATTGCTGGCTATGCTGGCATTGGATCAGAGGTTGCACATGAAGATCAAACGGTCGAAGAATTTATATGCAAAGAGTTTAGAATGGAAAATACATCACCCTAAAGTTTTGCCAAACCGAAAGGCAAAACCAAAGCGTCAGAAGAATAAAGAGAAAATGGAAATGAATCATGACTGTGCATCAGAACATAGATTTGGTTAATCACTACAAAGAAGTAAGACAGAGACTAAATCAAGCTGGTTATCGCTTTGCCAAAAACAAAGAGATTAACAAACGGCTCAAGGTAAAACAGACAGCAGAGAATATGGCTGCTGTTATTAATATTGAGAAAGAGATCATCAATAATCTTAAATCAAACTGGAGATTGATCGTAGAGAAGATTGCAATGCGTATAGATATGCCAGTGAGTGAGTTCTTGAACAGCAAATCAAGACAACACAATCTGGTTTATGCAAGACACGAAGCATATTATCTTCTTCGCAAACATACCAATATGTCTTTTCCACAGATTGGCAAAAAGTTTGGAGGAAAAGATCACACGACAATCCTGCATGGGTATCTATCACACATTAAAAGGAATGGGCTTGAGAAATGACAGGCTTTAATAGCAAGAGATCAATGGCTTCTGATAGATGGATTAACAATGACATCCATCACTACAAGTCAAAACCAGAAGAGCCAAAACTAAAGTCGGCAATCAAAAAAAGAAAGGTTAATCCATATCCAACAAAAGAACGGCTGCATGAACTGTTCACGTTGAACGGCAACATGCTTGTAAGAAAGAAACCACACCATAAAGAACGCGCTGACCGTATTGCTGGCTGTAAGATCAAAGGGTTCTGGTATGTCATGGTCGATGGTAGGCAGTGCAAGGTCGAACGGTTGGTCAAAATCTACAATGAAGATGAGTAAACAGGAGGTGAGTGATGGACATTGTTGAACGGATGCAACGTGATCTTGACATTGGTTGTTCTGCCAGCATTGGTGATACAAAGAAGGCCATTGCAGAGATTAAGCGGTTGCGGGAAAAACCAGAACTAACACCAGCGCAGTATTGGGAAGCGCAAGCATCCATGTGGCATGAGAACTATAAAGAATTAAAACAAGCGGACATGCTGAAGGGGAAAGAGTGATGGACATTACTAACTTGGATGACCACCGTAGAGTTTGGAAAACAGGTGCCGTTGTCTGTGGCGCATGTGGGCATGGTTGGCAAGCGGTTTACCCTGTAGGGGCAGAGGATGTTGGGCTTGAGTGTCCGGCGTGTGGGGCTATGTCGGGTCGCGTGTCGTTGAACGGTGACAAACACGACATGTCTCCGTACGAAGACTTCTCCAGCATACTTAAATGGAAAACTATTGACACCATTCCGCACGGAGAATTTGTTTTGATCTGCGATGCCATAGACAAAATCATTAAATACGGTCTAGCCGAAGTAGACGAGCTGGGAGACACTATAATTATCTGCGGCGGAATACCTGTTACCAGACCATCGTATTGGACTCATTGGGCTTACATTACACTAAAGGAGAAAGAGTGATGGATATTGTTGAACGGTTGCAGGGTCATGCAAAAGGCAACGCTGGTGGAGTTAGAGAATTGTTAGTGTTATCCGCTGACGAGATTAAACGCCTGCGCCAACAGGTTGAAGAGTTGGTGGAGGTATTGCAAAAATATAAATGCAACTGCCACCCTAATTGTTGGGATGATTGCGAGACTTACGAGTGTGATTGTGGCGTAAATTATTGTGGCGCAAGTGCAAACCGCGCCATCGCAAAAGCAACAGGAGGTGAGTGATGGATATTGTTGAACGACTGCAAAAAGTATTTGGTGTTGTTGTCAAAGCAGATGATTGTTTTGAAGAAGATTATTCTGTTGCCAGAGAAGCCGCTAATGAGATCAAACGCTTGCGCCAGCAAGTTGCAGAATTAGAAAAACAAAACGCACAGACAATAAAAGTAAATGAGTTTCTTAATCATAAACTCAGTGAAGCAATAAAAGAGTTAAATAAATTAGATGTCGTGCTAAAGCAACAGGGGGATGAGTGATGATAGGAGAAGCTACCTTTATGGATAAATGGGATGCTAGGTTTCTGCATCTTGCATTTCAAATTGGTGACTGGTCAAAAGATCCATCAACGAAAGTAGGTGCTGTTATTGTCAGGCCAAACAGAACTATATCATCTGTCGGGTTCAACGGCTTTCCTCGCGGTGTCAATGATACAGAGGACAGGCTAAACAATAGAGAGGAGAAGTATCAATTTACCTTACATGCAGAGATGAATGCCATCCTGTCAGCCAATGAGCCAGTGGACGGATATACAATCTATGTCTCTCCATTGATACCATGCTCTAATTGTGCGGCAGCTATTGTGCAATCAGGGATTGTTCATGTTATAGCATACATGCCTGTATTGCCTGAGCGATGGGGATCATCCTTTGCAGCAACGGCTGAGATGTTTAGAGAAGCAAATGTCAAACTCAATGTGTTTGGAAAAATAGAGTATTGAAAATGGCAGCACCGAAAACTAAAACCTTGAAAGAGCGATTGGAACAGCGAGAGAAAATGTGGAATATGTATATTGCTGGCAAATCAAAATACCGAATAGCAAAGATCATGGGGTGTCATGAAACAAATGTCGGATGTATCATCAATAGAATTGAACGCAAACTTAACGAGAAAAAAAATGGTTGATATAAATATCCATTTCAATCGTATCAGTTCTATCATCGGTCAGCGTGGTCAGGAATACGGAGACCTTAAAGAAAATTTTAACCGTGTTAAAACTATAGCATCGACTATCTTGGAAAAAGATATTAGCAATTATGAAATCGCTGTTATCATGGCATCAATCAAATTGGCCCGGATAGCAAACGATAAGACGAAGCAGGATTCTTGGGATGACTGCATTGCCTATGTTCTGTTCGCAAGCATGTTTAAGGATGAATGAAATGTATAGAGAAGATTTAATTTCTATAGTTCAAATCGCTGCCACCTATGCAATCTTGGTAACAGCATTTGCTCTGTGGTTACTGTGATGTCCATAGAGCTATCACACTGGATCAGCGGCTTCCTATGTGGCCTTGTCATTAAATGGTTGGCGCTGGTCTGTTACGATGTTATTTCAGATATTGAGTGCGGAAAACGGGACGACCGCGAAGCATCTCACAAAATTCCGGTGGCAGAAGGAAACCTTCTTCATCGAAACTCAATAGAGCAAACCCTTGATGCGCTCTCGATTGGGTTCCCTCTGTATACTCAAAGGCTGGAGACTCAGGATCGCCAAGCATTCCCGTTTCTATACCCCAGTGAGTGCCATTTCTGTTCCGAACTGCGGTCACTTGTAACTGATGAGTATGATTGGTCACGGTCGATGTTCCCGAATGAAGCGCATTATTCCACCCAGCATGAATGCCTCCACGGAACCTATGGCGAATTTCTACTGCATTCACAAATAGAGCATAACAAAATTCCGCTTGAGGAAACCTGTCAGATAATCGTCCAGCATAATCTTCCAACTCAGGCGCAGCATTAGCCAGATAGAAATCGACGCGCTGGTCATGGTTGCCAATCGTCCAGTATATCTTGCTCGACATTGGCAGTTTGCTGAGGAAAAATCTGGCTGCATCTATTTCCTCTGCAACAGAGGGATGAGATACTCCGAGATACCGCTTGTGGCTTGATACTCTGGCACCGTCAATGATGTCTCCATTCAATACAATAATATCAGGCTTGACCTTCTTTGCCACATTGATGAACATCTGGCACATGACTGGCAGGTCTTTGCTCCAAAGATGAGCGTCTCCACCTACTAGAACTTTAAGATTGCCACCCGTTTCATGTAACGCTTTAGGATATGACCACTCAGGGAGTGGCTCTTTGACTCCCCATTGGGCCTCTGTTTTCAGACTAAGCGCACGATGAAGGCGGTGCTTAAATGTCGTTTCAGGCGTTGTTGTGGCTCTAGCAGATGCAGCTACATTTCTATTGCAGTTTACCCATGCCTGAACTGTTTCCTTAAGAAGCTCCTCAGAGCATGGAGCCTGTGCCATTATGCGTATTCCTTGTATGCGTCAGCCAGTTTCGTATCATAATTGTTCTTGGTGTATTGAGGGCCATTATAATGCCGAGCAAAGCCAGCCCAGTCATGGTTCTGTAACTCGTCCATCAATCCTGTGTTATGAATGTAGTGGCACATTTGAATGATCTGGTTGCGCTCGCTAACCTTGGCCTCGTCAACCATTTCATAAACGCTCTTGCAGTCAACAAGGCGGAAGTTCTCGCCCATAATCTGCCCCATACCCCAAGATGTAGAGAGCAGCGCGGCTTCCTCGTCAATGTTTATAGCTGCCTCAAGCTCCTGATACACGCCTGACGATGACTTTGGATATGGCTTCTCGCCCCACCGACGATAGGCAATGCCAAGTTGCTCAGCCTGAGCAAGCAAGTTCGGCGTATCAATCAGATGGCGGTAAAAGAAATGACGCTCGAACAGAATCTTGGGACGACCCATTGCATCGAACCCGCTTCCGGATGACTCGACACGGATGACTGCCCGTAGTGCTGCTGGCTCAATACAAAAATCATGAGCAATCTGCTCGAGCTCGTCAGTTGTTAACTTCTCTGCATCACCTACGAACTGCATCTTGTGATCCTTCCTTCATAGAAAGCGCGTCAGTCTTTTGTTTTGATCCGGCGGATGATCCGTAATAAAACTGGATAATGCCTGTCCACGCCGTTCCTAATGATCCTAGCATGTATATCAGGGTTTCTGATCCAGACGGAGGCGCACCACGGACGAGTAGCCAAACAAGGATGCCAAAGAATCCTACGGTAACAAGGACAGCCAGCGCACGAGGGAGCCAATCCTTGGTCTCAATCTGCATCTTTCGGGCTGAGTCACGATCCAGTGCCGAGATTTTTTCAAGGTCAATCTCAAGTTCTTTCATCTTGAGTTTGAAGCTGGCATCCAGTTCCTTGATCTTGGCTAACTGATCTGGCGTTGCATTGAGTATGGCTGCTTCCACCTCTGTTCCCGTCCCATCTTGATGCCCAAGCAGAGCAGAGGAGAGAGTCTTTACTGCCATTCCTGCGAGTGGACCACCAATGGCTGTCGCTATTGTCGGAGCGACTTGGGCCAAAAGGCCACCGATCTTTGCTAAGTCCATGTGTCACCATCCTTGATGCCTATAGGTTAAAGCAAAATAAAATATCCATATCACCATTGACACTAATATGAAAATAACCCCAATAGTCAACCCTGCCTCAATCATTCGCATCCTATTGGCATAATCAATAGCGGCCTGACGCTTCATCTCTTTGCGTATTTGGATAACATCGCGCTGGATTTGATCCCATGCCTTGAGTCCGTATTGTCCGACAATGGCATTACGAACATCAGCCTGCATAGATTGTGCTTCCATCTTGGCAGTATAGGCTTCGATGGCTCTGGCTTCTGCTGATCCTTTTGTCCTCCACCCTGTAGGCTGAACAGACTCTTGGGTCAATTTAGCGACACCGTTCATCAGATCGCTTAGGTCTTTAGCTATATGATGAAGTTCTTTGCCGACCTGTATGGCAGTCTTGATCGTTGTATGAGCAGCTTTAATACTTGCGAGTATGGTTAACGGATCCATTCATTTGCCCATTAACTCTCTAAAAGCAAGGATAATGCGGATGGCTACAAGAATGACACCACCTATCAACATGAACGCTTGAGCATATTCGTTAAGGTAGATCAGCCAAATAGGAGTGGCAATCGCACCAGAAGCGATGGCAGAATCAACAATCAATTTTGTTTCGCTAACTGGATGCAGATCGTTTGCCATATCACCCTCTTATTCATACAGAATGTTAATAGAACCAGCATCAAATGTGTCTGTGCCGTTGACCGTTGTGATACGAACACGATCTAAAACGCCGGAGAGAGAGGGAGATACTCCACCTCCTGCACCAAAATAATTTATTCCGGTTGAACCAATAGAATGTGATGAAACCCAAGTTGTTCCAGTAATATTTACAATAATCATGGTGCCGTATCTAACAGCACTTGCACTGTTGTCTCCCATTACAAAACCAGCTGTACTTGTTGTACCTCCAACACCTCCAGCAATAGCACCAAGTCCGCCAAGACTTGTATAACCACTTGTCGTAACGCTTCCTGACCCTATTTGCACTAAAACTTGAGAAGCTCCATTTGTGCTTACACCACTAAACATCACAGTGATACGCTTCACCCATGATGGGATGCCCGTGAATGTAATGCTTGTCCCGCTGGTGGATGCCTGTGCTGTCCCTTGTGTTAATGGCTGAGATAGCTTTGCAGGAGTGATATTAGCATCAGCAACTTTAGCTGTTGTAATATTTGCATCAGCAATTTTAGCCGTTGTTACAGCCGCATCTGCAATCATCTCAGATTGGATTTGTGTTAATGCCATCGTCTTATTCCTTCACAATATTTACAAGACGGGTATTTGACTCAAGCGCAATGAACCCGTGATATTGACCAACTTCCCAATCAAGGACAGAACCAGACTCGGCAACGGTTTCCCATGTTCCATCTGGGCCAAATGCTTTTAGTTTGCCACGGGCAACAATGCTGATATGGATGTCTTGTTCTCCATGAACATGCAAAGGCAGTTCGTCGCCCTCATGCTCGAAGTCGTAAATGGTTCCGGTCAACTTACCAAGGGCAAGAGGGCGATCAAGCAATGACATTTGGGCCTACCTGTTCTGGCGGTGGAGGAGGTGGCACATATGCGGCAATAGGGCCATACTCCCCAGCAACAAGTGCGGAATAGATGGCGCGTCCGTGTTCCTCCACATCGTTTGCGTCAGCGGTAAACGGCACTTCAATTGGCACAGTGTCAAACTTTACCATGCAATCAATGCGAGTTCCTGTTTCATCAACAAAGATAGGAGAGCGAACCGTTTCAACAATGCTCATATTATGCAACCCTTATAAAAGTAGTAACAGAATTACTACATCCTGATGCCGCAATAGTTCCCATTGCTTGCCATGTTCCAGATGGTACAGCACCAGATGTTCCTCCTAATGATCCAGTTTGACCAGAATATTTTAATCCACTTCCTGCATATGTTGTTCCAGCAGTAAACCCAACATTTATAGCCCCTGTTAAAGTTGCATAAGTTCCTACAGCACCTAGTGTCGTTACAAGTGCAATGGTTCCACTGGTTGTGATTGTGCCGCCAGACAAGCCTGTGCCAGCGGTGATGGATGTTACGGTACCAGCCCCAGCAGCAGCCCAAGTATTATCCCCGCGCAAGAAGTTGCTTGCACTTGGCGTACCTGATGCGCTCAATTTTGCAAGGGTAACATTGGCATCCAAGATTTTGGCAGTTGTGACAGCATTGGCTGCAAGTTTTGCTGCCGTCACATTGGCATCAACAATCTTTGCAGTAGTAACTGTTCCATCGCTAGGTGTGCCGACAGGAAGCGGCTGCGTCCAAATAACTTCAACATTGCTTGATCCAGACGGAGGAGCAGTCGAAAATGTCAAAGTTGTTGTAGAAAGAGAATATGTAGATTTCTGCTGATAGACACCAGAAACATAAACATAAGTATTGTTCTTTGCGCCGGGATCGCCTGACAGCGTAAATGCAGTTTGAGAGCCAGTTCCGCTAAATACATCAGCGACAACATTGGTTGAGCCAAGGCCGGATGTAGCGGCAAACCATTGATTTGTTTCAAAGTCAGCGACAAATGTAATTTGCGTATATTGAGAACCAATGCTTGTGCTGGTTGCGCCATTGATCGTATCGGAGCCAGAGCGAGCAATGTTTACGGCATTTGCATCACCCGTCCATTTAACAATCGCCACCTTAAATCCGTCAGTCACAGTGCTGATTTGCGGAAGCGTAATTGTTACCGCGCCGGATGTTGTCGTTACACGGATCAAGTCACCAGCGTCAGCCAATACAACCGTGTAGTTTGCGCTCTTGTCAATGACAGCAGAGTAGAGGCCACCAGCAACCGTAGCCGCAGCAAGAGCCGCAGAGTTAGATGCAGATGTTGCACTGTTTCCAGCATTAGTTTCACTTGTTGCAGCCGCAGACGCAGATGATGCCGCATTGGTAGCAGACGTTGAGGCATTAGAAGCCTGAGTCGTAGCCGTTGATGCAGATGTCGATGCGCTAGAAGCAGATGATGATGCGCTTGATGCAGAAGAAGAGGCTGCCGAGGCACTAGATGCAGCAGCAGATGCACTAGCACTTGCAGATGAAGATGCAGATGATGCAGTAGCAGCGTCTACCAGCAATGCCCAACTTGCACTATTGGCATTTGAACTAATTGGCTGAGA
>Ga0208644_1000475_pt1 | contig 34261 bp, 63 predicted proteins | sample VirMetDEL_Nov_18_FD_184517 | JGI IMG/M metagenome (GOLD analysis project Ga0208644, IMG submission 184517) | Aqueous microbial communities from the Delaware River and Bay under freshwater to marine salinity gradient to study organic matter... | ecosystem: Environmental > Aquatic > Marine >...
ATTATTAACTTGCTTATACATTGGTTTAGCGTCCTCAACTTCTTGAGTTGCAATAACCGTTAGTTCTTCTAATGTTGCCATATCTCTCCTATCTTACTATATATTTCTTATACTTACTTCTTTAAACATTTCTATTTTTTCAAGCCATACAAAGTGAATTTTCCTGCACTTATGTTTCCACTACCTGCAAAAAATTGCACTCCATTATGTGCTTCTGCAACTGTATAAACACTTCCACCTTGACTACCCTCTAACACACCTGTGTACTGAAAAGTAGATATTTCAAATGTATTAAAACTGTACTCACTAGCATTGTTCATATTAAACAAATAAATTACTGCATTTAAACTTTCAGTTGCAACATTACTTCCACCAATATATGTTAAATAAGTTCTGTCATAATTAGGTAAAGCATTGTTTGCAAAAGCTGCATTACTTCTGAACACCTTTGCAGCAGTATCATAATCACTTGTTATTTTAGGACTACCACTTGCTAATACTCTCATACCTAAAGAAGTATTATCAGTATCATATTGCATATCATTTATCTTTACCATATAGACATCATAAGAACTATCCCAATCAGTAGCACCTAAAGATATACTTGCACTTGAACTTGCTATTTCTTCATCTATTTTTATTAATGAACCTGCCATTATTTAACTCCATATACATTGATTGTTCCACCACCAAAAGTTCTTGTTCCATCACTTTCATATAGTTGAAATCCTCTAATGGTTTCAGCTACTTGATGAACTCCTATTGTTTTGCCACCATAAAAATCTGAACTATTCTTACTAGCAGATTGTGATTGTATAAATGTATAAGAACTACTGTCATAAGGATTATATATATACATACTTGCATTACCATTACCATCAGAAACTTGGTCTGCATACATACCAAAAAATATAAAATCTCTTGTTGCAAATCTATTTTCAGCAAAAGCACTACCACTTGGCATATTTAAGTTTGCATATCCATATTCTGAAGTAGTTATAACACTACCTGCATTATCTATTAATCTTAAACCCTCAATACCATTATCTACATTAGTGCTTTGATAAATACCTACAAACTGAACAAAATAAACATCATAATTTGCTGAAAAAACATTATCTACATTAACAGTAGTTACTCCACTTAAAACAGTTACACTTTTTATAAATTGAAGTTCAGTAGCCATTATAAATACCTTATTCCATATAGAGAGAATGTACCTGTATCTATATTTCCACTATCTAAAAACAATCTAATCCCATCAACTGTACTTGCTTGATGTAAAACTGCACTTCCAAAATAAAAAAGTGCATTAGGGTCAGCATTTAAAGAAATAGTGTGCATTGTTGTAAAACTATATTTTGTATTATCCCCAAGATTATAAAAGTAAACATATCCTTGTCCACTTTCACTTGTAGAGCCACCTATGTTAGAGCCAAATAATATATTAGTTGCAGTTGTACTCCTTAACTCACCAAAAGCACCTACTCCATTTCCATATTGTACTGCATAATCATAAACACTACCTACTTCTAAAACTCCACTTTCATAAAACTGTATTCTTAAAGTTGGTCCATCACTAATTGCTTGAACATTGTTGTAAGTTAAAAAATGCACATTATAAATATCTTGTTTTATATCTATAAAATCAACTGTTGATACACTAGGAGTAACAGTTTGAGTTTCAATTAATTCTAATTGTCCAAAAGTAGTCCATTTATTATCTGCTATAAGGTTGTTAATATCATTAGGGTCAAACACACCTGTATTATTACCAAAACTTTGTGTTGGTTCTGCACCTTTATATCCATATTTCAAATCATCTGCCATTGTTATACCACCTTTTCCCTGTATAAAATTAGCGTACCTGTTGCTATGTTTCCTGTAGTAACATAAACAGAAAAACCATTTGAAGCACTACTAACAGTATGTGTAGTACCACCAACTTGTCCAAATAATTGTGTTCCACTTATAAGTTGATGTGTTTTTTGTTGAATAGTACTGTATTCATTAGGATTGTTAAAGTTATATAAAGCAAGTACTCCATTAAGTCCTCTATTATCTTCTGCACCTACTGTACCAAAATTTACTTTACTGTCATTGTTAAAGTAAGTATCTGAAAAAGCACTATATGCTTTTAAATTTTTATAAGCATAATCATAATTTGATGAACTATCCTGTGTACTACTTTTTAACACTCTACCTAATACTGCTTGTGTTGTTGCAGGTTTTATATTTTCCATAACTACAAAATAAGTATCATCTGTATCTATACCCACTACATTTAATTGTGATGAACTATTATCTGCTACTGCTTTGTTTACTTGTATTAAATTCATTAATCTATCCTTATCCCATAACTTCTAAGCACACCTGTTTGAAATGTTTGTGTACTGTTAGGAAGTAAATGAATACCTGTTATTGAACTTGTTTCCCTTAAATTACCAATACCGTCATTTCCTCTAATTAAGTTACTTGTATAAGCAGTTGATTGATACGAGGCTTGTGTATGAAATGAACTGTCTGTTGGATTATACACATACATTTCTGCATTGAAACCCTCAGGACTTGCATTAGTACTCTCAAAACCAAAATAAGTTTGTGATGTTCCATAGTATTCTGCAAAACTTCCTGTATCTCTAAAATTTAAATTAGCAGTATCATAATTTGAAGCAACAATACTTCCTGAACTATTAACAAATCTAAATTGGATAATCATAGATGTATTTGCAGTTATATCTGACATAGTTATTTTAAAAACCTTAAAATCATCTGTGAATATATCATCAGCAGTAAAACCATTAACTCCTGCAATAATTGGAACTTCTTTTATAAGTCTTAGGTTACTCATACTAAATCTGTTTTATCCCATACAAAGTTGCAGTTACATTGTCATAAGTGACACTACTGTATAATCTTATTCCGTCTACTTTGCTTGTTTGTGGTAAAATTCCACATCCAAATTCATCTCTCCAATTTGCACCAATTTGATTATTACTATGTTTGTAGCTCATACTGTATCTACTTGCATTACCTAAGTTATAAAAATACATCTGCCCACCACTTGCGTCAGTTGAGTTGTATGTTTCTGTTATTGTTCCAATTTGTGAATTAGCAGTACTTTGTACATCAGTAGCTCCTTGTCCTGCTCTCCTAAAAGCATATTTATAAACACTTGCAGTTTCTAAAACACCATTTTCATATAACCTAACTGATGTTGCAGTTGAACTAGCATTATTACCACCTGTTGCAGAAACTTTGATAAGGTGTACATCATATTCATCTTCTTTAATATCTAAAAAATCTATTACTGAAACACCTGTAACAGTTTGACTATCAATAAGTTCTAAACTACCACCAAGTTTTCCTTGTGATTGAAGTTCAGCTACATCAGTAATAGAAAAGACACCACTATTAGATACAGTTTGATTAGGTTGATTTTGTCCTAGATAACCATAAGGCATTTGAACTCCTTTAGGTTATTTCAACTATTGACGCATACGCTTCCAAGTCGCCACTTGCATTACCACCTGTTAGTTGTACATAATCTCCTGCTTCAAGAATTATTTTACTTGTACCTGCTAGTTCAATAGTAGAATCAGCAGGAACAGAAATTGTATATGCAATTCTTGAATTACCACTTGCTGAATCTACAACATCAGCAGTAATAGTATCATCTGTTGCACCGTCTACATTTGTAATTCTCAATGTAATCATAATTGAGCTTGTACTTGCAGGTGCAGTATAGAGTGTTTGAGCTGAACTCGTAACATCTAAGTATGCGTTTTTAAATGCTTCTGCCATATTTTATCCTTTTTATCCTAGTGCCAATAATAGCCCAACACTTACTCCTGCACTTGATAAGTTTGCTATATCTTGAGCAGTTGTTTTTTTAATGTTGTTACTATCGCTAACATCTCCAATTAATATTTCATCTGACCCTGTAACAGTAGCAGAAGTTTGTCCATTTACATCAACTGCTAGTGATACTGCACCTGAAGTGCCACCACCTGATAGACCTGCACCTGCCGTTACACCTGTAATATCTCCTTCTCCAATGAAGTTTTGCCAAGCTGAGCCGTCATAAAATTGTAATGTATTGGTATCTTTTAAAAAGCAGAACATTCCTTCTTCTGCTGATGTAACTTGTGAATCTCTTGCAGTTGAGTCATCAAATCTCATAACTACTTGTTCTTGTAGATATGAATTAAAATCAGAAGCATTAACTAAGTCTCCTGTACTCCAAACTTTAAAACCTGCCATTAATAAATCTCCTTTTTACTAAGCATAAACAAATCTTGTACCTTCTCCAAGTTTAGCCTGACCTAATATCCAAGCCGAGCTTCCCGCAGGACTTAATGTAGCCGTCCAAGTCCAACTTTGGCTTGAAGCATTTACAGTATGAGATATTGACTCAATCCATAACTCATCAGTAAAACTACTACTATCTGTATTGACAATCTTAACAGATATTCTATCTCCAAACTCTCGTCCTAAAACTTGTTCCCAAAGGTTTACATTTTCTCTAGGATTAACAGTTAAGTCATCAATTCTTAGAATAGGTAATGATGTTTCTGCTATTCTTTGCTCAATTATAGACAAAACATCTGCGTCTGTAACATTAATTGTTTCTTTGTTAGACTCTTTTGCTCTGTATCTTAATACAGAATCAGCGTCAGCTTTATATTGAACTGTCCCACTTTTTCTTTGCCATTCATAAACATTTATAATTTCATTATCATCAAATGAAGTAGAAACATTAGTATAAGGTAAATTAGTACCGTCATTACTAAAAGTTCCTTGAACTGTTATAGCATTAGCATTAGATAATTTATAATCTCTATTCCTAAAAGTTATTTTTCCGTCTTTAGCAACAAAGAATTGTCCATTCTCAGCAGTTTCACATTCTCGTAAAGCAGATAAAACATTTGTATTTACACTTTGAGATATTACATCTTTTGTTCCTGTTAAAACATCTCTGCGATTACTTGGATAACCTATTGCGTCTAATATTCTTGAAACTCTCACAGAACTTAATTCTTGTGTATCTTCATAACCAATTCTTGTAGATAAACCAATTTCTGAGAAACCTGTTGAGCCTAAACGCCAACCAACACCGTCTAATTGAGAAGCCTGAAATATTTTAAATGCGTCCACACAAGTAAATGTAACTATTGAATCAACACCTGCTGATATGAATTGAACAGGAACAGATTGCAAAAAACCTTCAAATATTCTGTAAGTTGTAGCGTTATAAGTTGCAGACATTCTAACTCTTTTAAGTGGTTGTATATTAGTTCTTGCATTAACTGAGTCATAATAATAAGTTGTTTGACTTGGATTAAATCTATTATCTGTATTTGATACTGCAAAACTCATTGTTCCTGCAACAAATTCTCCAAGTTCATTACTTCTACCACGCCTAGTAGTAAACGCTCTTAAATATTGAGATATATCTGTCCAAGTTTGTGTTTCATCAAGTGGATTACTATCAAAACCAACTTCTAATGTTAAAGAAACATTTGAATCAAAGTTTGCACTCATTATTGAGCAACCGTTATGCCTTTTCTTTTAGCTTGTTCTAATGCCGTTACAACTGCATTTTGAACATCTTGTTCGCTACCAAGTAAAGCACCTGTATTAACTGTAATTATAGTATTGCCACCACCACCTGTTCCAATAACTCCTTTTGTAAGTGGGTCTAATGATTCTGCAAAAGATTGACCTAAGTTTGTAAATTTCTTTGTTTTAGAAGGTGTAGTAGGAACAAAAGTATCTTCATCTTCAATAGTAGTAACAATATCATCAATAATTTTATTCTCTACAGGTGGTAAACCACCATTACCAATTTGTCGTCCTGCAAGATTAAATAAAGCATTAAATTGATTTGTAAGTGTATCTAAATCTCCACCAATCAATCTAACTATCTCATTGATACCGTCTTTAAATTTTTCTGCTGATTTTAAATCTTCTAAAGCAGAATCTAACTCTGCTTTTGCTAAAGCCATATTTAAAATGTTTTCAGTTGAGTTTGCAGTAGCTTTAGCTAAATCTTCTTGTGCTTGTCTATAATCTTGTTGAGCTTCTTTTAATTTCTCAGTTTGTTTAACGACATCTTCTTCAGCTCGTTCTATATTTCTAAGTGCTTCTTCTTCTTCACGAGATATAGCAGTAGATTGTTCAATTAATTCATTTAAGCGTTCTCTAGCAACTGCTAATTGAAGTTTTTGTATTTCAGATTTTTCTTCAACTTCTTCTAATTGTTTTATTTCATCTCTTTGTCTAGCAATAGCTAAGGCTTCTTCATTAGTAACTTTTGCACCAAGACCTGAGACTTTTTCAAATTCTTCTTTAGCCTTATTAACTTTGTCATTTGCATTTTCTAAATCTTTATTAGCTTTATTAAGTTTGATAAGTGCTTTAGCTTCTTTATCAACTAGGTCTAATCTATCTTGTTCTATATCTCTAAGATTTTGATAAGCGTCATTAAGACTTCTCAAAGCGTCAAGACCTGCCGTTGCTCTATCTCTTGCAAGTTTTTTCTCTGAATCTATTTCTTCTTCAGTTATATCAATAGATTCTTCTTTAGTTCTATTTAATACACCTGTTTCTCTATCAAGTTCGTGAGTATTTCTAGCTAAATCTTTGTGAGCAATAATTAAATCTTGGAAGAATTTGTAAGACCTTGACATATTACTTGCTTGTTCAAGTTGTTGTCTTTTAAGTTTTTCGTTTTCTACTAGCATATTTGCAGTTGAAAAATTAACACCTGTCATTATAAGACCCATTTTTGTTAATTCATCTGCTCTATCTTGTTCAGAACTTGTTAATTCATCAGTTTCTTTTGTAAGAAGTATTATGTCATCTAATAATCCACTCATACCTTTTATTGCAGTATCTAAAGCAGGTTGTAATTCGTCAAGAATAATAAAACCTAACTCAGAAAATTTGCTATTAAGTATTTCTAATTGTCCCTGTAAAGAGTCAACTTGATTATCTGCAACTTCTTGTGTTACTCCACCTGCGTCCTCTAATGCAGATTGATATTTTCGTATTTGGTCTCCTGCACCTGATAAGATTTTAACTGCGTCTGCTACACCACGATTAAGTCCTAATGTATCAAGCAATACTGCTTTTTGTTGGTCAGATAGACCTGACATTCCATTATCTAATTCATCAATAACATCTGCTAAGTTCTTTAAGTTGCCTTCGTTATCGACAACATTGATATTAAATTTCTTAAATTCTTCTGAGTTCTTACCAACTGCTCTTGTTACATCTCTAAGCAACTGATTAAGTTTCTCTCCTGCTTCAGCACCTTTAACACCTCTATCTGCAAATGCTGAGAGAACTGCAACACCTTCTTCGATAGATTTGTTTGTAATCTTTAAAGCCGAGCCTGATTTAGTTGTTAATGCTTCTGCAAATTGTTGAACAGAAGCGTTTGCTAAAGTATTTGCTTTTACAAGTACATCAGTAACACGAGTTAAGTTTGCTAAGTTTTGTTCTGCGTCTTTTACAGTAAGACCTAATGCAGATTGCGAGTCAGTAGCCAAGTCAGTAGCAAGTGCCATATCAAACATACCTGCTTGAGCAAACTTGGTAACTTGTGGAAGTGCTGATATAGATTGTTCAGCGTCTAAACCTGCTGACGCTAAGAAGAAAAATGCTTCTGCTGATTCACTTGCAGATATACGAGATTCTATTGCAACTTGGCGTGAAGCCTGAGCCATACGCCTTTGTTGTTCTTCAGTTGTCTGCATAATTGCAAGAGATTGGTTGAGTTTATCTTCAAACTCAATAAATTGTCTTGTAGCTTCTGATAATGCTTTAACAAGAACTGTACCAACTGCAACTGCACCTATTTTAGCAACTGTACCAAACTTATTTAATTTACCTGATGAATCATCTGTTTGCTTACCCAAATTATTCATTTGGGCTTTAGCTTTATTAAAACCTTCTAATACGAGCCTGATAAGGATATTTGAACTACCCATTATCTCATCTTCCTTTTCTTAGCTTCTGCTTCTGCCATAGCTCGTTGTTTGTCTCTCTCTTGTTGTTCTACATAATAAAATGTAGCCCATTGTGAATACTCTAATGATGACATTTTAGTTCGCAGTTCGCCAACTGTCATTCTTAAATCACGAGCTAATCTGAATTGAAAAACTAAATCAGGATTCGCTTTTGAAATCTTCGGCTAATGCCGATTCTATCTCGCTTCCTACTCCATTAATATTATTTAGTTCTGCAAATATCATATCAATAACTGTTGCGTCTTTGTTATACAACTCATCTATTGCTTCGTCAGTTAATTCAGGCTCAACTACACTTGCTTTTAATAAAGCCTTTTGGTAATCAAAAGCGTCAGTTTCCTTGCCATTAATTAATCTACCGAGTTCAATTTGCATTTTCTTTGATATGCCTTTGACTTTAATTGATACATTCCATTGTGGAATATCAATAGTCTTAGTTGGCACATCAGGTAATGACTTAATGTCATCTAAGTTTAAAATCTTAGCCATACGCCTAGCTCTCCTTTTTACTATTAATGAGTACTTCTTGTAATTGACCCTGAGCATTGTAGGTCTGCTGAGTAGCCAACTGCGTCCCCTACAGGACTTGAAATTGCATAAGAAGTTAAAATAGCTTCTCCTGTATATTTCACTTTACCTGAATCAGTACCTTCAGGGCTATACTCAAAAGACAAAGTTGCTGATTGTCCAACAACTGCACCAAATATAGCGTCAGCAGTAGCGTCCCATAGACCCGATAAAGAAATCGTAGAATCGCTTAATGAAGCTATATAGGTTTTTGCTGACGCACCTAGCGTTGTTGTCTCGCTTACATCAGCAGTCTCAGGGAAGTCTACATTATTTACATAGCTTGAGATATCAGTTAAAGTTCCACCTGAATTATCAAGTTTAAAAACTGAATCTTTACCGTGAACAAATGCCATAATATTTCTTCTCCTTAATTATTTCTTCCAAATCCAACTATAACATCAAAACTTGGAGTTGTTCCACTTACAGTATAAACAACTTTTAAGTATCTATTTACAGTTGTACCACTTGCAACTTCTTTTACTTCTGCACCTGCTGAAGTTAAAGCAGTAAATGTTACCAAGTCTGCATAAGTTACATCATCTGCTGAGTGTTGTATCTTAGCAGATAAACTTGGTGTAGTTCCTGATACTGATGTTGCAATTATAAAAGCACCACCACCATTTGCAGTAGAACTTGTGTTATCTCTAGCAGTTCCGTTACCTGTTGCCGTAACTGTGGCATTTTCAAGAACACTTCCACTAAAGAATCCACTAGCTTGTAAGTCAAAAGTTACTGCAACAACATCTCCAACAGGACTTGATATTCCATAGTTGGTTGTTACACCTTTGCCAAACATACATTTATCTGTTGCGTCTACACCGTCAAATCCAATGAGAGCAACCTTGTCGTTAGTTCCGACTAAACCTTGAATTATATTATCTGCCGTTTGGTCAAAAAATCCTCCAAATGAAACCGTTGCGTCAGCACTACCTGTTATATAAGTTTTTGCACCACCTGATGTTCCAAATGTTGTTGTTTCGCCAACATCAACTGTTCTAGTAGGGTCAGCAGTATTTAAGTATGAACTTAAATCATTTTCATTAATATAAACTTTTGTTTCTTTTCCGTGTACAAATGCCATTTATTTATTCCTTCTGCTTCCACTACTTCTTCTTCTTGATGACCTATTGCCACCGTAATTGTGCTTCGGCATATTACTCCTTATATTACACTTATCTTTTTAATTTCCAAGCCAAAGAAATTTCTGCTGAAACTTTTTGAGTAATTTTGCGTCTATCTTTTCTCGTATTCTTTTCGGCTATTAGTAAGAATGGAACTAATGGAGTTCCACGCTCATTGATAGAGTGTACCACAGAATAAGCATTGACATCTGTTTTTCTACTTGCCCATTCTTCTATTGGACGAAGTGGTGGATAATGTGGTCTAGTTCTCCAAGACTTACTACCCCAAGATTGTCTATTTCTTTTTGGTGGTAATGAATATCCACTTGGTAATCTTTTAAAATCTCCGTGTACAAATTTAGAGTGTGGTGCAGTAGCTTCTACTTTAATTGAAGTTGGAAGCCTACCAACCATAGCAACACTTTTAAATCCAATAGATTTCTGTAATGCACCTGTATCAACAGGAACTACTTTTTTAGCTTCTTCAACAATTACTTCTGCGTGTTCATTCATAAGATGACGCAAAGGAATTAAAGTAAAACCTGCATTAGTAAGTTTTCTTTTTATTTCTGTCATTCCTTGAAATTGGAAGTTCTTATTAGTTGCCATAAAGACATACTAACAATTATTTAAAGGACTCCTAGTTTTTTAAGATAGTTTTCATACTTGAAGTAGATATATTTTTTAAGACCTAATCCTGCATATTCCCAATACCCAAGTGTTCTTACTGCATTGTATTCAGGCATATAAAGAACAAATTGTACTTTTTTGTACATAGCTACTTTAAAAAGTGTTCTTTCTTTTGGTAAATCATTTAATCGATTATTTCTAATATTATTCATAAAAATATAAAAGCTATTACCAAACTCTTTTTCATTTTTTGGATATACCCAACCTTTTTCTTTATCCCACCTATCAGCACCATAAAAACTTTTAGTTCTAGAACTAAAGTCTGTATAGTGAGAAATCATACCGTGTAAATTTCTTTTATCTTCGTCATCAAGTAAAACACACCTAAAAAAATTAATATCTTTAGATTGTTGATTAACAATTTTTGCAGTATTACCTGTCCAAGCTGAATAAAAACCAATGTTATCAATTTTAGTATTCATAAAATCAAGCCATTTATCACGATTAAAACTACCGTCAGGATTGTTGAAGTTTAATTTTACTGTTTCATTCATACTTAAATATTATATAATCTTTGATTATATTGCAAGTATTTATCAAAAAAATATGAAAAAAAAGCTCAATGTTTATAGGGTTTTAGAAAAAAAATAAAAAAAATTATAGAATTACACCACTTAAAGTGGTCTTTTTAAGTCCTTTAAGTAGTGTTTGAACATCAGGGTCAATCTTCGCAAATAGCTCGTGAACTCCTGTATTAACATCTCCATAAGTATTGAATGGAGTATCTTTTCTTTTGAAGTAACGAAGTGATTGAATAAGAGTTGCAGTAATTATATCTGAAGGAATTTTAGTCCAACCCCATTTAGCAGTTACTTGGACATTACTTTTTATTGTTGGGTCAAATCTCTCTGAACTTCTTGTATCAAGAATTGTAATTTTATTGTAAGGCTCGTAGTAAGTTGTGCCGTCAATGATTCTATTTATTCTAGGATTAGTTGGCTCAACTATAAAGTCAGTATTAATTGTTAAAGTCTTTTCATAAATTCCGTCATCATTATCATCTAACTTAACAATGAGACCTGTTGTTGTAGATATATCAGGTGTCTCTAAATACAAACTATTATTTGGTGTAAAAGTTTTAGCATTAACTACGCTATCTTGATAGAATCTTCTACCACAAATTTTATCTATTAATCTACAAGCTGAGTCAATGGCATTATCAATATTGTCATCTTGTGCCGTTCCTGATAAGCCAATGTATGCCTTTAAATCAGCTTTATCAATATACTGACCTGCCATTTAAGACCTACTTTGCTTTATTTTCTTTTGGTTGTTTTGCTTTTATTTCTACGAATTTAAGAGCTTTGTATTCTGCTTCAGAAATTTCTTGACCTGCTTTTCCAACAAGTTTACCTTTTCTCCAACCTTTAGGTAATCCACCTTCAGATTCAGCACAGAATCCTTCTTCATTAATCCATATATCTTTTTTTAATATCATAATTTCCTTTTTGTTTGATGTCTCACTCTCATAAGACGAATGAGACATCAAAACCATAATCTAATTTCTTAGAAGTTTGTTATTGAACAGAATGCAGTTGCTCTGTAGATTGGGAGACCCATTCTAACAGTTGCCTTCATAACAACAATATCTTTTGTGAAGTTAGCGTCGTGTGAATCAGACATAGCAACTTCCATACCTTGTCTTGCGACAATATGGATAGCTTGTCCACCACCGAATACACCAACTAATGCAGTACCACTAGCAATTTCAGTTGAAGCTACTACAGGTAATCCCCAAAGTGTAGGTGCAACACCACCACCGAAGTTTCCTGCACCGACAAAAAGTGGATTTAAACTACCACTTGTTGTAACTGCATTGACTTCAGTAACGAGTTGATACCAATCTGAAGGGTGCATAACAATAGCGTCAGGTTGTAGGAAGCTATCTTTTTGAATTTCAGTAATAGCTTCAAATACTTGACCGATTCTCTTTAGATTTCCTGCAAAAGCAGAATAATCAAAAGTATTGATTCCTGATTTGTTCAAGATACCTGTTAAGTTCGGTGCAGTACCATTACCTTCCATAATTTGACTTGAAACTGCAAGTCTAACCATTGTTTGTAATCTTGAGTCAAGATAACCACCAACTGCTGAAACATCTGCTAACAATTCTTCTGTTACAGGCAAGAATGAGCCAATCTTACGAATGCTCTCAGTTCTCTCTGTAAAAGCAAGTGCGTTTTCGCCTAAAGCTGAGCCTTCAGCAGTAGCACCTGAGTTGTTAGTGAATGTTGTTTCTTCCAAATACTTATATTGATAGTTATCAGTTGTGATTGTATCAATTAAGTCAGGAATTTGTAGTGGGTTTAATGTAGCCGTTGGAACGACTAAATCAGACCTTACTACTGCAGGTGGATAACCTGATTCTGTTAAAGTTGTTTTTAATTCAACTTTTGGATTCCACTTAAGTTCAGAACTAATATTTTTCTGTCCATTTTCCATAAATCCTTTGAAGGCATTAGATTCTCTTAATTGTTCGCCTAAAGTTTTCTTAACTTCTCTAGGCTCGTCATTGTGGATTGGCATAGATTTTACTTCTTTACCTTTTTCTAATGCTTCTTCAAGTCTTGCTTCTTCAATGGAGAGAGCATTTAATTCATTAACTTTTTCATTGAGTTTTTCAATTTCGATATTTCTATCTTCGATAGCTTGTTTTTTCTCAACAGAAATTTCTGAGCCACCTTCAAAAGTGGATTTCATTTCTTTGATTGCTTCGAATTGAGTTTCTCTCAATGCGTGGAGTTGTTGATTGAGTTCATTTAATTTACTCATTAACTTATTTCTCCTTCATTAATTATGCCTTGACTTCTTGCCAAGACTTCTTGTGTATTTAACCAAAGCGAGTCAAAATCATCTTTAGGTTGCTCTACTTCTTCTCCACCAAGTCCAAGTATTGAGTCTAAATCGTTATAGACTTCTTGGATTCGGTCTTGAATCTGCATAAGTGATTCTTGAGCAGACTTTGATAGTGTCTTGCCTTTTTCTAAGCGTAAAGAAGTAAGTTCTTTTGCTCTATCAATGAAACTGTTAATTGTGTTAAGCACATTATCAGCTTCATCTGTGAATCTAAGACCACTATTCACATCTTTTAAATCTTTTTCTTTTTGTTCTTTAACTGCAACTGTATAAGTTTCTTGATTAGCACCAACAAGAACAGGCGATACTTCAAAAACAGTAGCAGATTTTATATACCTAACATTTGTAGATTTTCCGTCTTTGCTAAATGTTCCTTCTTCTGCGTCATCAACTTGAAAACCAAAAGACCATTGTTGCAAATCTCCCATAGCTTTGACAATTTCATAGGCTTCTTTTCCACTCTCTGATGACATAATGAACTCGCCTTTGAATGTTGCTTTGTCATTATCTTGAACTATTCGTCCTTTGCCAATAGGATTTTCCCATTTGTGCGACCATACCATTGGTACTTCGCCTTCTAAACCTTTAAATGATTTTAGAGAGTTTGGTAAAACTACATCTCCGTCTGAATCGATTGTGTTGAATACTGAGAATACTGCTTCAACTTTTCCTTCTGCTTCATTGTCTAAAGCAAAGTCTATCGACTTAAATTCTTTATCCATTATTCTTCTTCTTCCTTTGCCATATCCATAGCAATCTCGTGCAATTTCTTTTCTTTATAGTTTTTAGTAATTTTAACAAGCTCTCCTTGTTCTACTAACCATTTAATACTATTTTGTGGAATGTCTTTAGAATTGACAATATCGCCTTTTGCAAAATATTTATCTTTAACAGATATTCCATTTGTTACTTCATACATTATGTAATTATCTCCACGCTAAATTCTACGCCTAAGTAATCAATACTATTTACAGTATAAACACCATAATTACTTGCTTCAACAACTCTAGCAGAACTTACATTTCCACCAAGCGTTGTATCTCCTTCTATAGCAGATTTTACACTTGTTGCACCACTTGTGTCTAGGTATGAATCCAAAGAATCTTGTGATAGTTCAGCGTCCACTCTTGAAACATACAAGTAAAGTGGAATGTTGTAAATGTCTGAGCCACGAGACATTGTTGAATCATATTCCAAAGAACTCATAACTCCAACTACGGCAGTAGGTGGCTCAATAGAATCAGGTACATAAGAATAAACATTTAATCCTGTTATTGTTGCTAATCGTGTACTTAAACCATTTCTTATATTAGATAAACTTGCCATAGGTATTACTATAACAAAAAAGCCACCTATGTAGGTGGCTTAATTTCTTTTGTTAGATTGTTACTTATTTATTTTTTTAGTCCTTTAATTTGTACCCAATCTGTAAGTTCGTGTCGTTCTGTTTCAAATCCTAATTCATTTAAAGCATTTTCTAACATTTTTTTTCGACTCCAACCTTTTGGGAACTCAAAAGTTGCAAAACAATTAGTTCTTGGATTTGTAAGGAATGTATCAATATCAAATTTACCAATAAACTCAATTTTAAAAGTAGCTTTACCACCAATAAAATCTTCAACCTTAGTTTTTTTACCTGCAATCATATCAAAGTTATTGTCAAAATCTGAGCAAGAGTTTCTTAAATCAACTCCTTCGATTTTAAACCAACCTGTTTTTTTTGTTTCATTCATAATCTAAGATTAACAGGTTTGAAAAGTAATGCAAGTATTTATAGTGAAAAAGACTATTAATAGCAGATAGCAGACGCTTCGGAGTTGATTGTTGAATGAATGAAACAAAGCGTCTGCTTCATATCTGCTTCTCTGAATCAAACAGGGAATTGGATTATTCAGTAAGATTAGTTTAGCACTTGTGTTTTAAATCGGAACTTCTATCTTTAAATCCTGCTTTACAAAATTCGCATTGGATTCTATAACTCCATTCGTGCTTTTCTTTTTTAAAAGTCATTCTTCTTCCTTAAACATATCTTCAAAACATTTTGGGTGTGAGCCTGAGATAATTTGTTCCCAACCTGAAACATCTAAGTAAGGGAAGTATTCTCTTACTTCTTTTCTAGGTATATCCCATTGATACTCGTGCCAATCTTTTCTGATTACTTCTACTGTACCTTCTTGTTTACAAAGAAAACAATCAGGTGTTGGAACAATTACAATATCATCTTCTACATTCCTATTCATAAATTGAGATGAAGAATAAAGTAATTTTTGTTCTTGCAAAGTTAAATGACCTGTACAATTTTTTTCTTTAGGACATCTGCAATTTTTAATCATTTTTTAACTCCAATTTAAAGATTTCTAAATTCATACTTGGGTGTATGACTTTTAAATCTTCACTAGCTCTAACTAAAGAATCCTTCCAAGATTCTACTGTGTAGGTTTTCTTGCCTACAAAGGTAACTTCATATTTCATTTTTCTTCTCTCCTTATCAATCCAATTTCTAATTTTCTTCTTTGTAATAATTTCTCTGCGTGTTCAATCTGCTCGTAAGAATCTAAGTGATTGAAAAGTTGTTCTATGTTTTCAAAGATTGTCATTTTTTCAACTCCATATCTTCTTTTTCAATTTCAGCTTTACAATGAAAACAAACTATTGCAGACCAATACAAATGTGTTACTTCTAACTCCAAAGTACATTCAGGGCAATCGAACTTAAATGTTGTTCTTTTTGTGTAAGTCATTAGGAAGCCTTCCATTTAGTTTGCATTCTCTCGCCTATTTTTCCATAAACAAAGTTGGCACTTTTTTTGCTTTGAGCTTTTCTTCTTTGGTGTCTATTCATATCAAGTTCCTAACTTGTAATCTTTTGGCAAATTAAATTCTTTTATGATTCTCTGCCTAATAGATTCTTTATTAGCTACCCACCATTTATGGATTTTAATTTGTTCTTCTATGTGTTTCATTCTTTATCTCCTTCTTTAATATATTTATATCGTTTTGCATAGAATTTAATTTTCTATCTAATTTTTTAATCTCGTCATAAATTATTTGTAATGACATATCAACTCCTTTATCCTAACGGTGTCATTGTTAGGACACCATTTAGATTCTTTTTTTATATTTCTTTTACTTCTATAACCTTGTGTCCTTTTTTATCTGAGAAAAAACCTGTAAAGAAATCTATGAAATCTTTAGCAGTTTTATTTTTGTTATTCTCTCCCATATCTTGATTGTTTAGTTCTAATGTAATTTGTATTTTCACATCAACTCCTTTTTTATAATTAATCAACTTGGTTGGATTATAATTTATGATTTTTAGATTGTCAATCTTCTATTATAAAAATCTTAGATTTGACAAGTAGGAGAGTTTCTGCTATCATAGATTATGAATGAAAAATATAAAAGGAGTTGAATTGAAAAAATTTACTTATCAAGTCTTGAAATCTTTTAAACAAGATTACACAGACTTTAAAAATTTCCGAGACGCAGAGCTTGTCTTGGAAGATACTATCGAGCTAGATGTTCGTGGCTACAGAAATTCACTAGAAGTGTTTTCTGCTTGGTCAAACAGAGAATCTAGTATCTATAACAAAAAAAGAACAGAGCAAGAGAGCAAAGAGTTTTCTTACTTTGTTCAAAACAAAATAACTAATAATACTCAGAAGGGAGAAGAAGAATGAGTACAGAAACTAAAGGTTGGCTAAATAATGGTGCAACTAAATTGCAAATCGCTTTTGATAGTTTGAACCCTCTTAGGACATCATTTTCAAAAGTAAGAGCAAATGAAGATAGATTGTTACATATCTATAGAACTGTTGCTTATATTTGCAAAGTAAGTAATAAAGAGTTGGTTGAAAAAGTTGTTGATATAGTTGATGACCTTAATAAAGAAATCGAACTCTTGTGGCATACAGAATCTAATTTACCAATTTGTGTAAAAACAATGCGTAGATTAGCAGAGCATACTAAAGATATGAATAAATCACTTGATAGTTTGATTTGGGAATATCTAAGACGAGTGCAAAGAACTGTAGGTATTGAGCCAAGTCATACACGAACTCGTGAAGATGATTTGAAACTTATAGATTCAATCGATTGGTCTAATGTAAACTTTGTTGAAGTTGGAGTTAGCTACGACAAAGCATTAAAGGGAACAAGTTACATTTATGATGAATTAAGATATGGAGATTCTAAATACAGAAAAAGTATTTATATAAATGATTATCTTAATAAATCTTTTGTTGCAAAAGATGTTATGCGAGAGTGGGATTATCGTGAACAAGACCAAAAAACTTGTGAACATAAATGGACTAAATATATTGACGCAGATAGAAATGGCAAAACTGAAAAGTGTAAGTTTTGTAATTTAATTTGTGAGCATAACTTTGTTGAGAGACGCAGACGAAATGAGCTTGGAAAATTTATTTGGAATGAATGTACCAAGTGTGGTAAAGATTAGTTCACACTTAATCGAAACTCGGAAGCCCACCGTTCATTCGGTGGGTTTTCGTTTTAAAAAAAACTTTAATTTCGATTTGCATACTTTTTCAATATGGTCTAATCTTAGATTATGAATGAAACAAACAAGGAGACAAAAATGACAAAGTACACAGTAACAGTAGCAATCACAGAAGCACCAACTAGCTTCATTGACTTAGATTCAACAACTAAAGAATCAGCAATCGAAGAAGCAGTTGCTTTAGTTACTTCAAAGTTCAACCCAAGAACAGAAGCTAAAGTTTATGTTATTGCTCACAACAGAGCTGACAAAGATATAGTTGCAGAATACAAATTTGATTGCAATACAGACGAGTTAGTAAAAAGAGCTACTCTCTAAAATTCGTAAATCTAAAAGAGCCACCGTTTAATTACGGTGGTTTTTTTTTGCTATCGTTTAAAAAATTTTTTTTTTGCTTACCGTCAAATCGAAGGAGTAATAACTTCGTCAGGTCTAGGCTCACGATAAATCACATTACATTTACAGTTCACAGTTTCTTTAGCAGATAGATTTGGTGCTTTAGGATATAAAGCTCGTTCTCCACCAACAGTAAAGTAATCGTTTTGTCCTACTACTTGTCCGTCAGCAGTAATGTGCGTGTCTCTTGACCTTTGGAATGTTGTCTGCCATTCTTTGACAGTAATGAGTCCTGATTTCTCAACTGCGTCATATTGTCCAAACTGAGACAAAGCACCACCTTCAGTTCTAGCAATAGTAGAAGCTCTACCTAAGAACTTCTTTGGTAAGACATTCTCAACTTGTCCTGTAATGTAATCATAAAGATTATCTCCATATAAACCTAATTGAGTTCCTTCATCAATGGCTCGTCTAATTGCTCTATTCAAATTAGCTTTAGTAGTTTTAGCTAACTCAGGCATAACAGAATCTAACCTTTGATTGACAAAGGCTACTGCTTCACGATTGTATCTAGTTCTTGGAACAGGAGAAGTAACACTTGGAATAATATCTCCACCACGCTGACGGATTGGATAGAAGCCTTCATTAACAACTTGGTTTCTATTCTTCCTTCTAGCTTTGTATGTATATAAATCTGTATCTTCTACTTCTGAATATCCTTTAAGGGAAGCAGGTAAGAGAATACCAAATTGAAATAACTCAAAGTCATAGATTTCAGATAAGTAAATATCGTATGTGTCGAGTTTCCATTCGTTTGTAGTATCATCAATTATCTTATCTAAAATCGGAGATTGACCATTCAAAACAAAATTTTTGTACGCAGGGTTGTCTCTCCCTCTACTCATACTTTTCGTGATTTTTTTATGTTGCTCACGCAACAAACCGAAGAAGTAATCCGTGTACCACAACTCCCAATTACGAAGCATAGCCGTATAGTTCCGATAGATACCTTCCTTGACTTCTGTATCGCTGAGACGATTTGTTCTGTACTCTGTGTCTGCTTGTTCTCTTAGCTTATGCCTACGCACTAGTTCTGAAGCTGACTTACCTACTTCATCTCTCTTGTCCATAGCTCTTACTAACTTACTACTCCACCTTTGTCCTGCTGAGCCACCCCATAGCTTCCAAGCGATAATGCCATTAGTAGCTCTATCAGTTCTTCCTGCGAAGTAATCTCTAGCGTCCTGTGTTTGTAAATCTACTTCGTGTCTTGGGAAGTACTTAGCTATGTGTCGTACCTTCTCAGGACTAGCCTTTGTATTCTCCACGAGATACCGAGCAGTAGTCAAACCAACTGATGTTCCACCACGACCAAACTCTTGTCTTAGTCTTAGTCCTTGTTCGGCTTGTGCCTTAACTCCTTTAGGTATCGAGAAATCCAAGTCATCGTAGATTCCTTTTTTATCGTTTCCACTTATGCCTGTGTCCACATTCCAACCTAAATCAAGAGTATCTAAATCTATCTCTGTATTGAACTTAAACTGTCTTGTATCTGAAACAGAAGAAGGATTACTATTACTCTTACTACTCTCTATATCCTTATCTACTGTATTTGCTATTAGGGAAGTATTTATTGCGAAGGATTTATTGTTCTGCGTCATAGGTTTCATTGTTATCAATTACTTCCATATACACTTCGTGTGTAGAACAAGGCATATATAAAGTATTACCATTCTCGTCTATTGTATGTGTTCCTTCACAACCTAGTTCTTTAGCTCTATTCTCTGCTTCTTCTAAAGTACTATAAGTATCTTCTGCGACCAAAACTTTACTTGTATCTTTAAATCTCTCTATCTGTCTTAGTCGTATTTCGGCTAATTCTCTTGTAGGATAGCAACCCATATTTCTACCTGTTTCTTCAGTTATAACGCAGTACTCTCCGTCTATCTCTCTTACTATTTTAAACTCAGCATAACTTCTTCCTGCTTGGCTTATTGCGTTAGGTACTTCATCTGATTGTTCTTCTTGTTCTATTGGATTTGGTTGATACTCTCTAAGCATATTCGCAGGTACAGTTATCTTCTCAGAAGGAAGTAAATAAACATCTTGCTCAGGTGTAGTAGGTAATCCAACGCTTTGTCTAGCTTCAGCTACAGTTACCCAACCACCTTGAACACCTAAGTTCATTCTCTCATAAATCTCATTAGTATCTGTTTGCAAAGCTCTTACATCTGTATAGTCATATCTAGCTTCTAAGTTAGATGAGTTTGAGTAATCTACTTTAAGTATCTGATGTGTTATTTCTTGTGCAACCATATCCCATAAAGGAATTAATTTCTGTTCTGTAAAGAACTCTCGTAAAGTTTTAGCGTTTGAGTATGTCGCATATTTCAAGCCCACTTCGAGACCTGCGATAATTGAAGGAATACCAAGAACAGAAGATACCCTAGATTCAAATGATTCTCTTAAGTCTCCAATCTCTAAGTCTTTAGGACTAAAGGCTAACTTCTCAATATTAACTCCACCTGATAAAACTAAAGGCTTACCACGATTCTTACCACCTGTTCTTCTTTGGAATGCTTTAGAGATTGATTCGCCTTCTTCTTCTGTTAAACCATATTCATCTTTAGGTGTTATTAAGTAACTAGGAACTCCCATATTAGCGAGAATTGATGTTGCCATTTGTCCTGCACTCTCATCTCCATAAATCTCTCTTAGTAATGTTTTTACAGGCGAGAAACCTTGTCTATGGTTAGTTGGGTCTAATCCCATTCTAAAGTGAGCAATCATATCTCTATCTAAGTTAATCTTTTGATTCTTAACTTGATATTCATAGTATTCAATTAAAGTTTCTTCACTACCTTTTGGAACTACATTCTCAGGCATTAATGGATATAAAGCTACTAACTGTCCTGCTTCATTCTTTTGTTTTAGCAAGTATGCGTCTCCTGAGATGTGCATTGATTGTACTAGATAGTTTTGAACTACATCTCCTGACATATAAGGATTTGGTCTTTGGAATAACATTGTAAGTTGATGATTAGGGAATACTTCTAATTCTCCAACTTCATTTGTTTGATAAACTTTTAATTTAGCTTCTCCGAATGCAGTTCCTAAAACTTGTAAACAAGAAACAACTGCTGAGTTAGAAGCACCATTACCTAATCCTTGTACATTAAATTCTCCTGCTGATGTTTGATAGCCTTGAATAAATGCTGAGTTATTCATATCAACACCTTGTCTAAAAAAGTTAAATCCTGTACTTCTTTTTTGTTCTGTTTGTCCAAAGACTAGTTCTCTGAAACTTCTTCTCTCTGCCAATTTATCTCCTTATAGAAGCGTTGTGCAGTAATGGACGCAACCCTTATCGGCATTACTACACTCTGCTTCTAATCTTACATTATATTAAATAACTTTTATACTTTTTCGCACTTTTGATTCTATTACTGCATAAGCCAAACTGTCCACTATATCATCGTGTTCTGCTTCAGGGAATCTCAAGAGTTCAGTTTGTACATCTCCAAACCAAGCTGAGTTCTTTGGGAAGAATATATCTCCTGATTCCATACGAGCTATTAATGGATATGCACGGCTAACCTTATCTCTATCAGCTTTTAATGGTTTAACAATTAGCCCTTCTCTTTTAGCCATTTGAATAAACGCCAACTGATAACCTGCTCTCTCAATTCCAACATACGCCAAATCAAATTGTTCCACTTTTCTTCGTAGTAGTGGCAATAAATCAGGTGCTTCCAATCTTCTTCGGTCAATGTCCAATATGAGAATCTTACCTTCAGGTGTGATAGCAACTGATGTGATGACTGTAAAGTCAGCACTTTGCTTCGTACTTGTAGCCAAGTCCACAGTAGCAAATCGTCTGCAATCTTCCAATTTGCATTCTTTGTCTTTAAACTTGTAATAAACTTCCATATATTCATTTTTACTCTCCTTATCAATACTTATTCGTTCTTCAATGGAGTAATGCTCAAACCAATCTGCTTTAAATAAGCCACCTGTGGCTTCAATGAATTGAGCTTCGTATTCTTGTGCGTATAAAAAACTTCCTATTTCTAATTTTGCTGATTCTAATTCAGCAGGGTCTATGATTGGGTTTGTGTTTGTAGGATAAGTAAATCTAGCCCAATCTTCAAACATATTTGCTTCAGAATACAATTTCTCAAAAAAGTTATAACCTTTTGGTGTGCTGATGAATAAAGCACTACCTTTTCTCTCTGTTAATGCAGGTCTAATGACTTCTGCCCAAGTTTGTGGCTTCATAAAGGCACACTCGTCTAAAACAACAAAGTCTAATCCTGCACCTCTTAATTTCATTGGGTCGTCTGCTGACCTAACTTGAACTGAGCCACCTGTAGTTGTAATAATTGTTCTCTCAGCTTCTTTAACTCTTACTCCATATTCAATGCCAATACTTCTTAAATCTGCCCACGCTTCGTTAGTCATTGAGTAAGAAGGTGCAATCCACCAAGCTCTTTTACCTTCCCAAGCATATTTAAGGCAAAGCCAAACACCTAATTTAGTTTTTCCCCAACGCCTTCCTGCTGATAAAACTGTAAATCTTTTCATATTCTTTACAACTTCCATTTGTGCAGAATGTAAAGGTGGTAATTGAATTTCAAGACCTGATTTATAATCAGCGTCTAATGATGATTGCATACTTACTCCTGTGATTTAAGCCAAATGAAGAATGTTTCTAATTGTTCTGTTGATATTGGCACAGAATTATAAAACATACCAAAATCTGTAAATATAGGCATAAAGACTATTGTTGGTACATCTTCTATTTCTATAAATTCTTCTTCAAAAACTTGTTCTTCAATATCACGCATATCTAATTGTTCAACAATGTCTGCGAATTGATTATTTATTTCTTCTTCACTCATTTTCATCTTCTAACATTTTAGGCTCTATAATTTCGCCTTCTACATATTCTTCTTCAGGTTGTTCTAATAAACTACCGTCTGCCCAACGAAGTCTAACTTTAGAATTATCTTGATTTTCAATAGCAACTGTATCTCTCTTACCAAACAAGTGTGGGTATCTTCTCTCTAAATACCAAGCGTCTGCCTGCCAAGAGCCACTCTCTCCTGCTTGTTCTATTCTTTTAATTCTGCGTTCAATAGCTTTAGCTTCTGCAACTTGTATTCTTTTCCAAACTTTATCGTAAGGGTGGATTCCTTTTTGTCCTTTAATTTTCCATTCAGATAAAGCTGAAGTACTTATACCAACAGATTGACACGCTAAATTTACATACATTCCTGTAGCAATAGAATCACATAAGGCTTGTACCAATTCTTCGTTATGAGCTAATGTTTGTTTTGGCATTATCATCTTATAATAGCAAAGTCGGTTTCAAAAGAAACCGACCTGCAAGATTTGTTAAATTAAATTATTCCTAAAAATACTTTAAAGTTTTTTATTGAATACTTTTCTCCATTTAAGAAAACATTAAAATTTGTTTTATTAATTTTTCTTAATTTGTTGTTTTTAAGATATTCAAAACCTGTAATTATATTTTCTCTTATTTCAAAAATATTGTCATTGTTTTGAAAATAATAAATAGTTTTATTAGTCCTGTTTAACTCATAAACAGTTGTAATTTTTCCTTTAGTAACAATAGGCAAATTATTATATGAATTATTAAATCCTTGCAATCTTGTAATATCATCTTCTAAGTTACTAGTTTCAACTAATTCATAACCTTTAGAACTTAGTGCTTTTTTTATTTCATTTATTTGCATACTTAATTACACCATAATCTTAGATTTATGTAAATGATTTATTTGTTAAATTATTAATAAAAACCACTATATATAGTATGTTTTTAGGATTTTTTTATTTTTTTTGTAAAAATCTACTTTTTTTGCTCTAATTTGCACACAATACAATAGAAAAAGTAATCGTGGTCTATAAAGTTATGACCTTTTTCTAAACAAATTAATTCAGGATTCTCTGCCATTTTCTTCTTGCGAATTTCATCTTGACCTAGAGCTTCAAACTTACCAAACCATTTGTTTATTGCGTAAGGTGTTACATCAATCTTATTCCAATGCTTCTTATAAGCAGTTATAGAGCCTTCAAGCATACTTGGTGTTATTCCTGCTTCAGTTAGTTCCTTGCAAACTTTAAACCAACCTGACTTCTCTCCTTGAGTTCTAGGTGTATAACCAAGTTGCTCACAGAATACCTTGTAAAGAGCTTTTCTATTTTTTAATTCTTCTTCATCAATTTTATTTACTTGTGGCTTGTCCACATATTCTTGTTCTAATGGTTTTAGTTCATTGGTTATAGTTCTATGTACTGTCTCCGATACTACCCTTGTATCGTCTGCAATACTACCCCTAGTATCATCAGCGATACTACTAGATATAGTGGTATCAGATTTAAGATATGGATTGCTTGTTTTTAGATAATACAAGTTAGTTTGCTTTGCATTATCTTTAAATCTATTCTTTTTTTCTATTGCACCAATATCAATTAACTCATTTAATAGTTTGTGAGTATTAGCTCGACTAACTCCAACTCTTTTTGATAGTGTTGTAACACTTGGATAGCAAGAGCCGTCTTTTCTATCTGCATAAGTCCATAAGATACAATACAAGTTCTTTGCTCTTGGGCTTATGTCTGCGTCTAATATCCACTCAGGTATTATTGCAAAGTAATTATCTGCTTCTATTCTCATAATGTCCTAACTATGCTTAAGTGAGTACCTGCGTCAAGATACTCACTCAGCACCGTACTATACCAATCAGAAGGGAGTATCTGAATCAGTAATATCATCTAAAGATTTAGGTTGTACCAAATCTTGTGGTTTGTAATTAGCGAACAATTCAGCAGGTGGCTCATCAGACCAACTTGCATAAGGGAAGCCATTGTTTCCACCTGTACATTGTTTGTTGCCACATTTAAAGTTAGGGCTTTTGTCTGATTTCTTGTCTGCTCTGTTGTCGTACACCTTAGACGCACAAGAAGGACATTTAAGCTCTCCTTGACCCACAGGGCTTTGTGATAACACGGTTGGTTGTGGGCTTGGTTGCGTTGCAGGTGTACTAACAACAGGATTCTCAGCGACTTGAGAAAACGGATTGAGAATCCAATCTTCTATCTTTTGTGCAACATTGAAAACTTCTGTTAGATTCTCCATAAAAAAATCTGAATCACAAGCTAATTCAACTGCACCTTTTAAAGCTACTTGTCGAACAATTAATTTATCTTTATTATCCATTTACTAACTCCTTTGAACTATTAACTCTTGTTTCTACCCAAGTGTTATTATTTCTCCATTCACTTAATGTTTCTTTTTTCCAAACAGGTGTTGCTTTTAATTGGTAATCAGGTGTAGGAAGTTTACCTTGAAATTTCCATTGTGCTACTTCTTGTCTAGTAACACCAAGCCAAGCACCAATTTCAGCAGTACCTAATATATCTTGCGTCATATTTTCTCCTTAATGTAATCTGCAATATTTATTTCTTTGCCCTTTGATAATTCAGAATATAACAAGTCTAATTCTTCACTCAACTTAGTATTATCAATGAATTTCTCAGGGAATAATTTAAGAGCTAACCATTCAACTATTAGAACGAAAACTCCTGTAAATAAAAGGAACGCCATTGTTCCAAATAATATTATAAAATCTCCTTCACTCATTCTTCTTCTCCTTCTATATCAACATCATAAATTGTTACAAGTTCATCATCTTGATTAAATACAGGAATTGCTCTCATATTTAATTGGAATTTGAACTGTGGGAATTTATCTTTGTTTAATTCAGATACCTTCTTAAGTATCTTTGTTGGTCTTTGATAAGAGAATACAGGCTCAATGTTTATCCAACCACTAGCTTTATATTCACTACCATAGCTTTGTTTCACGACAATATCTACTCTGCCTTGAACAAACCCTGTTAATGTTATTCCTTCTTCCATATCAACTCCTTTTCGATACTCTATATACATTAATCGCAGATTTATTTTAATGCAAATCTAAAATTATTTTTTTAAACTGTTGTATATAGGTACTCGTAAATGTCGCCAACTTCATAATCAGCAAATGCAATTTCTACTGTATAGTATTTGCCAATTTGTTGTGGTTTTTCCATAGCACCATATTGCATAAGTCTTGGAGAGTCGTATTTAAGATACCCTGCCTTAATCATACACTTTATACAATTCACTCCCTTGCTAATGTCTAGTGCATAAGCTGATTCTTTGTAGCGAGTCTTAAACTTAGTTCCACATATAGTCTTGACAAAGAATGGGTGGATATCATCAGTAAAGCTAATGTCATCAAGGATATGTTCTTTACCTGTGTGGTTGTTACCGTCTCCAAACCAATGTGAGTCTTGAGCTTTAAGTGTTTTGAGTTCTGTTAGTTTCATTCTTTTTCTCCCTATATTATGTTTATCTCTGAAGTTTTAGTTCAAACGACAAAGTTTTTTTTCTTCTTATTACCTTATGTCCGAACTTTTTAGAAAATTCCGTTTTATAAAAATATTTTTTATTTACGCCTAAGACTCGCCTAAGACTACAGTATCTTTAAATTATCCCAACCGTCTTTAGTAACTGTCATTGTTACTACACCTGTTGATGTTGAGTAACCTGTTCTAGTTTGAAAATCAGTTGAAGGACTCATAGCAGGTACTCCCATTATTGTTCTTCCACCTTGTTCAACGGCAGTAAAGTGATGATAATGTCCGTGTACTATCATCTTGGCTAAACCAACAGGTTGTTCTCCTGCTTCATTTAATCCAAACATCTGACCCTTCCACCAATTCTCAATCTTCTTTGCAGGAGTTCCACCACCTGCCGTTAAATGTCCGTGAGTAAAACCCATTAAGAAACCTTTAACATCTAAAAGTAAATGTGGAGAGTCAGGAACAACAACTTTGATATTGTCATAGTTAGATTCATAAACCAAGTCTCCAACTTGTTCTAGTATTTGCAAGTCTAGGTTATCCAATTCTTCTGTTGCCATACTTTGCTTACCACTTCTGTTTTGTCCGTGATTAGAAGTTACACCTGAGAGAGTTACTGTATAGTCTTGGTCTGCAAAGTTCTTTACAATTTTCCAAAGCAATCTTCTTGCAACTGTAATTTGGTCTCGAAGGTGCATATCGAGATTCCAAATTTGGCTTGAGTACCAACCTGACAAGCTACAGTTTTCGACAATATCGCCAAGTCCAATGACATACACTTCATCAATCTTATGTCCACCTTTTTTTAATTCTTTAAGTCTTGCGTTTGCAGTATCAAGAGAAGCTAAAACTTTACTAACAATATCTTCACTACCTTTACCGTCTCGTTTTCCTAATTGATAATCTGCTACATAATACATAAATGCAGAATCTCCTTTGAGTACATCTGACTTTTTAGGTTTATGAGATTTAATTTCTTTTAAGAGCTTCGCATAATCTGTATCTCTATCAGGAACTTTTTTTCTTATGTCAGCTTTGTAATACCAAGCCTGTTCGATATTACCGTCTCCCATATTCATATCCCAAGTTCTTACTTGCAAATTTCCGACCACTTCATATTCGTTAGGGTCGAATCCCCATTCACTTAGTAAGGTTGCAAACTCAGGCTCTTGTTCTTTTGTGCCACGAGAAACTAGTGTACCTTTATTAGTCTTTGGGTCATATTCAGCGTGTGGTTGCCAACCTGTAGGATATTTCTCTTTAGCTAATGCTTCGTTATGTTTCTTGTCGTTATAGCGTTCAAGAAACTTATTTAGATTTTCTGATTCTTTGTTTTTGCTCATTGATTCTATTACTTATTGTTTTAGGAGTAACACCTGTCCAACCACACTCATCAATTAGCCAATCAACTAATGCTTGAGTATCATTAAAACCATTATTAAGAGCAGATAAAACTTCTTCCCATTCAGATTCACGCTTCTCAGTTGAATAGAAGTAACCACGCTTCTGTGGTTTTCTCTCGTAGGTTTCGAGATAGTCTTTAAGTGTCATATTGCGTCCTGTTTTTCTTACTTAAATTATAAAGTATTAGTGTGATTTCTAGGGTATTTTAAGGGAATTTTTTAAAGTTTTTTTTGGGCATAGCCTAAAAGCCTATAAACATTGACTATTTTTTAAGTATTATTTGTTGTAAAGTTTGCAATAAATCAAAGATTATAGTTAAATATAAGTATGAATGAAATAAATACAACAACAGAATTTAATATCAACAAAGTTAAAGTTGTAAAAGAACTTCAAGAACTTGGTTACAAAGTTACAAAAACTTGCGAATTATTTGAAACATTAAATTTAAAAGAAGAATTAAAAAATGAATTTGTTGCTTTAGACGGTTTGCTTATCGGAAGCAATGATGACATTGACAACGAAGAAAAAATATTTTCAAATGTTATAGATATTGGTCAAGGAGTTAAAATTGGTTTTGAGCGACAATTTAAAGATTTTTATTATGTTGAATTAGAAAAAGAAAATAAAATTGCTTATGTAATTGTTCAAGTTAAAAAAGGTGCTTTTGTAAATGGTAACAAAGTAATCGTAAAAAATAATGAGCATAGATTTTTACAATTAGGATTTGACACTAAAGAATATCATTACGATTGGAATGAATTTAGAAATGAATTTACACCTAATGAATTTAAAGAATGGAAAGAATTTACTAAATCTTGGAGAGAGATAATTTCTTAATAATAAATATCTATTGTTCCCAAGTTTCAAGTAAAGCAAACACAACTTCATCTAACTTATCAAGCTCTACTACAACTAATCCATTAGAAGTTCCGTCAGGCATAGCAACAAACATAAATGGTCTTGTATCTCCTATTGCAACATTTTTATCAGACTGTTCTTTTGCTTTTAAATATTTAGTCCATAATGGTTGTACTTGTTTTCCTGCTTTGACTTCGACTCTAACTTGTCCTTGCCAAGATTCTTCATTACCCATTTGAGAACGAAACTTTGTATCAGGTATTTTTAATTTTTTCCTAGCTAGATTCTGTTTTCTTCTACCTTTATTTTTATTAGTAAGACCACGCTTTTGATTTTCAGACCAACCTTCTCTATTCTTACGATTCTTTTGACCTAAACCCTGTAAACCTTGTTCTTCGTGTTTGCGTCTTTTCCAATCAGAAAAAGTTTCATCATCTCTAATATCAAACTCTCGATTCATCTAATACCTTCTCTAAAATATTTAAACTTACTCTAAGTGAACTTATAAATCCAAGTGTATCAAAATCAGATGTTGGTACAAGTAAACAATGTGCCAACCATTTATCTCCATTCTCATTTTCATTCTGCACTTTAACTGTTCTGTAAGTATCATTCTTTATCCAAGTTAAAAGGAATGGTAATAAGTTTGTAGGATTCCAATAGCGAACAAAGTTTGTTGGATAAGTCCAATACATCATATAATCTGCAAATGTTTTCATTTGGCAACCAATAGCAAGTTCTCCACTCTCTTGTTCTATTAAATATTCCAATGCAAGATTATTAGTTTCATTAATTTGAGTATCTGTTTTAACTTCAATAAATTTAGAATTTAATTGTGTATTGAAAACCCAAATGTCAGCACCTTTAAGTTGTTCTTCCATTCTTGTTTTTCTTGCGTGGAACTTATGTCCCTTCTCATCTTCTATTGAATTGTAATGTGCAAGGATTAGTTTCTCTCCAATCTTGCCAATCTTATCTTGGTCTTTAAAATTAAAAGTCATAATTCCAACAACTCCTTGAACTTCTCCAATGTTTTCCCTTGCCGTCATTATAGAACAACCACGAAGCTACTTTAATATTTAAGATTGGGTCTTTTCTACTTCCACTAAATTTCAATTTTTGTTTTAACCAATTCCAAGTTTGGTCGTTAAATTGAAACAAACCTACATCTTTTGTTCCATTATTATTGATATTAACTGCGTGTGGTCTGCCTGTTGATTCACAGTAAATCATTAGACTAGCTTGTAATAAATCTTCTTCTTTAAAGTGTGTTTGAAGAATAGGAAGCCATTGTTGTACAACTTCAACCTTCTCGTATTGTTCCCTGCAATCTAGGAATATGTCCATATCATTTGCCGTTGGTGGCAAAGATAATAAACAAACAATCACACCTTCAATAATTAATGAAGGCATTGTTCTCCTTTATTTAATTGTTTATATATTGTAAGTCAGTTTGTTTAGAATTTCTATACAAACAATTTCTGTTATCGCAAAACAAACTACCTTGATATGTGGTAAGATGTTTGCCACAGAACATACAACTTGTTCCTTTTACTTTCACAAAAGTATTATAAATCATAAATTGACGAATTCGTGATTTAAAATAAAAAAAAAGACCTTAGATACTAGCAATAGCTTCTAAGGTCTTTTAAATTATTTTCCTGCAAAATATTTAATTTGCTCTAATTTTCTATCAGCATTATATAAAGGTTTTGCAATATTCCAAAAACGCACATTGTATTGAGTTTCTAAAATTATTGATTTATATAATTCTTTTTGATTCTCATTATTAGCTTTGGCTAATTTTTCTTCTAATTTAACAATATGGTCTTTGAAACTATTTACAGTTTTTTTATTAAGTTTATTAGAAATAAATTGAAAATAAACTTTATTTCTGTTAGTAGAATTATTTTCTTTTGTTTTTGTAATAATACCTGTAGCAACAACTTCTGCTAAAAATTCATCTAATAATACTTGTTGATTATCTCTAAATAATTTTACTCTTTGATAGTAAGTCATTTTAACTCCTTGTTTGTTTATTTCATTCATAATCAAAGATTACTAGAAATAAATAACTATGCAACACAAAAATAAGAAATTTATAAGTTTTTTTTTAAATTATTTTAGGGTGGTAAGTTATACCTAAATCCTATAAGTATGCTCTTAAAACGGCTCTAAATGGCTAATTTAAGCACTATATTGGATAATTCCACCAATTAATATAACAATAAAGGTTGCAGTAGCTAAAAGCTCTGACCTAGAAATCTTTGTATTTACCTTCTCGTGAAGTTCATCAATGCGAGAATTTATCTTATCTTGTCCTTCTAAGACAAGCAATAACATCTCTTTTTGTGTCATTCCATTACCGTTATTATCTGCCATTAATTTTCCTTACAATGTTCGCTTCCGTGTTTGCAATTACAAATCTGTACAAAAGAGCCGTCATCTTTTTTAGTTACCATACACATAGTATCAACCAAATATTCCTATAAATGTTCTATCTGCAAGTTCCGAAGAATTAGTTCTAACTCTTAAATATCCGTCAGATAAAAAATCAAAATCATTCAAAAAAACTAAACCGTCAGCAGTATGTTGTATGTCTTGAGTTATTCCTGTAATATTTGTAAAGTTGTGCCAAAATGAATTGTCCATACTGAACTGTAATTGAAACTTATTACTTGTTAAAACACTAGGCATAATTAAAGCTCTTAATTTACTACCTTGCATATCAAAGCTATTACTATTTTGGTCGTCTGTTGCAATTGTAATTGTCATATTCTGTTTATAGTTTTTAAGCCGACTATAAGGCTCTGTTGGTTGTACCATTTTTATTCTCCTTTATTTTTGTATTGTTTTACATTAAACATTGACCAAAGTCGCAATAGCTAAACCTGACAAAGTCCAAGCAAGGTTAAGTGTTTCTTTTACTGCTTCTACACACCAAGACCACAATTTCTTTACCAATTAATTTTCCTTACAGTTATCACTACCATATTTGCAATTACAAATAGTAATGTATGTTCCTTCTTCGTTGCGAGTTGTACTACATTTATCTGTCATAATCAAAAAAATCCCAATCTTTATCAAAAACAGAACGGTTTGATAAATCCCATTTACTTACTCTTTTAATAAAAGAACTAATCTCTTTTAAAAAATAACCTATTAAAAATCCTATAAAGTAATCCATAATTATCCTTTTATATTTTTAATAATAATACCTAAAAGTAATGTAATTGTTGCAGTTTTAAAAGCAATAAATAAATGCTCAGCAGATAAATCAATTCCTGAAGTCATACCTAAGATACAAGCTACAAAAGGTTTAGACCAATCTTCAATGTTTTTTTTAAAAAGTTCTTGCATTAGCTACCACCTAATTTGATAAGAACTTCTGTTAAAACATTGTTTAATTCTTTTTCTCTCAAAGCCAAATCAACAACAACTTGTTCTAATTTATCTATTTGAACTTGATAAACTACTGCCATTTTTTGTAGTTCATTAACAGTTTTAAATAACCAAGCGACTAATCCTGCTAAACCACCTTGCAGAATTTGTGATAAATTAACTTGTGTTTTCATTAAACCTACTTATTGTCGTAGGTAATTTTTGGTTTATATTGTTCAAGACCATTTTGCACAACTGCTAATCCTGAACTCAAAAACGCAACACCTATTAATTCAAACATATTTGCGTCTATGATTCCTGATGAGTTTGCTAAATACAAAGAAATTGCAGATTGCAACCCTGTACGAAAAGCCTTACTTAAAATAAATTTCCAATACTCTTTATTTCTCATTCTTCTTCCTTTTTATTTGGGTTGCTTAACAATACCTTAGCATATAATTTGCAATCTTTATTGACACATTTATATCCAACTTTAAAAAGTTTTGTGTCTTGGTTGCACAAATGACAAATTAATTTCAAAGAATCCTTTGATTAAGTTATTGTTCTACCTGATAATTTTACTAAAATTTCTCTAATTAAACCTTTAATCTCTGATATATCTTCTTTTATAAAACTAGGGTGCAACATATCAGGTGGAGAATCATTTGAGATATTTTCTCCAAGATTTATTTTGGAATACTTAATTGTTACTTTTTCTTCATTAAGTAAAGCGTCTCTAATCTTTGGGTATAAGCGTTTATATGCGTCTGTGCTTTGAGAGATTAAACCTTTAGCGTCTAAATCTAAATCTTGTTGAACTGAGCCAACACCTAAACAACCTGATGTTTGCGTAGAATCATTTAAAGTGTGAATTAATATATATTCAAATTCAGGAACATCTTGAAGCCACAACATACCTTTGTGCCAATCAGCACCATATCTACTTAAGTATCTTGTGTGAAAACCACCAACAGTTCTAAATTTTATTTCGTATTCGCCTTCAGGAATACAAGTTTCGTGCATTACTTTTACATCTCGATATTCATCTTCTAATGTGTAGCACTCAAAAACACCGTCAATAAATAGCATTCCATTTGTTGCGTCTGAGCCGAATTGGTGTCTTATGACATCAAGTTTCATTAGGCAGGTTTAGGATTATCAGCTTTAACTTGTGCTATATGGTCTGCCCAAGTGGTTGTTCCATTAACACTATCCCAATATTGCATATCTAATTGGTCTGCAATACTTCCGTATGCTTCTTGCCTAGCTTGAATATAACCAAATTGTTGGTCGTTCCACATAGAATTAGCTTTATCAATAATTGCTTGGTCATAATCAGCTTGTGAAAATTCCAATCTCTCATTATTAACTTGCTTATACATTGGTTTAGCGTCCTCAACTTCTTGAGTTGCAATAACCGTTAGTTCTTCTAATGTTGCCATATCTCTCCTATCTTACTATATATTTCTTATACTTACTTCTTTAAACCATATAAAGTGAATTTAGCACCTGTATCAATATTTCCACTTGCCATAAAGAACTGTATTCCATTTGTTGCTTGACTAACTGTTAGCACTCCACCACCCTGCAAACCTGCTACTGCTGTATTACTAGCTCTTGCAACTTCCTCTAATGTACAAAAACTGTACTCACTTGCATTGTTAAAATTAAACAAGTACAAAACACCATTACCTGCTTCCCCTGTTTGATTTCCATAAGTTACACCCCTTAGAGAAGTTTGATTTGTGTTTGAAAAATTAGTAAATGGATTTGTGCTTTCTAAAATTTTTCCTGCATAGTCATAATTAGCTGATGTATCTGCACTACCACTTACTAAAAATCTAAAGTTAAAAACTTGTGTATCTGTTGTTGGAATAACATTGTCATACTTTACCATATACACATCATAAGAACTATCCCAATCTGTACCACCTAATTCAACACTTGCTACTGCTGATGTAACTATTTCTTCATCTATTTTTATTAATGAACCACTCATTTATTTAACTCCATATACATTGATTGTTCCACCACCAAAAGTTCTTGTTCCATCACTTTC
>Ga0208644_1000476_pt1 | contig 34252 bp, 52 predicted proteins | sample VirMetDEL_Nov_18_FD_184517 | JGI IMG/M metagenome (GOLD analysis project Ga0208644, IMG submission 184517) | Aqueous microbial communities from the Delaware River and Bay under freshwater to marine salinity gradient to study organic matter... | ecosystem: Environmental > Aquatic > Marine >...
ATCGGGGCGGAATCCTGCCCGGTGCGTGTATGCGGTCCACCCTGCGGCTTCGCTCAAAAGCTCGTCCCAAACCTCAGGCGGCACGGCCCCGGGGTCTCCGTATGTGCCCACGCGCACCATGCGGCCCCGCCCCATGTCCGCCGCGCTTTGCTGCACATAAAGGCCGCGCAAGTAAGCTTTCCAGATAGACAAAACACCCTGACCAAGAACGACATAGCATGTCCGCCCCTTGGCTTGTTTTGCGACCGGGTCCGATGTCGGGATGCCCCGGTGCTGGCAGGTGCCGCAAATCGCCTCATCCGCCCCGGTTTTGCTGGCCGTTAGCGGGTCCATGTCATCCCGCAAGATGTAAGTTTGCAGCATCTCGCCCGTCTTTTTGTTCCGCTTGGAATAGGTCGCAAGGACCACGATAGGCGAGCCGTCTATCAAGGACGGGCCCCGATAGATCACGCCCCGCAAATTTGTTTCCCCCGCCCTCTTAGCTAATCCCTTTTTCATTTTGCCGCGCTCCTTTGTGCCATTGCCCGGGGTCCGTGCCCCGGTATGCTCAAACCCTATCACCCTTGTTGATAATCAACAAGTGCAAAGCTGCAAACTCTATTTGCAAAGGCCCCCGGTCCGTGGAGCTCGTCACATAGTGCAACGGACCGGGGGCCGGGGTCCGATGCTCTGCGGGCCCGCCGCGTCTCTTTTGTTGCTCTGCGGGCCCGCCGCGCGGTTTTTTGTTGCGCGGCCTTGCGTCTCTGCGACCCCGCCGCGTCTTTTTGTTTCACGTGAAACAATGAAAAAGGCCCGCGAATCGCGGGCCTTTGTGCCTTGGCGCGCGGGCCTTGGCTATCGGTTGTCGTATTCGTCCGCCGCTTCACAGTATGCCGCGAATGACGGGGCCTTGTTCACGTCCGCCCATGATGCGCCTTGCACCTCATTGCCGACAAGCCGGAATAGATGTTCCGTGGCCGGGTCCTGATCATAGCCGCATGCAAGGTGTATCGCGCAAAACTCGCGGTATGGGATAGCTAATTCAAGCATGTTCCGCCTCCGCCCATTTCCAGCCTATTTCATGAAACCTCCGGCCAAGGATCGAATGATCCTTGGCCATGATGCTATAGATACGGTTGGCCCCTGCGCGTGTCGGGTATAGGCAACCGCGCGTTAGCGCGGTCACCCATTCGTTCTTCTTGCGGTCCCAATAGTGCCGGGTCAAATCGTCCCGGCGGGTTGCGAAGATATAGACCATGATCAGGCCTCCATGTCGGCAAGGTATTCCGCCGGGGTTGGCAGGGTCCAACCCGGGAAAGCATAGGCCGCTAACCATTCGGGATCAGCCGCAACCAATGACCCATACCCCCGAACCTCATTGGCGTATGTATCCCCGCCCTCAAAGCTTCCGTATGTCATAGGCGACTTGGCCCATACGAACCAACGCGCGTATGTATCCTTGGCCTCATTCTCCGGGGCCTTGTATGTCTTGCATACATGCCAGAACATGTTGCCTGCGCGGTATATTGCATAAGGCGCAGTTTGCGGACGCGACTTGCCAAAGGGGTTTTTTGTTCCGGCCATGGTTCAAGCCTCCATATCAAGGGTTGCAAGGAAAGAGGTTAGATCAGCAATCGCCTCCTTGTATGCGCCGCGACCATAGGCCTTCCCGGTATACTTCCCGGCCATTGCCAACACGTCACCCTTGCGGACCCCGCGCCGGGGTTGCATCCCCAAGGCTATCATTTGCAGGTGCGCGCGGGTTGTTGCGGCCATGAACCGCGGGTTGTTGAGGGGGTTAGCTATCGTTGTCATTGCCATTACCTTTTTTGTGACGGACCCAATGTCCGTGCTTGTAGGTTATCAACAACCTGCAAGGGGGTCAACCCCCTTGTGCAAGGTCCCCGGGCCAAGGTCCCGGGCCCGCGCGCCGGGGTAACTGGACCCGATCCCCGGCGCAATCCGCGCGGATCGAAGAGGGGGGGGACCCCCTTTTGGGGGTCCGCGTCCCGGCGCGGCGGCTACTATGTTGGTTTCACAGATTCATTCGTCCCTAAATCCATTGCCCAAGGTCCGCGAACCAAGACCCCAAGTACCCCACAAAAAATATACAACCTAATTTCATTTGGACTTGTTGACAAAGAACAACCAACCATCTACCAAGGTCCAAGAGCCCCGAACCTCGGACCAAGGACCTTTGCCATGCACCTCTTCCGCAAGAAGCCTGTGATTATTGAAGCTGTGCAGTTTGAGAGTCTGGCCCTGCTTGAGGGTGAGGTATTCAGCATCCACTTCAATACGGCGGAAGCTCTGCCCAAGTGGGTGCGGGACGCGATCATCGACGACAAGCTTTGCCCGAACTTCAAGGACGGGAGGACGTTGGTTGTTACGACGCTGGAGGGAGACCACATTGCGTCGCCGGGCGACTGGATCATTCGGGGCGTCGAGGGGGAGTTGTACCCCTGCAAGCCCAATATTTTTGCCCAGACCTATGAGCCTGTCGATGAGCAGGACGTCGAGGTTACGGGCGTGGCCATCTGAGGAGGACGATATGGCACTCAAGTTCAAGGAAGACCCAGACTTCGCTGCCCACAATCAGGTGGCCAACGACACGGCCGCGAGAGAGTTGTCACACATTCTGGAGCAGATCGAGTCGGCGCAGGCCAGCAAGGCTGACGCGTCGAAGGACGAGAGCGATCTTTACGTGGTGGCCAAGGCCAAGGGCTACAACATTCGCGCCCTCAAGCGGCTTGTCAAAGAGCGCAAGCGGGACGCGGACGACCTGCGCGAGGAGGAGGACGCCTTGACTCTATACAAGCAGTTTGTGGGTATGATATAAGTAGGACACCTCGTCCTCCCGGGGTAGCTTCCGTTAGGTCTCCCTCCGCAAAGCGTTGAAGCCGGAAAGGTCTGCCTCTGTCAGGGCAGGCCTTTTTGGCTATTCGGCACGGCGGGAGTTTGGTATTGTTCCTTGGACCACGGACCTTGGAGCTTTGGCATGGCCCCCAATCGCATGACCGCCTACCAAAACGCCCGCGCGGCAACTCCTCCACAGAAGGGGCTGACGTACAGCGAGCTGTTGATGGACAACATCATCGGTCTGGACAACGACTACCTGTCGGCCGGGGAGCAGCTTGGGCAGGCGTTCAATGAGGACGAGATCGGCTTTCTGAAGAATGCTGGCATCTCGGCTTACGAGGGGGCGAAGGAGGTCATTGCGGACCCCATCGGCGCGGGCGAGGAGTTGCTTTTTGGCCTCTACGACAGCGTGTCGAATCTTGCCACCGAGGACCTAGATGCGCGGCTCAAGCGCATGTACGGCGTCGGCTACGACGAGGCGTCCGAGGACCAAGTCACAAGCGCCCGGGAATCGGTGTTCGGAGACGCCTTGACGGCATCTCAGCTCATCCCCGGCGCGGCGCTGGCGAAGACAGGGCTTGACGTGGCGGTCGTGGACCCCCTGCAAAAGCTGCAAGCGGACAGGTTCCTTCGCGAGAACTACACCCCGACGTTTAACCCCGACGCCGCGGTAAACTCGCGGTACTTCTATCCTTCCCGTGAAGAGGCCGTTCGCGGCTCCACGCCCCGCCCGGGCAGTCGGCAAGCTCCGGAGTTCGGAAGATACACGGACAAAGCGCAGGAGGCGGAGAAGCTCCTGCGGGAAGGCGTATCCCCCGAGACGGTCCTGAACACCACCGGGATCATGCCTGTCCCGCTCCGTTCGACCACGGGCCTCGATGCCGGGTACAGACTTGTCCTCCCCACGGACGACCAAGGCATCACCGCGTTGCGGCCGAGCGGCAAGTACCGCATCCGAACGCTCGACAACCCCAACCTGCCCCCGGGCGTTCTTGGCCAGTTCGGCCCGTCGCGGTTCAGCGGAGCAGGATCGCTCGACTACCAGATCGAACTCGACCCCAATCTTGGCCCCGAAATGAGAGCGTCGGTTTACGACCACGAGCGGGGACACGCGGACTTGATGGAGGGGGAAGTTGGCTGGAACGAGCTTGGCATGAGCGTCCCCGGCGCATTCCGCCTTCAGCAGGATTCCCTCGCAACGCTGGACGATCTCATCAGCACCACGACGGACGTGACGGAAAAGGCGGAGTACGGCCGGTTGCGCGACGAGTTGGCAAAGATGACGTCGCAAGAGCTCTACAACAGGAACCCCGGGGAGATGCTGGCCCGACTGGCGCAGGGCGACGCGACGATGGTCAAGCGCCTTAGCGCCCTTGAGGTCTTGAACCCGTACCTCCGCCCGGGCAGCCCGACCAGCCGGATCAAGGATTCCCTCCGGACCGCCCTGATGTCCGAGACACGCCCCGTGGTGCGGGAGCGGATGGCGAGCAACCCGGAAAGCGAATACCTCTCTGGCGTCGACTTCTACTCCCTGCTCCCCATGGACATGGACAAGGCCCTCATCAACGATCCGGGGTTCTCGGTCGAAAACCCCTCGTTTGTTGTGAACCCGAACTCCCCTGCCGGGGATGTCCCGAGAACGGGCACAGCCTCGCGGCCCGCCGAGGCAAGCTCCGCCGTATCCAGCGTGTCTTCGCAGGCCCCCTTGAAGCTGCTCGGCCCAGACCCGGACAAGGACCAGTTGCCAAACACAAGGGGTCGCGGCGTTCGGTTCCATGGGGCAACAGCTCCGGTGACCGAGCTCGTCTCGGACTACGTCAGCCCGTCTGACCAAAACATCTACGGGCAGGGGCTGTACACCTCTGACGCCGTCGCGATCACCGAAGGCTACAGCCGCGCACGAGGCGCGAAAGATGGCGCGGTCTATCGGATCGAAGAGGTTGCCCCGGTCAACGCGTTTGACATGGAACAGCCTGTCCCGCAGTTCCTCATCGACAGCCTGCGGGAGGACGAGGATTTGCTTCAGGAGGCTCTGGCCGAAGAGCCCAGAAACGTGCGCGAGTTTTTCGACAACGTGCGTGAGCTGTCCCCTCAGTACGACCTACCGCGCTACGAGGTCCAAGAGATATTCGACACCCTCCATGGCGTCTTTCGCGAGAATGGGTTTGACGCTCTGGACCACACGGGCGGCCTGCGTACAAAGCGCACCCCGCACAACGTGCGTATCTACCTGAACCCGTCGGCGCAGGTTAAGCTTGTCAAGGCCGACCCGAACAACCCCATACCCGAGGCGCTCGAGGGCGACGTGAAGAAGTTTAACCGGGGCGGCATCGTCACGGGCAGCTATCTGGACAACGATCCCCTCGACCCAGCCCTTTATTGATCGCAACTGGCACTCGTGCTAGTCTTCGCAAAACCAACCCCGCTTAGGAGCCACCCATGATCGGCAAGTCCCCCCGCCCCCAGTCGCGCTCGTCGGCCATGGGCAAAGCTAAGTCTGCCCCCGCCGCAAAGTCCGCGGCCCCGAGCCGCTCACCGCGCCCGGCCCCGCGCCCGGCCGACCTGATGGAAAACTACAACCTCAACCGCGCGATGCGTGGCACGGAGTCCAAGGCCATCAAGCAGGACCTCAAGGCTGCACGTGGTGCAGGTGGCAGCTCGTCGGGCGGCAAGAAGGACGCGGTTCGCATGTTCTCGTCGAGCTCGTCTCGCAGCGCTGGCGCAAGAGGCCCCAAGATGGTCTCCCGGTTCAAGGACGGCGGCTGCGTGATGGCTGGCCGCGGCGGCAAGTACAAGGGCGAGATGTAATGGCCAAGATGGGCAAGGACATGTCCTGCGAGATGGACGACGATGAGGACGAAGGCGAGGAGATGGAAAAGTCTCCCAAGCGCCGCGTCAAGAAGGTCACCGTCGAGGAAACCTACGCCAAGGGCGGAATGGTCCGCGCTAAAAACGGCTGCGTCATGGCTGGCCGCGGCGGCAAGTACAAGGGGATGATGTGATGAAGAACGTCGGTAAGCTGAAGCCCGCTCCCAAGATGGCTTCCAAGAAATCCACTCCGAACGCCTCGGCCGATTACGACGCCAAGATGTCGGAGCTCGACTATCCGGGGACCAAGGGCGTAGCTCTTCCGGAATCCGGCAAGCAGCAGGTATCCGGCTTTAAGTTCTCCGGAACCTATTAACCCCTGTCGACAAGGAGTTTCGACATCATGGCCTCACCTATCCCACCCAAGCCTCCCGGCAGGACCCCCGTTAAAGTCACTCCCCCCACGGTCGTTGGCGGCGGTCGCGGTCGCGGCGGCATGACCCCGCCTCCGGGCATGATGTACGGTCCGAACGACAGGCTCATCCCTATTCCTAAAAAGGGCGGTGGCGTCGGCGGCTCCTCCGGCGACGGTCGCCGCAGCGACATGTCCCCCAAGGGCGACGGCGGCAGCAGACCCCGCGGCACCTCCCCAGCTCCCGGCTATAGTGGCGGCAAGCCCAAGGTCAGCATGACCCCGATCCGTGATGGTCGCGGCCCGTCTGGCGGAGGCAAGGGCGGCCCCCGTGGCATGAAGTCCGGCGGCATGGTCAAAGGCAAGAAGTAAGTCATGAACTACAGCGAGCTGGCAGCGTCCATTGCCCGAGAATATGGGCTCAACCCCGAAATCTTCGTGCGTCAGATGATGCAGGAGAGCGGGTTGAATCCTGACGCTGTCAGTCCTGCTGGGGCCGTTGGCATCGCGCAGATCATGCCTGACACGGCCCGTGATCCGGGATACGGGATCGCACCGATCTCTGACCGACGGGACCCCGAGTCGTCTTTGCGATTCGGGGCCCAGTACATGCGCGCCATGCTGGACAAGTATGGCGACTACGGCCTCGCTCTGGCGGCATATAACGCCGGACCGGGGGCCGTGGACAAAGCTGGGGGCATCCCACCCTTCCAAGAAACCCAGAACTACGTCTCGAAAATCCTTGGCGGCACGATGCAGCCCGATGTTCCGGGCGGTTTGTCCATGGGAATCCCTGCTTCGTCCATGCCCAGCGAAGAGTTGATGATGGGGACGACGCGGGACGAGGACACTGATGCTCTTCTTCGTTCCGTTTTAAGTCGTTTTAACCCCGAAAACCAAGAAGAACAGGCCTCCGCGCTGGCCCGGTTCACGGCGATGAACACCCAAGGTCCGGGAAGCATGGCGCAAGGCGAGAAAACCGGTATTTTTTCTCTGCCAGAGGCGCGCTCGACCCCCACGGCAGTGGAACGACTGCGCGGTTTGGGGTAATTTAGGCTGGAAGAGCGGGGTTTTCCCCCAAATCGCCGAAAAGAAGGGGAAATGCCATGCCGACAGCCAAAAAAGGCAGCTACGACCGGGTTCGTGCGGCCGCCGAGAATGTCGCACGGAGCAAGACCAAGTCAAAAACCGTCGTCGCGCCAAAGAAGGCGGTGATTGCGGGCCAGCCGCACATGCTGGCCTACATCAACAAGGACGAGCGGCGGCTTTTGAAGGCCTTGGGCGGCGCTGACATCCCCGGCCCGGCCGGGATTCGGTCCTTCCCTCCGTCTGGCGACCGTGGCGGCAGGGGCGGCTCTTCGGGAGGTTCTGCTGGCGGCTCCGCGGGTAAAGACCGCGACCGTCAGGGCGGTGGAAACGTCGGAGCAGGAAACGCTGGCGGCTCCGCTGCGGGTAAAGACCGCGACCGTCAGGGCGCGGGCAACGCCGGAGCGGGCAACGCCCCGAGCAGGGGTGGCGGCAGCACCGCGAGCAACGACCGTGACCGTCAGGGCGGCAGCAACACTGCGAGCAGCAGTCGCGACCGCGACCGCCAAGCAGCGGCTGACAAGGCGGCAGCCGATAAGGCGGCAGCCGATAAGGCGGCAGCCGATAAGGCGGCAGCGGAGAAAGCCACCCGCGACAGAATTGCTGCCGCTGAAAAAGCCGCCGCTGAAAAAGCAGCGGCCGATAAAGCCGCCGCTGAAAAAGCAGCGGCCGAGAAGGCCGCCCGTGACAAGATTGCCGCCGCTGAAAAAGCCGCCGCTGACAAGGCGGCAGCCGAGAAGGCCGCCCGTGACAAGATTGCTGCCGCTGAAAAAGCCGCCGCTGAAAAAGCCGCGGCCGACAAGGCGGCGGCCGACAAGGCGGCCGCTGAGCAGGCGGCCCGTGACAAGATTGCTGCCGCTGAAAAAGCCGCTGCCGCGAAGGCTGCTGAAAAAGCGGCCGCAGACAAGGCGGCCGCTGAGCAGGCGGCCCGTGACAAGATTGCTGCCGCTGAAAAAGCCGCCGCTGCCGCCACCCCGGCCGCGTCTACCGCGTCTTCCGGTACAGGCATGACGTTCGGTATGAACACGAGGCCGACGGCTGGTGTGGTTGTCGACACCCCGGCCGGGCCGCAAACGGTATCCGCGACTTCCAGTGCCGCCAACTTGCAGTCCACCCCTGCCGCGACGTCTCCGACGTTCGGCATAAACACGCGCCCGACGACCGATGTGGTTGTCGACACCCCTGCTGGGCCGCAGACTGTCTCCGCTCTTTCCAGCGCCGCCAACTTGCAGTCCACCCCTGCCACGACGTCTCCGACGTTCGGTATAAACACGAGGCCGACGGCTGGTGTGGTTGTCGACACCCCTGCCGGGCCGCAAACGGTCTCCGCTCTTTCGAGTGCTGCCAACTTGCAGCCAACCCCTGCCCCGACGTCTCCGACGTTCGGTATAAACACGAGGCCGACGATTGGCTCCGTTGTCGACACCCCTATCGGTCCTCAGACGGTTACGCCCTCCACGGCTCAGTCTGTTACCTACGCCGCTCCGACCACGGCAGAACTCGCCTCTCAGCTCGCCACCGAGCGAGCGCAGGCGGCGACCGCCGCGCAGGCGGCCGTAGATCAGGCTACGATAGACAGGCAACGCCAGAATGAGGCAAGTGGGATTCTGGCAAGTGCCCCCGAAGGCCTCAACAGAGCCACTGCCTATCAGCTTGGGCAGGCGGCCGGGCCGTCCTTGGTCTCTACTGCGCTTGAGGCCGGGGCCGGTTTGGGTATTGAGACCCTTGGAAACTTGGTGGACGTTGTGGGGAACGCCTTCAACCCCGGGGCGGGCACGGTTGGCGTTGGCTACAATACCGGGCAGGTTGATCCCGGCCTCGCTGCCGCTGTAACGGGCACGAGACCCGGCGCGGTGCAATCGGTAGCCGCGTTCCCTGAGTCCTACACACCCAACGCCCTTAACTCTCTTGCGGAGTCCATCCAAGGCTATGGAAGTAATCTCCGCGACACCGCCCTCGAGTCCTACGCTACGAACTTCCCGGAGGCTAACCTCGCCCGCACGGGCGACATCGTCTCAACGGACATCTTTGGGAACGTCAGCATCAACCCGATGTCCGCGTTCACTCAAGCTCTGGACGCTCTCCCGGGAACTGTGATGGCTCTGGCCCCCGGCGCAGTGCTGGGCCCTGCCGGATTTGCTCTCGGCGGTGCCGGGATGACGGTGGGGGAAGTGGCGGGAGATGCTGCGGATATCGCCTATCGGGACGCCATCGCAAGAGGCCTCTCCCCGCAGCAGGCACAAGCAGTCGCCGACCAAGCTGCCTTGAACGCCGCTCCGGCGGCCGCCGCAGTGGGCGCTGGTTCGGGGATTTTCTCAGGCCTTGGGAGCATCCCGTCCAGAGTTGCGGGCCAGATGGTTGAAGAGGGTATCACGGAGGGGATCGCGGAGCCCACGATCTCACAGGCTGGCGCGACCACGGCAGCCGGGAGAAACCTTTCCACCGACGACATCAGCGGGAGCCTTAACGCGGGGATTATCGGCGGTCTTTTGGGCGGCGGTGCTACGGCTGCTCTGGCAAACGCTGCCTCGGCTGCCTCGGCTGCCACACCTGCCTCTCGCCCCGACAGTGGTGGTATCGCATCAATTTCTCCCTCCGCCCCCTCCGCCCCGGCTTCTCGCCCCGACAGTGGTGGTATCGCATCAATTTCTCCCTCCGCCCCTGCGGCCCCTGAGTCGGTCGTCTCGGTGGCGTCTAGGCCGGAGACCTCGGTGTCCCCCGAGCCGGAAATCGCTACAACATCTAGGCCCGAGCCCACCATTTCGGTCGTCCCCGAGCCCACCATTTCGGTCGTCCCCGAATCCGTCACCCCCATGGTCTCTAGGCCTGCGGCCGCCATGACTTCCACGCCGGAGGCCACTGCGCCTTCTCGGCCGGGGATTTCTGTTGCTCCCGAGTCGGTTGTCTCCGTTACTCCCGAGCCTATTATCTCTGTAGCCCCGCCAAGCAACAGCGGGATTTCGAGCGTTGCCGGTATTTCTTCGGTCCCTGTCCCAAGCAGCACCGGAATTGCAAGCGTTGCCCCGACGGCTCCCACGATTTCGACAGCCCCGACAGCTCCCACGATTTCGACAGCCCCGACGGCTCCCACGATTTCGACAGCTCCAACAGCCCCGACGGCTCCCACGATCTCGACGGCGCTGACAGCTCCAACAGCTCCAACAGCTCCAACAGCCCCTCCGGACACAGTTCTTCCGACCGGGCCGACCGGGCCGACCGGGCCGACCGGGCCGACAGCTCCAACAGGCCCCGACGACGGAAAGACAACGACCCCACCAACGGGTCCCAAGAGCTGTCCTCCGGGCTATCGGCTTTATACGTTCACTGACGGAAGTACCACTTGTATTCCCACCACAAGTGGTACAGGAATGGTTCGTCCAATCGTTGCGCCGTTCTACCAGCCTGTTGGTGGGCGGAGAGCCCAAGGTTACGAGCCTTTTATTGGGATCGGCGCGTTGCCGACAACCCAAAAACAGCCATAGTTAACTAGCCGACAAGGAAGCGATGAGCCTCGATACCCTCCCAGAAGCAGCCCTCAAGGAGCTGCTTCTGCTGACAGAAGCGAAACGGAAGCTGGACCTGCGCGAGAAAGCGCAGGACAGCTTCATGGCGTTTGCCCACCACGTCTACGAGAACTTCATCGAGGGCCGACACCACAGGATCATCGCCGAAAAGCTCGAGCGCGTCGCGCGCGGGGAGCTCAAGCGCTTGATCATCAACATGCCGCCTCGTCACTCGAAGTCGGAGTTCGCATCGTACCTGATGCCTGCGTGGTTCCTTGGCCGGAACCCAAAGCTCAAGATCATTCAGGCCACGCACAACACAGAGCTCGCCGTCCGTTTCGGCCGCAAGGTCCGAGACCTGATCGACAATCCCCAGTACGCAGAGATTTTCCCGAAGACGAACCTCAAGGAAGACTCAAAGTCCGCGGGCCGATGGCAGACAGACCAGCTCGGCGAATACTTTGCTGCGGGTGTAGGCGCGGCTGTGACGGGCCGCGGTGCCGACCTCTTCATCATCGACGACCCGCATTCGGAACAGGACGCCTTGTCCGAGACGGCGTTTGACCACGCCTACGAATGGTACACCTCTGGCCCCCGCCAGCGTCTGCAGCCCGGCGGCGCGATCATCGTCGTTATGACCCGCTGGGGTAAGAAAGACCTGACGGGCCGCCTGCTTCAGGCTCAGGGTTCGGACATCATGTCGGACCAGTGGGAGGTCGTGGAGTTCCCGGCAATCATGCCGTCGGGCGATCCGCTCTGGCCGGAGTTCTGGGAAAAGAACGCGCTTTTGTCGATCAAGGCCTCGCTCCCGGCGGCCAAGTGGTCGGCCCAGTGGCAACAACAGCCGACGACTTCCGACGCAGGCATCATCCGAAAGGACTGGTGGCGCATGTGGGAGAAGGAAGATATCCCGCGTTTGGACTACGTCCTTCAGGCCTACGATACGGCCTTCTCCAAGAAGGAGAGCGCCGACTATTCGGCGATCACGACGTGGGGAATCTTCAAGCCGGAGATAGATGGCCCCGACCACATCATCCTGCTCGACGCTCAGCGGGGCCGATGGAGCTTTCCGGAGCTAAAACAGGTCGCCTTCGACGAGCACGAGTACTGGCAGCCTGACATGGTTCTCGTTGAAGCCAAGGCCACAGGTCAGCCGCTCATCGACGAGTTGCGCCTGAAGAACATCCCTGCCCTTGGCTTTTCGCCGGGTGGCCGAGGTGGCGGCCGGGACAAGGTGAGCCGGATGCACATGGTTGCGCCGCTCTTCGAGGCGGGCATGGTCTGGGCCCCAGAGGCCAAGAGTTTCGCGGACGACGTGATCGAAGAAGTCACTTCTTTTCCCAATGGCGATCATGACGACTTTTGTGATAGCATGACGCTGGCTCTAATGCGTTTCCGTCAGGGCGGATTTGTGGCACTTGAAGGCGAAGACGTAGGGGATGATCCTATCCCACGCAAACGGGAGTACTACTGATGGCTGTCGCACCTCGTATGGCAGGTTCCTTGACCGATAGCGGCTTCATGCAGGGCGGCATGGACGAGGACCTTCCTCAGGTCGAGTTCTCGATGCCCGGTGCCGAGGATTTCTCCGGCGGCGCGTTGGTCACGGAAACCGAGGACGGCGGCGCGTTGGTGCAGGCCGTCTCGCAGGCGCTCATGGCGATGGAGTCCGAGGTCCAAATCCCGCACGACGCCAACCTCGCCGAATACCTCGAGGATTCCTACCTCGGAGAGATCGCCTCCGACCTGACGGCCGCCTACGAGGACGACCTCCTGTCCCGCGAAGAGTGGGAAGAGGCCTACACCAACGGCCTCGATCTTCTCGGCGTCAAGACCATCGAGCGCACCGAGCCCTTCCAAGGCGCATCGGGCGTGACACACCCGCTCATCTCCGAGTCCGTCACCCAGTTTCAGGCGCAGGCCTATAAGGAGCTCCTGCCCGCAGGCGGCCCGGTCAAGACAGGCGTCATGGGCATGCAAGACCCAGAGCGCGAGGCTCAAGCCGCCCGGGTCCGGGACTTCATGAACTACGAGATCACCGAGGTCATGGAAGAATATGACCCGGACATGGACCAGCTCCTGTTCTATCTGCCCCTTTCAGGCTCCTGCTTCAAGAAGGTTTACTGGGACGTTGGTCTGCAGCGCGCGGTGGCCAAGTTCATCCCGGCTCAGGACCTTGTCGTTCCGTACATGGCTACGGACCTCTACACGACACCGCGAGCTACGCACCGCCTGCGGATGGACAAGAACGAAATTCGCAAGATGCAGGTCGCCGGGATGTACCGGGACATCGACTTGATCGCCAGCGACGAGCCCGTCGATCAAGTGCGGGAGAAGGTCGACGAGCTGCAGGGCACGTCCAAGACTTACATGGACAAGACCTACACGCTGCTCGAGATGCACGTGAATCTTGATCTTGAGGGTTTTGAGGACCTCGACCCAGAGGGAAATCCCACGGGTATCGAGCTGCCGTATATCGTCACCATCGACAAGGCGTCGTCCAAAATCCTGTCGATCCGCCGTAACTTTGAAGAGGGCACGGACCTCGCAAAGAAGCGCCAGTACTTCGTCCACTACAAGTTCATGCCGGGTCTGGGCTTCTACGGCTTTGGCCTGATCCACATGATCGGCGGTCTCGGCCGTGCTTCGACGTCGATCCTGCGCCAGTTGATTGACGCGGGCACTCTGGCAAACCTGCCGGGCGGCTTTAAGGCCAAGGGTATTCGGGTCCGTAACAGCGACGAGCCGATCCGGCCGGGCGAGTTCCGAGACATCGACGCCCCCGGCGGGGACCTCCGCAACTCGATTATGCCGCTGCCCTACAAGGAGCCGAGCGCAACTCTGGCGCAACTGCTTGGCAGCCTGATCGACGCGGGCCGCCGCTTCATTTCGCTGGCGGACGAAAAGACCGGGAACATGAACCAAGAGGCCCCGGTCGGAACCACGGTTGCTCTTCTCGAGCGCGGCATGAAGGTCATGTCGGCGATCCACAAGCGCCTCCATTACGCACAGAAGACCGAGTTCCGCATCCTTGCGCGCATTTTTGCAGACAACCTGCCGCAAGAATACCCCTACGAGGTTGCCGGGGCGGAGCGGACGGTGTTCGCTGCAGACTTCGACGACCGTATCGACGTGATCCCGGTCAGCGATCCGAACATCTTCTCTATGGCGCAGCGCGTCACGCTGGCCCAGACCCAGCTTCAACTGGCCCAGTCGGCACCGCAGATGCACAATCTGCATGCCGCTTTCCGTCGCATGTATCAGGCCCTTGAGGTCCAGAACATCGAGGAAATCCTGCCTCCTCCTCCGGAGCCGCAGCCCACTGATCCAGTGACCGAGAACGCACGTATCTTGATGGGCGAACTGGCACAGGCTTTTCCGGACCAGTTGCACGACATCCACATCCAGCTCCACGTGGCCTTTATGAAGACCCCGCTGGTTGCCACATCTCCGGCCGCGATGGGCGTGTTCTACGCGCACATCCTCGAGCACATCGCGCTCAAGGCTCGGAACGACGTCCAGAGCCAGATCATGCAACTCATGGAGACGGCGCAGGCGCAAGCCTTGGCGGGACAATCGAATCCGCAGATGGTTCAGCGCATGGTGATGCAGGCTCAGCAGCAGATGCAGGACCCGGCGCAGGTCGAGCAGCTTGTCGCCATCCGCCAGAAAGAGCTCATGGACGAGTTGCTGCCGATGATTTCGCCGCAAGGACCCGATCCGATGGCCGACCCGCTGGTGATGATCCGCATGCGGGAACTCGAGCTGAAGAACAAGGCCGAAGACCGCAAGACCGAGATGGAAAAGGCCCAGCTTTTGCTGGACGCCGCCAACCAGAAGCAGCGCGCAACCACCGACGCCGCCCGCTTGGAGCTGCAGGAGCAGATCGCCGACGAGCGCAACGAGGTGAACCGCGAGCGCATCGAGGTCCAACGGCAATCGTCCGTGGCAAAACAGAGGGCTTTCTGATGCCGTTGAAGTCTGGAAAGTCGCAGAAGACGGTGTCTTCGAACATCAGTACGCTGGTCAAGGAGGGCCGCCCGCAGAAGCAGGCGGTCGCCATCGCCTTGTCCAAGGCGGGCAAAAAACGCTACGCCCAAGGCGGAATGGTTAACAGCCGCTTCAGTGATGCCGCTCGTCCGCAGAGGTTTCTGGGCGTTTTCTGAGGTGACAGGTCGTCACTTTCATGCGATGAACAAGAAACTTATGCGGAGGTTCTTGCATGGATGTTGTTAGCTTGTCGAAAGCGCTGTATAAGGTTTTAAGGGAGCGCGAGCAGGACATCGTCGAGATGGTTGCTACGGGTTCTCCCGCGAACTGGGAGCAGTACCAGAGTATGGTTGGCGAGATACGGGGCCTCGCCTTTGCCAGAGAAGAACTTCGAGCCCTGCTGGAGAGAACAACAGAAGATGCCCTCGAAGCTTTATCTTCCTGACCACCTTGTGGAACGCATCAACAAGACCAAGGCGGCCAGCGAGCCCGTGTCTGCTCAGGCCGCCTACGTCAAACCCGAGGAGCGTGTCCTCGACCCCGAACTCCTCGACAAGCCCTTGGTAGACCGCCTGCCCCAACCGACAGGTTGGCGGATTCTTGTCATGCCTTATCAGGGCAAGGCAAAGACAGATGGTGGTCTGATCATCCCAGATCAGGTCCGCGACCGTGAGGCGCTGGCAACCGTCGTGGCCTACGTCATGCGCCTTGGGCCGCTGGCCTACAAGGACCCGAACAAGTTCGGGGATAACGCAGAGCCGTGGTGCCAAGAAGGACAGTGGGTCTGCATCGGCCGCTATGCTGGCTCGAGATTCAAGATCGACGGAGGCGAGGTCCGCATCATCAATGACGATGAGGTCATCGCTACGATCCTTGAACCCGACGACGTACAACACGTGTGAGGAACAACATGAGCGTAGAGAACAATAACGAAGAGGACGTCGGCAACGAGATCATCGTTGAAACCGAAGCCCCTGCGGGTAGCCAGACCACCCAGTCGTCCTCGGACGACGATGACGAGCTCTCTTCCTACAGCACCAAGGTCCAAGCTCGGATCGGCCGGATCACCGAGAAGTACCGCAAGGAGCAGCGGGACCGCGAAGAAGCGACCCGGATTGCCCAGAAGCTTCTGGAAGAGAACAACCAGCTCAAGAGCCGCGTTCAGGCGCTAGACTCTGGCTATCTGACTGAGTACGGCTCTCGACTCGAGCATCAGGAGCACCTTGTGAAGGGCGCGTACCGGGTTGCCTACGAGTCTGGGGATGCCGACGCAATGATGGCGGCCCAAGAGGACCTTGCTAAGATCGTCTTGGAAAAGCAGCGCTATGCTACAGCGAAGCAGCGCGCCGAAGCAGCTCCCGCGCGGGCGCAGCAGGCCGAGCGTGAAGCTCCGGCTCCGCAGCAGCAGGCAGCTCCTCAGGTCAAGCCTGATCCCAAAGCTCAGGGCTGGGCCGAAAAGAATAAGTGGTTTGGCGAAGACCGCATCATGACGACTGCGGCAATCGCCATCCACCAGACGCTCATTGAGGACGAAGGCTTTGACCCGAGTTCAAATGAGTACTATACTGAAATCGACCGCAGACTTCGGACGGAATTTCCGCACAAGTTCGCGGCTCGCAAACCGGGTGGAGGAAGTCAGGTCGCCCCTGCTGGCAACTCCGCATCCCGCAGCACGTCACAGGAGCGCCGAACAGTGCGGTTGTCCCCGTCTCAGGTCGCCATCGCTAAGCGGCTGAATGTTCCGTTGGAAGAATACGCCAAATATGTGAAGGACTGAGAAGATGGATCGCAATACCCGCACCAACACTACCCGCGAGGCAGATACTCGCCGCAAGCCTTGGGCTCCTCCAAGTGTTCTTGACGCTCCTCCCGCCCCTGAAGGCTTCAAGCACCGCTGGGTGCGTTCGGCCATCCGGGGAGAGGAAGACAAGGGCAACGTGTTCAACCGACTGCGTCAGGGCTACGAGCCTGTCCGGGCGGATGAGCATCCGGGGTACCAAGCTCCTACCATTGAAGACGGCAAGCATGCCGGGGTCATTGGTAACGGCGGCCTGATTCTGACTCGTGTACCTGTCGAAACAGCCCAAGAAAGAACCGCGTACTACGGGGGCCGGACCCGCGAACAAATGGACGCTGTTGATCAGGACTTGATGAAAGAGCAACATCCCTCGATGCCGATTAACCAATCTCGGCAAAGCAGGGTATCTTTTGGCGGACGGAAATCGTCCGACTGATAAGGAGCAACGTCTATGCCTAACTCGTCTGGTGCGTTCGGGCTTCGCCCGATCAACCTCGCAGGTGGCGCTCCCAACAGCCAAGGTACCAACGCGTACTTTATCGCTTCGGGCGCTTCTGCGATCTACAACGGTTCTCCGGTTATTGCGGTCAATGGTGGCGATATCGCTATCACTGGCTCGGCTTCCGGCGACACCTATAAGCACATCGGCGCATTCGCTGGCTGCGAGTACGTCTCGTCCGTGACTGGAAAGAAAACTTGGTCGAACTACTGGCCCGGTTCCGGCGCGAACACCAACTTTGACATCGTTGGGTATGTCTACGACAACCCCACCCAGCGCTTTGTCATTGGCACCGACGCGACGTTCACTGACCGGGCCACGGCTCGTGCAGCGATCTTCGAAAACACCCAGTTTGACTCGGGCACTTCGGGCTCGACCACCACGGGTCAGTCGTCGGCTCGCTTGGATGTGGCTACGCTCGATGCTTCGAACGAGTCGCTTCCGCTCAAGATTCTCGGCATCTACGATGATCCGACCTGCCAAGACTTCGCGGCAGCGGGCATCCAGATGATCGTGATGTTCAACAACCATGCACTCCTTCAGGCTAATTCTGAAGGTACGGTGGCATAAGGAGACTGACCCATGGCAATTTCGCGCGCACAACTTGCGAAAGAGCTTGAGCCCGGTCTCAATGCTCTCTTCGGCATGGAGTATGCTCGGTATGAAAACCAGCATGCTGAAATCTTCACCACCGAGTCCTCGGATCGTGCATTCGAGGAAGAAGTCATGCTGTCCGGGTTCGGATCAGCACCGACCAAATCGGAAGGCTCGGGCATCTCGTATGACGATGCACAGGAAGCCTACACCGCTCGGTACAACCATGAGACCATCGCGCTGGCCTTCTCGATCACCGAGGAAGCCATCGAGGACAACCTGTACGACCGCCTCGGCAGCCGTTACACCCGTGCCCTCGCCCGCTCGATGGCTCACACCAAGCAGGTGAAAGCTGCTGCCATTCTGAACAACGCCTTCACGGCGGGTGCTTCGGCTGGCGGCGACGGCGTGGCTCTCTGCGCCACCAACCACCCGCTGGTGAACGGCTCGACCTTCGCCAACAAGCCCACCACCGATGCCGACCTGAACGAAACCTCGCTCGAGGACGCTCTGATCAACATCGCTGGGTTCGTGGACGAACGCGGTCTGAAAGTGGCTCTTCGCGGCCTGAAGCTGATGATTCCTCGTCAGTTGCAGTTCGTCGCTGAGCGCCTGATGGTTTCGAACCTCCGCGTCGGCACCGCCGACAACGACGTGAACGCCATCCGTTCGATGGGCCTGCTGCCGGAAGGCTACGCCGTCAACGACTTCCTGACCGACCCGGATGCGTACTTCATCAAGACGGACGCACCGCGCGGCTTCATCCACTTCGAGCGCACCGCGCTCTCGACTGGCATGGAAGCTGACTTCGACACGGGCAACATGCGCTACAAGGCGCGTGAGCGTTACTCGTTCGGCTTCTCGGACCCGCGCTGCGTGTTCGGCACCACCGGGGCCTAATTGCTCAAGGACGGTTGACTGGGAGGGCGGGGGAAACCTCGCCCTTTTCTTTTGAGGGCGTCCCGTGTACACTTCCCGCAGGGTAACATCAGCCACGCGGACAGGATTCCCGACCTGACGATGCACAGACTGCGCGGCGAATCCTTGTGCAAGAGGTAAGATCATGGCTACTACGACTTTTCAGGGCATTGTGCGCTCCTACGGCGGCGCAACTAAAGAGAGCGGCGTAACCCCGGCCGGGGTTCTGCAGTCCGTCGTCATCTCGTTCAACCCCACCTCGGCGTCTGCTACGGCAGCTCGCGTTGGGACCTCGGCTACCGTGGGCAACATCTTTGTTCTCCCGGCGGGCGCAGTTCCGGTATCTTTTGTGTCGCTCGGCGGCGCGACTGGTGGCACCAACCCGACGGTAGACATCGGCACCGCTGCCGACGACGACGGCTTCTTCAACGAAGCTGACGCAGACACCAAAGGCACCATCACTGGCGCGAACGGCGCTCTTGTGACGGGAACTGGTATCGCGGCCGCCGTTACGGTGACAGGCAAGGTTGGTGCCTCGGCAGCGACTGGCGGTACCACCACGGGCATCTTCAACTTCGTCGTCTACAGCGACGGGTCGAACACCTAATAGGAGGCCCACATGGCCGGTTCTGACGTAAAGGCCAAGAGGGTCACTGCAACGGGAGCGCTCAGTGTTGGGCGCTCTCGCCTCCGCATGATCCTTGTAACCACCACAGGCGCAGGCGCGGGTCGCTTGACCCTTACGGACGGCGACGGCGGAGCGACGACAGTGGACGTCGATCTCGTGGCCAGCACGACGCATAACGTCTACATCCCGGAAGAGGGCATTCTGTTTTCCTCCGATATCCATGTCTCAACAGCCACCAACATCTCGGCTGCGACTCTCTTCTGGTCATAAGGTAGGGCCCATCCTGTGGTAGATATTCGCTCAATCTCGCAGGTAGGCACTTACGAGCCTTTTGAACTGCAGGTGTCCCGGGGCCAAATCCCGGGCCACCGCAGCGTTGTCGTTTTCGGCTATAACCCGGACGTGGACACCGCTCGGGTTACGGTTTGGCCCCATACGGGCGTCATCCCCCTGCCCGCAGTAGCACTGCAGATGAAAGTTTCGTCAAGCAACGCCAACGACACTGCGAACGGTACGGGAGCTCGTACTGTGTTTGTGGCTGGCCTTGATGCCAACCACAACGAGATCAGCGAGATCGTGACCCTGAACGGGCAGACTGCGGTCCTGACGACCCAGTTCTTCCTGCACATCAATAACGCTTATGTTGCGACCGCAGGCTCTGGCTTGTCGGCCGCAGGGGACATCTACTTCGGAGACGGCACCGTTACCGCAGGCGTCCCTGCCACGGTCTACGACATCATTAAGTTTGACTACAACCAGCGGATCACCGGAAGCTACACGGTTCCGGCTGGGTACACAGCCTATGTCTCACAGGGCCTGTTCTCCGCAGGCCAGCCGGGTGGATCGGCACAGGTGAGTGGGCGCTTGATGAGTATCGGCGTGGACGGCATCCGCCGCACTGCGGCGATTACTACGGTCAACAACGGGGTTGCGGACTATCTCTTCGAGTATCCCCTGCAAATCCCCGAAAAGACCACTCTTGAGGCCACGGCGCAGGCTAGTGCAAACAACAACGAAGCCTCCGCGATGTTTATCATGGTCCTAGTCAAGAACGGGGGTCCGCTCTGATGGCCAAGAGCCCAGCTTGGACCCGCAAAGAGGGCAAGGACCCAAAAGGCGGGTTGAATGCCAAAGGCCGAGCTTCGGCAAAAGCGCAGGGGATGAATCTCAAACCCCCTGCGCCCAACCCGAAGACGGACAAGGACAAGGGGCGGCGCAAGTCATTCTGCGCCCGCATGGGTGGAATGCCCGGGCCGATGAAAGACGAGAAGGGCAAGCCCACCCGAAAGGCGCTGTCGCTTAGGGCGTGGAACTGCTGACATGAACCGTGGTAGCATGTCCCAACAGATCGAGAATCCCGGAGGGAAGAGGATGGCAAAGACTGGCTTGTATGCTAACATCAACGCCAAGCGGAAGCGCATCGCCGCAGGCTCTGACGAGAAGATGCGGAAACCGGGAACCAAGGGCGCACCGACCGCACAAGCGTTTCGGCAGTCCGCCAAAACAGCGAAGGGGAAGAAATGATGAAAGCTGGCAAGAAGGGCGGCAAGGGGTGCTCGGCTGACATGATCAGCCCGCGCAAGGCTATGGCCATGGGCATGAAGCCCGCAGTGGTCAAAAAGGGCAAGAAGTAAACCATGGCAACCTCAGGGACCCGGACGTTCAATCTGGACGTCGGCGAGCTTATCGAAGAGGCGTATGAGCGGTGCGGGCTTGAAGTCCGCACAGGCTACGACGCGCGCACGGCACGGCGGTCCCTGAACCTGATGTTCGCTGAGTGGGCCAACCGTGGCCTGAACCTGTGGACCGTGAACCAAGCCACGATCACCGTGACGCGGGCTGTCGCGACCTACACGGTCAACGCCGACCATGCGGACATCCTCGAGATGGTTCTTCGTCGGGACGGCACAGACTACGAAGTCGAGCGCATCAGCCGCGGGGACTTCTTCCTTCTGCCCAACAAGACCACGCAGGGGCGGCCGTCGCAGTTCTACTACGACCGTCAGATCGCTCCGAAGATCACTGTCTGGCAGGTTCCCGAGAACTCGACCGACCAGTTGATCTACTACTACGTCCGCCGCATCGAAGACGCAGGAGCCTTGCAGAACACTACGGACATGCCGTGGCGGTTCTATCCTTGCATGGTCGCGGGCTTGGCTTATTATCTTGCCATGAAGCGGGCCCCGGACCGGATGGCCATGCTCAAGGCGATCTACGACGAAGAGTTCACGCGCGCGGCCGAGGAAGACGAGGACCGGGTGCCATTGAAGCTGCAGCCTGATGTGGCCTACCTGAGGTTCTGATGCCGTATGCCAGTGGGAAAAAGGCTTGGGGTATTTCTGATCGCTCCGGCGTCCGCTTCCGGCTGCGCGATATGCGTAAGGAGTGGACGGGGCTTCTTGTCGGCCCCGACGAGTATGATCCGAAGCATCCGCAGCTCTTCCCGCCAAAGGCCTACCCGGACCCTCAGGCGTTGCGGAACCCTCGCCCTGACCCAGAGGCGGGGCATGTCTATGTCCCCGTCGGCAACACAGTCTTCCCGCCCGTCGGGATCATCTACCCGATGGTCATTTCCGTCGGCTTCGTTACGGTGGTGACCACATGAGCTTTACTTACGGCCAGCTGAAGCAGGCTCTGCAGGACTATCTCGAGACCTCAGAGACCACTTTCGTCAACAACCTGCCGCTCTTCATCCGGCTGTCGGAGGAGCGCATTCTCAAGAACGTCCAGCTGAGCCTGTTCCGCAAGAACGCGACGGCCAACGCGACATCAGGGAATCAATACCTTGCCTGCCCGTCGGACTTCCTCGCGCCCTTCTCGCTGTCCTACACGGATGCGGGGAACGACAAGGTGTTCACCGAGTTCAAGGACGTCAGCTTCATCCAAGAGTACGCTCCTGATGCCGCCGTCCCCGGGGCCCCCAGATACTACGCTCAGTTCGACAATCAGAACTTCATCTTGGCCCCGGCACCTAACTCGGCCTACACGATGGAGCTTCACTACTTCTACCGCCCCGCCAGCTTGACGGCCGGGGCCGACAGTGGGACCACGTGGCTGAGCATCAATGCCGAGCTGACCCTGTTCTACGGCGCGATGATCGAGGCCTACCTGTTCCTCAAGGGTGAGCCAGACCTTCTTGCCAGCTACGACAAGCGCTTCCAAGAGTCTCTGCTCGGCCTCAAGATGCTGGGCGAAGCGAAGCAGGTCACCGATGAATACCGCAAGGGCATGGTTGTGAGGGCCAAGGAATAATGTTTGGCGCGAAACTCTCTCTGCCGGAGACCCCGATTGTCACGGTGACGACCACAAGCGGCCGGGGGGAAACCCCCGAGGAAGTCGCAATGCGTTGCGTAAACAAGCTCATCAGCGTATCGGACACGGCTCCGCAAGAGATCAGGGATCAAGCTCTGGCGTACCGCGCCGCCCTGCTCAACGTCATTACGAGCTACATGAAAGTCGCTGTCGCGCATGACCGCGTTACGGTGTATAATGCGCTCGTAGAGGCTGGGCACCCACAACTGGCTGCGGCCATTCAGAAGCTATAGGAGGCCGCGATGGCAATCACTCAGGCAATGTGCACTTCGTTCAAGGACCAAATCCTCGAGGGTGTTCACGACTTCCGCTCGAGCGGCGGGGACACCTTTAAGTTGGCGCTGTATACCAGCTCGGCCACCCTTGACGCGACCACCACCACGTACTCGGCCACCAACGAGGTGGGTAACTCGGGGAGCTACTCGGCGGGTGGCGGTACGTTGACCAACATCAGCCCGACCACCTCCGGGACCACGGCCTTCACCGACTTCGACGACATCTCGTTCACGTCGGCGACCATCACCGCCAGAGGCGCGTTGATCTACAACACGACCCCGGCTCACACCTACACCAACCCGACCGTCGTGGTTCTGGATTTTGGTAGCGACAAGAGCTCTTCGGCGGGCACCTTCACCATTCAGTTCCCGGCCGCCACCGCTTCTGACGCGATCATTCGCATCTCCTAATAGCGGGGGTTTCCGTGGGTCTGGTTCTATCCGATAGGGTCCTTGAGACCTCCGCGACGACCGGAACCGGTACGTTCTCTCTGGCTGGGGTCACCACGGGCTTCCAGAGCTTTTCCGCTGGCGTGGGAGACGGCAACAGTACCTACTACACGATCACGCTGGAAGCTTCAGGGGAATGGGAAGTCGGCATTGGCACCTACACGCTGTCGGGTTCTACGCTGTCCAGAGACACTGTTCTGTCGTCCTCTAACAGCGGGTCCTTGGTGAACTTTTCGGCAGGGACGAAGAACGTCTTTACGACACTCCCTGCCGAGCGCGCAGGATACACGGGTCGGGCCATCGCTATGGCGCTTGTGTTTAGATAAGGGGATAACCGATGGCTGCGCCAAACATTGTCAACGTGACGAGCATTATCGGGAAAACTGTGGTTGCGGACTTGACCACGACCTCCGCCACCTCTGTGCTGAGTAACGCGGCGTCGTCTCACCTAGTCTTCAAGATCAACTCGCTGATCGTGTCGAACGTAGACGCGTCTGCAAGCGCTGCGATCACCATCAACCTCTACAGCGCGGCCGCTCTCGGGGGGACCGCGACGCAGATCGCGAACACTATCACCATCCCCGCCAGAACTTCTCTTATCGTGATCGATAAGAACAACTCGATCTACCTCGAGGAGGATCGGTCGATTGGCGCGACGGCAAGCGTAGCGAACGACCTCAAGGTGGTTTGCTCATACGAACAAATCTCTTGAGGCCTTGTCATGACGAGAATGCCGGGCGGCTTTATCTCTACGAAAATTAACTCCGCCGACAACCCCTTGGACCGGACTGCGGGGGGTGTTTTCACTATGGCCGAGTACAACAACTGGTTTCTCGCAACAGGGCAAGACGCATACACAACTCCCGGGACCTACTCTTGGGTCGCCCCGTCGTTCGTCCCCGAGGTTAATGTAGTGGCTGTCGGTGGCGGTGGCGGTGGAACCGCTTCGACCAGTGGTGGCTGTGGTGGCGGGGGCGGGGGCCTCGGCTGGAAGAACAACATTCCGGTCGCTCTGGGGACTTCTTATACCGTTGTGGTGGGGACCGGAGGGACTTCATCAGCCACTGTAGGCAGCACCACAAACGGGGGAGCTAGCTCCTTTGTCTCAGCTGCGACAGTTGCAGGTAATGGGGGCGGACGCGCAGACTCAATCACCGGCCCAACGCTTAACGTGGGTGGGACCTATGTTGGGGATGGCGGCGGTAACGGAGGCACAGGCGGCAGGGGTGCCTCTGCCTCCATCGCACAGGGCGGGGGTGGCGCTGGAGGATACTCCGGGGCTGGTGGTAACGCAGCGCTGACGGCTGGCACGAACGCTACCGCTGGCGCGGGTGGTGGTGGTGGCGGCGGCGGCCGTGCCGGTGCCACCAGCACCGCGGGTGCTGGTGGTGGTGTTGGCATCTTGGGAGAAGGGGCGAATGGTGCGGCCGGGGCTACCTCAACCGGAGACGCTTCTGGCGGTCTTGGCGGTTCCGGTGGTGGCAACGCAACGCAAGGCGCTGTTAACACCCAGTTCTACTCTTCGGGCAACCCCTCGCGCCCGGGCAACTACGGCGGCGGCGCTGCGGGCTCCGACGTGAACATAAACGAAATCACGAACGGTGCGGGCGGTGCGGTGCGGATAATCTACGGTCCGGGCAGGGCCTTCCCGGCAACAAACACGGGGGACCTGTAATGCGCCTGTTTATCCGCATGCTGGACGGGGTTCCGTTTGAGCACCCGCTTATCGAGTCGAACATGCGGGCGGCCTTCCCGTTCGTAGACTTGGATAATCTCCCGCCGCAGTTCATGCCGTTTGAGCGGGTCCAGTGCCCCAGAGCGGACGAGGGAAAGATCATCGTCAGCGCAGAATGCCGCTACGAGATTCAGGACGGGGTCGTCCGGGATGTCTGGACGGTCGTTCAAGAGGATGCCCCTGTCGCGTAACCACCCCCTGTGCTAGACTACAGGCGGGTCGAGCTGGCTTAATCTAACGGAGGTGCCGGATGCTAGGTTTTTATCCGCTGTCATCTGCTCCGTTCAGCTCGAGCGAGCGGCCCAGCTCCGGCCCAGTCACAGTCGTAGACGTCACAGGCGTTTTTGCCACCGGAGCCGTTGGGACGGTCGCCGTACAGGGCTCCGCCGTCGTCTCTCCCACAGGCGTTTTTGCCACTGGAGAGGTCGGGACTGTCGCGGTAGCGACCTCATCTATCGTCCCCGTCACGGGCGTCTCCGCCACTGGAGAGGTCGGGACTGTTGCGGCGGCGAGCTCCATTGATGTTCCAGTCGTGGGCGTCTCCGCCAGCGGAGCTGTCGGAACGGTTGCTCTGGAAGCCTCTGCGGTTGTTTCAATCCTTGGCGCTGGCTGGGGCGCTGGGCCATGGAGCCGAGGTGGGTGGGGCTCCGCCGCCCCCTCGTACTTTGCCACGGGCTCCGTCGGAACGGTCACCGCAGGTTCGGCTTCCATTGTTGTCGTCACGGGCGTTTCCGCGACCGCAGCTCTCGGCTCGGTTACCGTAGACGCTGCCACAGGCGTTGCGGTGACCGGGGTCGAAGGTACGGGGCAGGTGGGCACTGCGTCCGTCTTCAGCCCGGTTGTGGTCCTCCCTACCGGGGTGTCCGCGACCGGGGCCGTCGGCACAGTCTCTGTCGCTTCTGCGGTCCTTGTTACGGGCGTCTCTGCCACTGGCCGCGTCGGGACCGTCTTCATCTGGGGCCAGATCATCCCTGTCCCGGAGGCCGACTGGGACCCGATCAACCCGGCACCGCCCACCACTTGGAGCGCTCTTTCTCCCTCCCCCGGTTCGACGTGGACGGAGGTCGATACAGATGCTATAAATTCATGGACCGAGGTGGAGCCAGCACCACCCACCATTTGGACAAACATCGCGGCGTAAGGAGGCGATATGGCCAGCACGTATACGGCGAACAGCGGCATTGAGCTCATTGCGAACGGCGAACAGTCCGGAACTTGGGGCACCACGACCAACACCAACCTGTCGATCATCGACCGCTTGGTGAATGGCGTCGGGGCCATCACGCTTTCAGGAACGACCCACACCCTGACCACCTCTGACGGGGTTCTTTCGGACGGACAGTTTGCGGTTCTGGTGTTTGGAGGAAGCCCAAGCGGCACCAACACGGTGACGATCTCGCCCAACGACGGACAGCACCTCTACATCGTCAGGAACTCTTCCGGGCAAAGCGTGGTCCTGACCCAAGGTTCGGGGGGCAACGTCACTGTAGCTAACGGCGACACGAAGATCGTGTACAGCGACGGCGCTGGCGCAGGGGCCGCGGTTGTAGACCTCACTGCCGACTTCGCCATGTCTAGCGTCAACATCACGGGCGGGTCGATCACGGGGATCACCGACCTAGCCGTTGCAGATGGTGGTACTGGCGCATCAAACGCCAGTACCGCGCGCACGAACCTCGGCGTCGGAACCGGGGATAGCCCCACTTTTGCCGCTGTTTCCGTGGGGCAGGTGGACATCACCGCGGAAGGCGACCTCCGCCTGCAGGACACGACGGGCGGCCAGTACATTGCGCTTCAGGCCCCCGGCATGATTTCCACCAGTTTCACGCTGACGTTGCCTGCATCAGACGGAACAAATGATCAGGCCTTGGTGACCAACGGCTCCGGCCAGCTCTCCTTCCTGAGCATCGTGACCGCGAACGACCCGGACACCCTGACCAACAAGACGCTGGTCGACCCGGTCATCACTGGCGCGATTCTGGAAGACATCTTCTCGATCACCGACGCCCCGGCTTTTGAGATCGACCCCGGCAACGGGACCATTCAGCTCATTGCTCTTGGTGCCAGCCGCACTCCAAAAGCGACCAACTTTGCCAACGGCGAGTCGGTGACGTTTATGGTGGACGATGGCTCGGCCTACACCCTGACGTGGACCGACGCGACTTTTGGCGGAACTGGCGTGGTGTGGAAAACCGACGGCGGCACCGCTCCGACATTGAACACGACGGGCTATACCATTATGGTCCTCTTCAAGGTCGGTGGTCAGGTCTACGGCGCTCGGGTGGGTGACGCATAATGATTGGTGGAAAGCTTCTTAGTGCTACGTCTGGGGGCACACAGACAAAGGCTATTGCCTTGGGTATCAGCGCTTGGCCTAACGTGCTTGCCTATTCGTGGAGCAGCAGCACGGGCTTTGGCGGGCTCTACAGCAGCCCAACCTCTCTACCAACGTCGGCTGTGTTTGGCGTGAAGTTCCACCCCGAGGGAACGGCAATCGCGGTTGCTCAAGATAGTAGCCCCTTCGTTTCGGCTTACCCTTGGTCCGACTCTGGGTTTGGAACTAGGTTTTCTAACCCCGCCACACTTCCGACGGGGAGCGGGCGGGGCTTGGCGTTCAGCCCCGACGGTTCGGCAATTGCCGTGAGCCATTTCACGACCCCGTTCGTCACGGCCTACCCTTGGTCCGGGGCCGGGTTTGGGACTAAGTACGCCAACCCCGCCACACTTCCGACGGGGACTGGGTTTGATGTGGATTTCAGCCCCGACAATTCCGCGGTCGTGATTGGCCACAACATCACCCCCTTTGTCACGGCTTACCCTTGGTCCGGTTCTGGGTTTGGGTCTAAGTTTACTGACCCGGCCACTCTTCCACCAAATATTGTGACTGGTGTTGCTTTCAGCCCCGACGGTTTGGCAGTTGCCGTAGCTCACCCCACGACCCCCTTCGTCACGGCTTACCCTTGGTCGGGTTCCGGGTTTGGGACTAAGTTTTCCAATCCGGCCACGCTCCCGGCCGGGCAAGGGAACGACGTGGCCTTCAGCCCTGACGGTTCCGCAATTGCCGTAGCTCACAACACGACCCCCTTCGTCTCGGCCTATCCTTGGTCCGGCTCTGGGTTTGGGACCAAGTACGCCAACCCGGCCACCCTTCCAGCATCAGGCGGGCAAGAGGTGGCCTTTAGCCCTGACGGTTCCGCAATTGCCGTAACTCACAACACGACCCCCTTCGTCACGGCCTACCCTTGGTCCGGCTCCGGGTTCGGCACTAAGTATGCCAACCCGGCCTCGCTGCCTGCTATCGATGCAAACGCAGTGGACTTTTCCACGGTCGGCGATCCACGGCCCGCGTACAATGAGTATATAGCCGTAGCTCACAACGGCACCCCGTACCTCACGGTCTACCCTTGGTCAAGCTCCGGGTTCGGGGCCAAGTATACCAACCCCGCAACACTGCCTGCTGGTCTCGGGCTTGGCGTCACCTTCAGCCCTAGCGGCTCGGCAATTGTTATGGCGGGAAACCTCACGGCCTACCCTTGGTCAGGTTCTGGGTTTGGAGCTAAGTATGCCGATCCAGCTACGCCCCTGCCCGGGACTAGCCAAGGCGCGGCCTTCAGCCCAGACGAGACGGCTATTGCCTTTGCTCACAGCACCACTCCATTCATTTCGGCGTATTCTTGGTCAGGTTCTGGATTTGGGTCTAAGTTTTCCAACCCCGCCACCCTTCCAAACGGAGACGCGCGAAGCGTGGCGTTCAGCCCCGACGGCTCGGCGGTTGCGGTTGCTCATGGGACCAACGTCTTTGTCACGGCCTACCCTTGGTCCGGTTCCGGGTTTGGGACTAAGTACGCCAACCCGGCCACCCAACCAACAGGACAGGGGAACGGCGTGGCGTTCAGCCCCGACGGCTCGGCAATCGCCGTAGCGCATCCCACTTCCCCTTACATCACGGCCTACCCTTGGTCCGGTTCGGGGTTTGGCACTAAGTACACCAATCCGACAACACTGCCCCTTGATACCGGCACTGGCGTAGCTTTCAGCCCTGATGGTTCGGCCGTTGCCCTGTCCATCAGTCACCCCTCAGCCCCGTTTACTGGAGTTAACGCCTATCCTTGGTCAAGCGCTGGGTTCGGGGCTAGATACGCAGCCCCCTCAACCCCCACAACGGGGAGCGGGCGAGCCGTGGCTTTTAGCACTAACGGCTTCGACATAGCTGTATCACATGCTACGACGCCTTTTATCTCCGTGTGGCCTCGCGTCTCCGGCGGGGGTTTTGGGACGAAATACGCTAACCCGGCCACCCTTCCAAACTTAGAGGGCTTTGGCGTAGCCTTTGGTCGAACTCAAGTCTAACCACAGAAAGAGGAAATCCGTGGAAAATACCGAAGCACCTAAGACCCGTGAAGAAATCCTGCAGATGTCGCTCGAGGCTCGAGTGCAGGAGGTCATGCACTACCAGATCAACATCGACAACTACACGATTGCGTTGAACGAGATCGCAAAGTTGTCGCAAGAAGAACAAGCCGAGCTCTCCGAGTTCTCCACGCAGCTCCGTGGCCTGCTCGCCTCCGAGAAGCTAGAGCAGAAGAAGGCAAAGATCATGCTCGAGGTCATCCGGCAGCAGGTCGAAGCGTAATCCGTCCAACGAACAGAAAGGATACACAATGTTCGTCAAGGCCACAAACGGCGCAATCGTCCAGTACCCCTACAGCGTGGGTGCGCTTCGCCGTGACAACCCCAACACCAGCTTCCCGAGGACCATCCCCGACGAGGTGCTGGCCGAGTACGGCGTGTACGAGGTCAAGACTCCCCCGGCCCCGGCCCACGATCCGGAGACCCATTTCGTAGAATACGCCCCCGTCCCCACCTTTGTTGGTGGGGCTTGGGTGTACGCCCCCTCTGTTCGTCCGCTTTCAGCGGAGCAGGTCGCCGAGCGCACCGCTTCTCGGGCCTCGGGCATTCGCTTTGAGCGCGACCGTCTTCTGGCCGCCACCGACTGGGCGGCGCTGTCTGATGTGACCATGAGCCCGGAGATGGCTGCCTACCGACAGGCGCTTCGCGACGTCACGGCGCAGCCGGGTTTCCCGGACACCGTAACTTGGCCCGCAAAACCGGAGTAAGCCATGACCACCGAGATGCTCTGGAGCGCAGGCCTGTCAGCCATCCTCGCCCTCGTGGGCTGGGTTCTCAAAGGCCATTCCGACGAGGTTCAGCGGCTGCAGATTCTGCTCAATCGCACCCGCGAAGAGATGGCTCGGGACTACGTCACCAAGACCGACGTGCAGTCCAGCATCAATATGCTCATTGCTCGGATCGACAACCTCGACCAAAAGATCGACTCCCTACTGCGGAGCCTTGCCAAATGAGACTTGCCCTTGTCCTCTTGGTCGCCGGATGCGGCCCTGTTACTGTGTCTTCGGTGGCCTACACCACTGCCTGCCCGAAAGGTGACCGACAGTGCGAAATTCGGCAGAACGCAGAGACCCTGTATTACATGGCGCACGGAGACGCGGCCAACGAACTGCTTTGCTCTGGCGAGACGCGGGACGTTATGGGTGCGCTCTGCTCTGTCTACTGACGACAGCGGCCGACGCTCAAGTCACGGGCGATCTGAATACCAACAGCGGCAACACCAACTCTACCATCGATAGCAATAACGTCTCCACCAGCGAGACGAGGAACTATAATGGTGCAGGCTCTTCGCCGTTCTCTACCCCCGTTCCGACTGCCGCAGCGCCGACAGTCATGGGTGGTGGTGGTAACGATAGCTGCCTCATCCCAGAGCAGAGCGCCTACCAGATCAGCATCTTTGGCCGAGCCAAGGGTAGCATGGTTCAAGACCCAGAGTGCAACCGCCGCAAGGATGCGCGCCTCTTAGGCACTCCGCAGGAAAGCGGTGGCCTCGGCCTGCAGGTCTCCGGCATCTCGGTCATGTGCGACAGCCCAGAAATCTTCAAGGCGATGGCGCTTGCCAGCACCCCTTGCCCCATCTACTCGATTGCTACAGGGAAGTTGCTCGTTGGCAGGGAAGGGTATCTCGCAATGCGTGACGACCCGTATAATTATGTGGTAGGATACGTCGAAGATCAGGCGTTCTGGGACGCCTTCCTACTCATGAATGAGGAGTTGCCCGATGTTCTGCCTCAAGAAAACAGCGGCCCTACTCTGTCTGAGCGCTTCCGTCGCTCACGCCGAGCCAACGATGACGAACCTTCAGGGGTCGGCGCAAGCGATCCTTGACCAGCTTGCGGCCTCTCAAGACTTGACGGTCGGAGCGGTCTACAGTGCGGGCCAAGGTGACATCCTCGCACCGGGCATTATGCAGGACGCGACCATCACCGAGCAGATGCGTCTCGACTACAACTCCGACATTCAGGGGGTGATCGACGCGACGTACTACAACGCCGAGATGTTGTTTCAGGATCAGCACGAACAGGCGATGGTCAATCTCGATTCGGCTGTCGATAACCTCGTTGCCGCGACTGCGGTTTTGATGGAGGTTCAGGCCGTGGCAAACATGGCTGCGAACGCGGACACCGTGACCGAGCAGATGGCCTTTCAATCTGTCCTGAGCAGTAACGACATGACCATCAGCGCTGCCGACGTGAGCAACTACAACTCGGCTCTTGGTGCTGTGCAGACCTACGCCCGCGACGCGGGTGCCTTCTTGGCGGCTTCCCGCAACGCATCCCTGACCGGAGCGACCGACAGCTACGCCGCCAACGCCAACACCAGCCTGTACGGGGCCACGGTGGCCTACAGTGCTACGGCCGACATCATCAACATCAGCGCCGCCAACGCCTTCGGGATCGGCTTCCAAGGCTTCCTCGGCAGCAACACTGTGACGCTGGCAGAGGTCTACGCAGCGGGCTACGGCTCGTGAGCGACGACGCTGAAACCAACGGCCTGAGAATCGCGGGCTTCGACATAAAGGGCTGGTGGCTCGCCGCCGCCCTTCCTGTCTTGTCCGGCATCAGCGGTACGGTGTACGTTGGCTACGACACCGTCAATCGTTTCTGGGCTGTGGAGGAAAGCGTCGATGGGGTTTTGGGTGTCGAGAGCCGCGTCCAGACCCTCGAGCAAGCGATACAGGACAACGATGTCCGTGGACTTGCTCCGAAGCTCAGCGCGATCAGCACCCAGATGGGTACGATCCTCGAGCAGCAAAAAGAGCTGATGGACTTGAGGTCTATGGTCGAGAAGTCGGACAGTGTGACCAGCGGCATCGCCGGGAAGCTGGAGAAATACGACGCCGAGATCGAAGACTTGTGGAAAGCTATGGACGATCTGATAAGGAATCCCATGCAATGATGAAGATGGAAGCCTTAGTCTGGGGAGCGTTCCTCGCCGCCGTCGCCGCGATCTTCTGGGTCAGCGGGGACGGTTTCTACCGCTACCCCTGCCAAGACCCCGCGAACTGGGCTGCGCTTGAGTGCACCCCGCCGATTTGCCTTCGCACCGGTATGTGTGCCACCGATCTGACAGGAGACTCGCAATGAGCAAGAATAACCCGGAAATGATGGAAGCCAAGCTGCGCTACTTCATCGGCTGCGCCTTGGTGGTGATTTTGGCAGGCACCATCTTCACCATCCTTTACAGCCTCGTCTTCGTGACCCAGCCTCTGGGCGAAAGCTCCGAGAACGACCGCAAGTTCTTCGAGCTGCTTACCCCCATCGCCTCGTTTATCGTGGGCGCTCTCGGTGGCGTGATGGCTGCGGGGAACAATCGCAACAAGGGCGGCAACGATGAGCCGCCGACACAGGAGTACACCGAATGATCGGTCGCATCGTCGGAATGCTTGTTGGCCGCAAGCTCAAGGAAAAGGCCGTAGACGCAGTGCTGGACAAGGTCAACTTGCCTGACCCGGTGGAGAGCGCAATCAAGGTTGCGGCCACGGGTAATGTGGGTGACCTGCTCGGCGGGATGGGCAAGGACATGGCAAAGGAAGCCGTGCTGGACGCCGTCACCAAGAAGGTGCCGATCAAGAGACCCAAGAAATGAGGTGGCTCGTTGCCCTGCTCATGTCGGCAAGCCCTGCGCTGGCAGCACCATATGAGATCACCCGAGTGATCGATGGCGATACGGTCGAGATCGCGGTGGACTTCCTGCCCGAGCCTCTGCCGCCGAAGCTGTCTATCCGGGTCATGGGCATCGACACCCCCGAGAAAGCCCCTCGCGCTCAATGCGATGCGGAGGCGGCCCTTGCGAAGAAGGCCAGCGCCTTCACGAAGAACGCCGTGGCCAACGCCCTTGAGGTCGATATCAAAATCCTCAAGTGGGACAAGTACGGCGGCCGTGTGCTTGGCGAGGTCTACCTAGACCACCAGAGCCTAGCCGAAAGTCTCGTCTCCGCCGGGCTGGCCCGGCACTACAAAGGTGATGCCAAGCAGTCTTGGTGCGAATAGGAGAAACTAAATGAGCCTCATTACCGAAGCCCAATTGGCCGTGATGATCCCAACGAATAAAGAAGTCGGCGAGTGGTGCGCGGCTCTTAATGAGATGCTGCCGAAGTACGGCATCACCACCGACAAGCGCATCGCTGGCTTCATCAGCCAGTGCGCCCATGAGAGCTCTGACTTCCGGGTCTTGCAGGAGAACCTGAACTACAAGGAGGCCACCCTCCTGAAGGTGTTCCCGCGCTACTTTGGCCCCGGCAAGGAGAACGCCGCCGAGTACGCTGGCAAGCCTGAGAAGATCGCCAACTATGTGTACATGGACAAGAACCGTTCCAAGGCAGGCGCTTTAGGCAATGTGAAGGAGGGGGACGGCTGGCTTTTTTCTGGAAAAGGTCTGAAGCAATGCACGGGCCGTAGCAACGTGTCGGCCTTTGGCAAGACCGTTGGCATGACTGCCGAGGAAGCTGCCGTGTACCTCTTGACCAAAAAGGGCGCACTGGAAAGCGCGCTGTGGTTCTGGGGTAGCCGCAACCTGAACGACGTAGCAGACACGGGCGACGTGGTGAAGCTGACCAAGATCATCAATGGCGGCGACATTGGCCTCGCAGACCGTCAGGCGCGGTACGCCAAGGCCATGGCTGCGCTGGGCGGGAAGGTCTCCGCTCCGGCCCCGGCCCAAGCTGCTCCGACCTCGGCCCCTGCGGCCGCTGGGAACGAGACCCTGAAACGCGGCAGCACTGGCGCGCTGGTGAAGCAAGTTCAGGAGAAGCTGGGCATCGACCCTGCCGACGGTATCTATGGGTTTTGGACTTCGAACGTGGTGAAGGAGTGGCAGGCGAAGAATGGCCTCACTGCCGACGGCGTTGCTGGTCCGAAGACATTGGCTAAGCTGCTCGGGTGATGTAGTATCTCCGTCAACAGGAGACTGTCATGGCACTCACGAAGCTCGTATTCCGGCCCGGTATCAACCGCGAAACCACCGCCTACGCCAACGAGGGTGGCTGGTGGGATGG
>Ga0208644_1000481_pt1 | contig 34220 bp, 51 predicted proteins | sample VirMetDEL_Nov_18_FD_184517 | JGI IMG/M metagenome (GOLD analysis project Ga0208644, IMG submission 184517) | Aqueous microbial communities from the Delaware River and Bay under freshwater to marine salinity gradient to study organic matter... | ecosystem: Environmental > Aquatic > Marine >...
TCCAATGCAGCCTGGCGACAACGAGCTGCTAGGTGGCGGCATGAGTATCCACGCACCATGGAAACGTGACTAAATCTCCAGTCAGGCTTGCTGACCTGTTCCGATACTACAAGCACGGCACGCCACATCAAATGGCGGCCATCGCTGAATTGGAGGCGGCGTTATTAAAGGCTGCACCTAATGCCTTTAATAGGGACCAGCCGTGGTTCAAGACCTGGAGCCAAGCCGGCAAACAACATGATTACGCACCGGCCGTAAAACTCATCAAACAGTTTGAAGGCTGCCACCTCCAAGCCTACGCCGACCCTCTGCGTGGCTGGAGCGTCCCCACCATCGGCTTTGGCACCACCCGCTACCCCGATGGTCGCGCAGTAAAGCGCGGCGACAAGATCAACGTCATCGAAGCCGAAAACCTACTCGAAGGCGACATCGCCAAAATTGCCAAACATCTCTCCGCCGTCATCCCCCACTGGAGCGGCATGCTGATCACCCAGCAGTCCGCTTTAATAAGTTTTGCGTACAACGTCGGCCCAAATTTCTACGGCAAACCTGGCTTCGAGACCATAACCGCCAAGCTACGCGACAAAGCCTGGGCCAATGTCCCGGCCGCCCTAAAGCTTTACTGCAACCCCGGCACTGCATCAGAAGCCGGCTTGTTACGCCGCCGTAAATCCGAAGCCGCCCTGTGGACACAAAGTGCACCAAAATCCCCCACGCAACCCGCCCCTATTTCCCCCACGGCTACCTCAGTAAATCTCAAAGTCCCCTATGAGCACCAACTCGACAACGGCCCCACCGGATACCGCGAGTGCTTTAGCTCCAGCTGCGCAATGGTGGCCCGCTACTGGAACAAAATCGCCGGCGACTACGAATACAACCGCATCCGCCGCCAATTCGGCGACAGCACTGACCCCCAAGCCCAACTCCTCACCTTAAAAACCCTCGGCCTCCGTGCCACTTTCGAGATGGAAGGCACTACCGGCATCCTAGAAAATCTACTGCGCTCAGGTCTTCCCACTCCTGTTGGCTGGCTCCATCGCGGCCCCGTCACTGCCCCCTCGGGCGGCGGCCACTGGACAGTAGTCAGCGGCTTCAACCCAACCCACTTCATCCACCAAGACCCAAACGGCGAAGCAGACACCAAAAACGGTGGCTACCTTAACAGCAACAAAGGCGCCAACATTGCATATTCCAGAAGCAACTGGCTACGCCGCTGGCTAGTCGATGGCCCAGCCTCCGGCTGGTACTTAAAAATCCGCCCCGCCTAGACGTGAATCACTTCCACCAACCACTGGAGCAGAAACTTAGCGAAGCTGCTCGCGACCGCTGGCTGCGCGAACGCCACAAAGTTCGCGACTGGAATGGCCTCCTCGAAGGCGCCCTCCTCCTCAACACCCTCTACCACATGGAGCGCACCAAGGTCCACTGGGCCATACGGGAAGCCGCTACAAACTTAACTAGTGCTTACGGACTGGATCGAGACTCGGCCTGACAACCAGCTACGGGGATAGTCGGGCTCGTCCACCCCATGCACAGCAACAAAACCACCAAGGCATTCAGCGACCACCTTCGCCGCCTCGACAGCTCCTTCGTGGGTGACCCAAGTTCCCGCATCATCTTTGCTATCTGTCAAACCGATACCTGAACCACTAGGCCCGTACAGCGCAGTAACGTACCGACCATCAGCCACAACAACATAACGAATCATGAATTTTGCTGCGTATCTGCTGCCTCTTGCCTAGAGCGTTGCCGTCCTTGCACCCGCCGTTTTACCGAATCCGTCCATGCCGCATAGTCAGCCGCTTCTGCAGCTCTGTACTCCGACGCAGGCAACGCCCTTTCCAGAGCGTCATAAACCATCTCCCGCAACAAAGCCGTGGTCCGTTTGCCTTGCTGCATAGCCATCGCCTCTACCAACAAATACCGATTGTGGTCCAGCAACAGCTGACAGTAAAATTTTTGCCCATGGCGTAGCGGCATCGTAACAAAGCCTTCTTTTGCTACACATTAGCATGCCTACCACCGAACATCCTGATCCACCCCCTTCTTCCACGCATTTGCCTGCGCTGCCCGCGCCCCCGCCCTCTGCCTGGAGCATCCATTCCTGACACCCCAGGCCCACTCAAGAAACATGGCCGCCCGCTGCAGATCCGCAGTAGTAGCCCTCCGCATAGCCGCATGGAGTCGCTCCAACACAATATCCCTGCCGGTACGACTCACACTGCTACCACTGCTCCTCCTTTGCGATTCTGACCACCCGCAACCCCGGCCACAGCTCCCTGATCGTAAGATGTACTTCTGCGAAGCTGCTCGCACAAATCGTAGCTTTTTGTAACAGTCCGCCTGGCGTCCGCAACAAAGCCACATAGCTGACTGGAGCCTTGGTATTCATTTGGCATCCACCCACGATTTAGCGGCCTTCGCCTCAGCTAACGCTGGAACAGGCCCCAGCCACTCAGCCTCGGCATCTTGCATGACAGCAGCGAGCTGAGCGCACCAGGTATCCGCGTGCTCATCGCGCACCAAAAGAACCACTTCGTCATGAATAACACCTGCGAGGCGCACCACTTCTTCGCCATCAGCCTTAAGCAGCGGCCACAGTTTACCCAGCGTGCGCTTCAACACCGCAGCTCCGGCCCCCTGGATCGGTGTGTTGCTCCGGACCGTAAGCGAGTTGTGGTCGCCCGGTAAAAACCGCCGCAACCCGGAGTTACGAATGCGGATAGCGGCATCAGTGCGACATCGATTAGCTTGTGCAGCATTTTCGCGTTGCCACCGGCTGATCCCTCTATACGCGGCGTGGAATTTGGTGCGGATCTCACTAGCCTCATCAATATCCATTTGTACCCCCATTCCTGCTGCATAGTTGCGTAATCCTCGGGCTCCCGATCCATACAGCAAACCGAAGTTCGCAGACTTACTGATCTGGCGCATCTCTTTAGTAACCTCATCCTCTGGTATTCCATAAATTTGCATTGCTGTAACAGTGTGTAAATCCAGCCCTTCCTGGAACGCACGAATCATCAGCGGATCTTCGGCCTCCGCAGCTGCCAGCCGTAGCTCCATCTGCGCGTAGTCCGCCACCACTAACTGCCACCCGTCCGGCGCCTGCACACACGCCCTAAATCTAGAATCCCTCGGTATCTGCTGCAGATTCGGCCCAATGCACGACATCCGTCCCGTATCAGCTCCCAACTGCATATAACTAGCCTTAATAAATCCCGTATCCCCCAAATGCTTTAGTAGCGCCTCCACCATCTGCCGCCGCTTCTCCACCCTTTTCCAGGCCAGATAGTCGGCCACAACCCGATGATCCCCCGCATATTCACGCAACGCTGCCCGACTGGCACTCGGTTTCCCCGTATTGTCTACCGGCTTAGTGCCCAGCAACAACGTAAACACCTCAAGTAGCTGCTTGGGACTATTCAAATTAAAGCCGGCCTGCTTCTTAGTCCCCGCCCTAATACTCCCTTCTGCCTTGGCCCGCAGATTGAACGCCCCATCCGGATCCCGAGGTAACTTTTTGCCAACCGGCAGCGCCTCATCGAGCGTGGCAATAAACGTGGCCCCCATCCGCGCATGATCTCCACTCAAATCGTGGTGCAACGCCTCCAGAGCATCCCGCCGAAACGGCATCCCGGTCCGCCACAACTGCGCCATCGCCGGCAACGCCGCACACTCCAAAAACCACGCCTTATGCAGCAAACCCTCAGCCAACCGCTGGTTAAGCGGCCCATCCAACCGGACCAGCAACTCCACGTCGTACGCAGCGTAATCCAACTGACTAATCGTCAGGTCACCACTCCAGTCACTCCGCTGCTCCTCCTTGGAAATGTCCAGCTTGAGGTAACGTTTTACAACGTGTTGTAACCCGTGCTTAACATTTGGCAACCCATTAGTCAGGATGCGGCTGGCCAGCATCGTGCACAGCACGTCTCCTGCAGGATACACCTCATGCTCCTGCAGCCAGCCCAAATCAAACACAGCATTGTGCGCCAACCAATACCGCTTGACTGAAAAGAACTCTTGTAAATCCTGCCACTGATGATCTTCCAGATCCCAGCAATCGATAATGACTGGCATCCGATCCAGTGCCGCCAACTGGAGTAAACGCAACCCTCCGCACTTCGGCTGCAGTCCAGTCGTCTCACAGTCAAACGCCACCGTAGTGGCATTAGCCAGGGTGTGCAGATGCTCGATCCCTTGTAGGTATTTCATGTCTGCTCAGTTGTGGAAGGCACGGTGCTGAGCATGAGCAGCCGAGTGCATCTCGGCCACGGTGATAGGCGGCTCACCCCCCATCTCTTCATCACAGGGCTCGTATTCAATACAAGCCATCACATTTTTCAGCGCAGGCAATAGCTCATCTTCTATCGCCGCCATGGTGTGAAAGTCGATGTGGGCGTACATCATGTCGCGGCTGCCATCCCGCGCAACTATTACCTTTAACTTGTTTTGAAACTCAGCAACAAGCCGAGATACTGTCGCAAAATCGTTGGTCATGGTGTGGAGCCTCTGGTAGGGCGTACCCGGCTACTGTAGCAGACTAGTCCCCGTAGCGCGAGCGTACAAGTAACAATTCGTAGCAAAACCCGCCCCCGCATCCGGAAACCGAAAAGCGCACCCGTCCTCCCGCCAGTACCGGCAGTCCTGGCACAGCTTCTTCCCGAATCCCGCGATCGAATAACCCTGTTCTTTCAGGCGTGTATATACATTGGCATAACTTTTCCCCTGCCGAATTTGCCAGATCGCCTGGGGCGACACACCGTGCTCAGCCGCCAAAGCCCGCGTACTTTTGTCCGACAGAATAACTTCTGCAGCCGCCGCATTCGTAAGCCGTCTAGCGGATGGGACGGCTTTGGCAGTCCGATCCGGCTTGTTCACCTCAACACCGCCCCCTCAGACATCTCATCCACAACCATTTGATAGGCGTCCAGAATAGTGTTTGGGTGGAACCCACAAGCCTGCAAAAAGTCCGTAAACGCAAGCACCACCTCTCTTGCCACATACCCTTTAAATTTTATGTTGTGGCATGTAGTGATCTGAGCAGAATCATCTGCGCGAATCATCTCAAATTTGTAGTTGTCACTCAATGTTATACTCCGGTTTTTGAAGTGTACTGATAAGTCTGTCCAAGTAGAAGCGGGCTTTCCCCGCATCCATAGCCGGGTTGTCTTTAAGCCACAACCGACTCATATACTTAAGGACTTGCCACTGGAGCCCACCTACAACAGCATCGGGCGCCTGTTGCACGCAATCCTCAATAAAATCAATCGTCTCTACCCGCCCACTCGTGTAGTGCGGCGGGTGATTAACCAAGTCACGCTCCATAGTCGACACTGTACAAAGTACATAAAAAGCCCCCTTTAACAGGGGGCTACGAAACCATCAAACTACGCAACGACGCAATTTTCCGGCTGCTGGAGCGTGACGTGCTTCCACGTCCTGCCTTGCTTGATCGCATTGATCGTGGTGAGATGCACCTTGTAGTCCCGGCTGATGGCAGTCGCCCCCTCACCACCGGCAAGCCGTTTCTTGATCTGGAGCACCTGCACCGTGTTCAGGGCTTCTCGCTGCTTGCGGCGAGACTTACGAGTCGTACCTTGAGTCCGGTGCTTTTTGGGCGGTTTAGGCGGTGGCGGCGGGGCAGCCACTACCGCAGCTGGAGTCTCAAATGCGACTGTTTGAGACGCATCTAGCACACCTTGGATCGCACCAAGCTGATCAGTGATGGCCTTGACAAAATCCGCAATAGCGGAGACTTCTGTATCTGAAAGAATTGTGAGCATAGTGTTGGGTGAAACGTTGCTAGTGTAATACCTACTTGGCCTAGGGCGGGTACTGCCTGCGGAGATTTAACAGAGTTTCTTCAGGTAAACGAAGTATTGTCTGCATCGCCAGCTGAGCCAATACCTCGTGGTTGATGCTTTCGCTATTCACAAAAACGTCAACCAGGCCAATAAAGAGCTGTTTCAAGTTTTGAGGCTTGACCCAGCTCGTATCGCATGGTATAGGCTCAGTGCCGTAGGACCAGTCGTCGTAAGAATCCTCGTTGCGGAGGCTTCTAGCCGTCGTCTGTCCAATCCGAGCAATCCACCACTTCCCAGTTGTCGATCCGTTCGCTGAGTAGTCGTCGCATTCCGGCATCGGTCGCAGGCATTACGTCATCTTCATTGAGGCAGAAGGAGCCCCTGCACATAGCCGGCCCCCACTCAGCCGGATCGTATTCCGTCTGCGGGATGACAATAACAGAGTCTTCAACAACAGCTACTGCAGTACACCAGCCCTGCGGAGAAAACGAAACATCATAAATTTCCAGCACATCAGGATTCATTGGTAGCCTCCAGTTTGACCATGCCGCCAATTGCCATACCATCCATCCAGGTACCCCAAGTCGTCTGCAAATACAGCTCCAGCTCTTCAAGCCTCTTCTGCTGCATACGGTCGTACTGACAGGACAGTCCGAGGGCTTCTGCCTTCTCGATCGTTGTTTCAAGGTTGGTGCGCGACCAGCGCACGGCAAAATACCAGGCGCTGAGATTTTCGAGTGGAATTTGGGTATGGGTAGCCATAGCGGAGAAAGAAAAAGGTGCGGGGCTTTCCTCCCGCACCTCTAGTGTTACACATCCCCAAAGGCACAGCCAAGGGGGCTGTTGTAAAACGTTACATTCACTGGTACACGCCGGCGTGATTGGCCACCAGCATGGCCTCGGCAAAAGTGGCGCCGGTATCAGCGCAGATGAAGTCGCCCAGCATCCGCCCGTACTTGTCGTCCTTGGTGGTTTTGATCAGGAGGCGCCTGCCCTGGAGCCAGGTTGCAGCAAAGGCTGTGGCGGCTATGCCACGAGTCTTTTCCTTGAAATCCGTGGTACGCATCTCTGGAGCGTCGATACCCTTGATGCGGATGGTCTGGGTCAGCGTTAGGTCGAAACCGAGATCGATGCTGACAACCATGGTGTCGCCGTCGATGACGCGCAGCACTTGGTTGACCTTGTAGGTGTACAAGTAAATGGCGGGGGAGAGGTCAGTCATCGAGGGCCTCCGGTATAGGTTGATACTGCGGCAGCCACTGGCCTTCCTTATCGGTGAAGCCAGCTTCATATAGGAACTGCCTGGCGGCGGTGGCGTCGCCGGCCCTGGCGCGGTCAAGCAGGGTGGGAGCGGTGAGCTCTGCGGCGAGCTGCATCAGGGTTGATGATGGAACCGCGCACCAACTCTCAGAATCGCTCCATGCGTGGGCCACGTGCATGAGCACCTTGGCAATGCCATAGCGCACGTTGGCCGCTTCCTCGAACTCGTCGAGCAGGCGCTGGGCGCGGCTGGTGAGGTGGTCAGTCATCGAGGGCCCCACTTAGCAAGGACGGCGCGGGCGTATTCCAGGGCGACGGTGTTGAGCACCGTGCGGAAAAGACCTGGCGCAACTTGCCCACCGGTTGCCGTGGAGTACACGTTAGAGACAGCGGCAAACTCATCCCGCATGGTTTCGGGCATCAGCTCCAGCAGCTCTTTATCGGTAGGCTGATAAGCGACAGAGGCCGGTTCCCTGCCATCGGGCACAGCCGGTCCATCTGGCTCAATGACGGGGCACCCCCAGCGGGCGACCGCTCGCAGCCCTGCAAGCCAGCTCTGGTCGGCGCCGCATGGTGCGGCATTCTTGAACGCTTCCCAGTAAGCAGCCTTCAGCTCCTCATCCGTCGGCCCCTGCGGCTCGGGCTGTGCCAGGGCGGCGCGGGCTTGTTGCACCAGGGGGTCATCGCCTGGCTCCGAAATAACAAAAGTGTCTTCGTAGCTAGCGAGCAGCTCAGCGCACAGCGCACGAAAGTCAGTGGGGGAGAGGTCAGTCATCAAGCTGCCTCGCTTCAATACCGTGCTTCAAGATCCATTGGGTTACCTTTGGCATTTCTTCAGCAGTGACAAATCGCTCCACTTCAAGGCGGACGATTTGGCCGGGCTCGACAATCAGGCGGAAGCCCGTGACGCTCTCGCATGGAATGCGAAGCGCATCGAGTAGCCCGCGAATTTCTTGGCTGTGGCCTGTGAGGTACTTCATTCGGGTAAGGTTTCCAGGGCGCGGCGGATGATTGACAAGGCGTTGTCGTCTAAGTAGTCGCCTTCAGGGTCGGTGCAGCCGTCGATCAGTGCTAACGCCTGCTCCTTCAAGCTCGGCGGCTTGGGACGCATCGCTTCTTTTAATACCTCGCCCATTAGAGCAATCTTTAAATGTGCTTCGCTTAAAGCATTGTGATCTAGCCACTTTGCATCTAGTTCCAACTGTTGATCAGCACCGGCGGCGTAAGCACGAGCAAGAGCCTGGCTCGTACTAATCTCATAGCGATCGATGTCTGATTCAAGTTGCTCTATCAAGTCACTTAACATAGTGACTGAGTGCTGGTTAGTCATTGAGCTGCTCCATTTGTTGTTCCATGTGCTCTGCCCACGCCACCAGGTCGCTGGCGCGGACAAGTTGCTCGCCGGTATCAGCCACCCGCCATTGAACTGACGCAGTGTCACGGATGGCTTGATCAATCACCTTGCGGATCAGAAGGACTGTGGCTCGACGGTGAAGTTGATCGTTAAGCTGTGGAATGACAGAGGCCGGCTCCCTGTCGCCGGACACAGCCGGTCCATCTGACTCGGCCAGCAGTGCGCGGGCGCGTTCCAGCAAGGCGTGATGGACTTCATCCACCGCATAGGTATTGAACGCGGCGTGAAGCTCAGCGCACAGGGTTTTCCAGTCAGTGGTCACTGCGCACCCCCGTCCAGCTCGGCGGCAATGGCGAGAAATTGCCGGCGGATGGCTTGCTTGTTTAAGCGGATCGCCTCCGTTGTGAAGTACATGGCTTCTTGCGGATCATCTGGCACCACCTGATCCGCAACAGCGCGAAGGGCGGCGGCGGCTATCTGTCGAGCTTCGTTGAGGCAATCTTCTGGGCCATAGGCGCTGCTGTTGTTGGCGGCATCCAACACCGCCTGCGCGGCGGGGGAGAGGTCAGTCATCGAGTTTCTCCAGTGCGCGGCGGATGGTATCTGACTGATCAGTATTGCCGTAACACTCAGCCGCAAGCTCTGCCAATGCTTGCAGCGCCTCCTCCTTCAAGCTCGGCGGCTTGGGGCGGCGGGCGGCGCGCATACGGGTAATCGAAAGCCCGTTATCTCCCGCATACATCAGGCACGCCTCAAGCTCCTGGTCGGCGCCCCATTGGGCGGCGAGTTTGGCAAGGCAAAGATCGTCGCTAGCAACTATTATTTTTGGGTTTCCGTAGATCTGGTCAATCCATTGCTGCACCAACTCCAACGGTGGAGTGATGTCGGAACTCCTAATTTGGCTTAAATTAGGAGTTGATTTGGAGTTGGCCCACTCGATGCAGAGCCTGGCAAAGGTCTTGAGGTAGCCAGCGCCATTTCGCTTGTTACTCTCATCGCGTGCCTCCGTCGAAAACTTTTTCAGCAGATGCGGCGGCGGTGGGGTAATTAAGGTAGTCATGATTGCTGCTCCATGCGGGCTGCCATGACGGCAGCGGACTTGAGGATTGTGCTTAGCTTGGCGGTCTTGGCCTGCTGCTTGGCGGCAAGCCTTAGCGCGAAGCGGATGCCTTGCGAAAGATTGCCGTTGCCTAATTCAAGTGCAATTCGTCGATCCTGCGGCGCTAATCGTGCTCCTGCTGTAGACACAGAACGGTCAGTCATTTTGGTAACAGGCACACTCGTTTGCAAATGTGTCGCCGGCTTCGGGGAAGCCCATGCCGCACTTGTTGTGGTCCCAGTGAGTGCAAGTGGAGCAACTAAGGTCCGACTGTGCGCCTGCAATTGGACTACCGCCTAATAGGATGGCGCGGATTTTGTCTATAGCGCGGAGCTGTTCATAGCGCAGCTGCGAGACCTCATATGTGGTCTCACGTTTACCACAATGCAGGCAGTGTTTGCGCCGCCTGATTGCATTTCTGTTAGACCGTGTTTCTAAAGTACGCACCTCCCTAGCACCACAAAATGCGCAGTTTGTTGGGACGTAGTGTCTAGCAATGTCATGTGGTTTTAGCTCTTCAAGCATCGTCATCTTCGGGGTCGTTTGCGTGTAGGAAGTAGTTAATGATTACGGCGCCGGCTGCTGCAAGTGCCCAGCCGGCCACAAAAAGCAAGAGCGTTGTCATTGTGCAAGGTTGGTAGGGGGTAGACCTGCCAGTAGTGTAACACAGTACGGCAGGCCCCTGTCAAGCTGGGGGGATCCCCAGGCTCTCGGCTGAGTACGTCGTGATCACAGAGACGTCGGCCCCCATGCGCAGAGCCTGCCCCACCGACCCCTGGAAGAGCAGCAGGGCCTCGTCGCACTCGTAGATCTGGAACTCCTCCACCTCGATTGGCCGGCCCTGCCGGAACCAGCTCAGCCGCACGATGGCGTACACCTCATCGGGCACCGGCCCAATCACCACAGCCAGCGTGGGGCGTCTCGGCGGTCTCGGCTTGGACTTAGTTGCAGGCACGGGATCTCTCCGAAACAACCAGGCCAGGACGAGGCTTAACCCCGTACACAGAGTACGCACGGTACAGAGCCTACGTCGTACTGCAAAAGTCTATATCACTAAGCAGTGTGCCTTTGTGCAAATACTTTGTTTGGTCTTCACTGGAGTTTTTTTCTATTTTGCGGTGTTGATGCTGCCCGCGTACTTGACTAAACAGTTTTGCGTAATCAGGATTACTTGGGTAGTATTCTGTTTTATTTACATCCCACGCTTTCTGGATAACAGTGCAAACGGGGCAGTACGACAGCGGAGATAAGCGTTTTTCTGTGTATAAAATTTGGGGACTTTCTGCCCGCACACCCTGAAAACGCGGGTCAGCGTTGTAAATACGAGCGTATAAAGCCGCAAAACGTGCCCTGCTTATTCGTTTACCCTCTTCTACGTTTTCAGTAAAACCATAAATACCAAATTTGTTCATAGCTTCTACAACATCTATTCCGTGTAAACCTCTGTTAAATACAGCTCTCCAATTCAAAATACTTATATCCCCGTTTAGTAAAGCATAGGCTGTGTACGCAAAATACTGATAGTATTGAGGGCATGGGGCGTATGTTTTGCCTTTGTGTATTACAATTTCTGTTTCCCCTGTCTCTTCATTTTTTTCTACTGCTGTAGTATTATTGAACCTAAAACCGTAAAGTTGTTTTAGTAAATCAAACATTACACCTTGCTGATTGCGTACAGCTATATCATAATCTTCTTCTTTTTGTAGTACAGAAAGTATATTAGGCGGTAAATTTTTTGGATCAGTTACATAATCTGGTTCGTAATACTCTGACGGAAGTGCGCCGATTGTTTCGTCTATAGACGCAATGAACTCAGCGGTATACGGCATAATAAGTAGGTGCTCTGTGGAAGGAACACAGGAGGAAGGGGCCCGAGTGGCCCCTTTTTCTGTGCTGTGTAACCCTAGCACACTTAAACGAAGGGCCGTTTAAGCCCAGAAGTCGGCAGCTTCCTGCCGCGCCTGCGCGATGCGCTCCAGCGTCTCCGCGCCCGAAACCCTATTCACACGAGCTGGCGGGAATAAATCCAAATCCCCTGCGGCGGAAGGGGTTTGATTTTTTCCGGCCCCTTGTAACAAATCGGACGCGGAACAAATGCCCGTTGCTCCAGCGCCGGGGGCTGTACTACCGGTTTTAATTTCTCCGGATGGGATTTTCTCCGGACCCCCGGAACAATTCAAATCCAGCTCCAGCACAGGCTTTTCGATTTGTTCCGGTGATTTTCTCGACTCCCCCCGTGCGCGAGAGGTAAAACCTGGAATACCCGTACCAACAGCCTGGTAGTACACAGGCTGGCGCCCCCTCCCTCTAGCGCCACCTGTAAGGGGTGGAGCACACCGCTCGATCAGCTTCTGCTGCTCCAGCTTCTCCAGCACACTGCGGTTCATGCGCTCCGTGTGCTCCCCACCAACTTCCTCGTGCTGTACAAGCTCTGCAAGCGTCCAGGGCCGCCGTTCCGCCCGCAGTAGGTCCAGGACAGCCAGCACCTGCTGGGACGCCGTTACAGCGGCTCCACGGGGCTCTGGGAGGTGCCGGATCTGGTACGTGAAATCCTTCATCAGGCGAAACACCATCTGCTTGCCCTCCCGGTCGTCACGCGACTTCTCCACTGTTACACAGCGGCTATTAGGGTAAAGACCCCGCTCGGCAATCTCTTGCTGGGTCAATTTCCGTATGTTCCAGGTCTCATCAACAGCAGCACGGATTGCACTCGTACCCCTGAACTGCCCACTCTTAGTGTTGTGGTGAATGATGACGATTGCACAAGCTGGAAAATCCTGCCCATTACGCCTAGCGAGCCTTTTTATAGGCAAGGCATACTCCCGGCGGTTCTCCTCGTAAGGATTGGAATCGTTACACCCATCCAAACTATCAATAACAATCAGGTCATACTTAAATTTATTCTGCAATTTACGAAAACGCCTGTACCAACTCATATCCCATTCTGGAATAACATCCACACCGTTTTCAACACCCAACTGCATGAACTGGCGCCTAACAATACGTTCGTTTTGATCCCCGTTAAGCCACAACACTTTCGACTTAGGTACATCAACAAGACCGCCGTAAACATCAAAAGGCAGACCACCACTAAGATGTTTAGCGATTGTCTGGCACATCGCTGTTTTCCCTGTACCACCATCCGCGTGGATAAGCAAAGTCCACGGTTTGGGCAGCAAACCAGGAATCAGGTACTCAAAAGGCGTGGACTCCAAATCGAGTATGGCAACGGGGCCCGCACCTTTGGTGCGCTGGTACGCCATATCAGAATCTAGGAGCCGATCAATCGCAATAGCCCCTTCACGTCTTCCAGCTTTTAATGCCAAGACATGCTTAGCTTGATCTAACAATGCCGGATTTTCAATCTCCTCTTCAAGTTTGTTGCCCTGCTGGAGCAACTCTTTGCCGTCCAAGTAAACAAGCTCAAAACGCTGCGCAACCGTTTCAGCTTCGTTAACAACCTTTCGCAGATCCTCGGACAGCCACAACCGGCCCGGCAGCTGCTGATCCGCCAGCCAGAACAGCGTCCCCAGACTCACCGAGCCTTTCTTAAAGCTCTTCCACGCATCCTCACAGGGGTTCCCATCCACCCAGTCATCAGCAAACTCCGGATCCTCCGCTGACCACGCCGACCACAAGGTCAGCCCCAGGTCATCCGGCAACTCCGAGTGGATCGCCATACCCACCTTGATCCAGTGGTCCCGGCTCCCACCACCCTGCCCCGGTATCACCCTCAACGCCGACTGCACAATCTCGGCCACTTCCTCCGGCGCTCGATCCGAGAAGTCCAGCGCCTTGCGGTTCTTAATGAACCCCCCATCAGCCGGCCCCTTACCGGCGTGGTCCTTCATCTCCGCAATCAACCACGCCGGAGCCTCTGGAATGGCCTCCAGATCCCCCTCAAAGCCGTACAGCCCCTCCGGGCCCTTCCCATCACTGGAGCCCGGATAGGCCCCGTACAGCAGCCCCTGGCGCCCCCAGAGCACCTCGTAGCCGGCCCCGGTATCGGACAACCCAAAACCGCTCACCTCGCCCCACAGGGCCTCAGGAACGCGGTACAGGTACTTCGCCGCATTGGCCTTGGTGCTAGTCACCTTCGGGGCCCCCTCCAGACTGCTGCCCCACTTCTTGGCCAACTTGGCCAGATTGCGATCCACGTCCAGGATCACCAACCCCTTACTGCGGGCCCCCGTAAACACACCCACAGCCCGGAAAATCTCCGGCCGGCGCTGGATCTGGAGCGCCACATCAGCCGGCGTCAACACCGCATGGTGCGACTTCTCCAGCGGCGTCTTGCCCTTACTCACTTTCCCGGACTGGAGCTTCGAGCCCTTCACATAAATCGGGGCATACGCAAGCCCCTCAGGCAGCTGCGCAACAAAATTCAGCAGGTCTTGCGACTCAATAGACACAGTGGTAGACTCCTACAAGAAAGAACACATCGCACCCCAGAGCCCTCAGCCCTGGGGTGTTTTTCTATGGTAGACGCCCCGCCGGCCCCGTGCTACTGTGTAACTGTTGCCAACCCGGCGACGCCCAAATAACCCTAAAACACAATGGGATTCCTTTCCAAAAAAGCCTCCGCCTCAGTCAACGCCGGCTCCAGCGGCGGCGGCTACCTCCAAGTCTCCAAGCTGGCTGACGGCGGCTCCGTCCGCTTCGCACTGCTGTCAGACCAGCCCCTTGAAGGCTACGAAGTCTGGGCCTCCAGCCCCGAAGGCCAGTCCAAGCCCTTCCGCTTCGACTACGAGCCCACCCCCGAGGACATCACCGATGAACTAGGCGACTTCGAGCCCCGCGAAGGACGCGGCGGCCCCGGCACCGTAGACATCAAGTTTTTTGTCGCCACCCCCGTCTACAACTTCGACGCCGGCTCCGTCCAAGTCCTCTCGCTAACCCAAAAGTCCATCATCAAAGAGCTGGATCAAATCAGCCAACTCGACGATTACGACGACCTACTCGCCTGGGACTTCAACCTCAGCAAGAAAGGATCGGGCCTCCTCACCGAGTACACCCTGCGCCCTGTACCCCGCAAGAAGGGCAGCCAGGAGCACATCGATGCTGCCTGGATCGAAGCCAAAGCCGCCGGCTTCGACATCAGCCGGCTATTCACAGGAGCCAACCCCTTCAAGGCTGCTTGATACTTAGCCCCCTTCACCGGGGGCTTTTACCCACCGGGGCATCGAACAGCATGAATAAGGATGCTGCAAACTGTTGCCTGCGCAAAAAAGTAACACTGGTCGGACCAACTGGTGTTGTTGGCCTTTCGAGCGCAGATAAAGGTTCCCATCGAGGACATGACGTGGCACCGCCCTCTAGTGGGACTTTGGCGTCGTGCAAACAGCCCTTCGAGTAAGTCCCCACTCCACCCTGCCCCCGACTCACCCCACTACCAACCGATGGCACGAGTTTACAAAGTCCTACCTCCAGTTGCAGAATTACAGGAAGTTTTCAAGTACAACAAAATAACAGGAAAATTATATTGGCGGGTATCACCAGCTAATAGTGTTTCCAGCGGAGATTTATGCGGCACAGTGTGTAAACACACCGGTTACACGCGTGTATGCTATAAAAAAGAGCTATATTTGGCACATCGAATCATTTGGGCTATAGTTTATAAGCAGGATCCCGGACAAATTCTTATAGATCACATAAATAGAATAAGGACAGATAACCGTGTAGAAAATTTAAGAATGGCTACGTGCGCACAGAATGGCTCTAACAGGCCAACCAAAGGTGCCTACCTCACGCGCAACGGGTGGAGAGCCCAGATTCAGACAAAAGGTAAAAATGTTCACTTAGGTTATTACAGCACAGAAGCTGAAGCTGCACAGGCGTATCAAAAAGCGGCAATAGAGCTAAAAGGGCAGTTTTATTTTCCCTACGCTTGACAGGTAGGTTAGACTCCTTGTGGGGAAACTGTACATACATGTCCTGCACACAAGACACACTGGCAAGCCTCCGTAAATGGAAGCTGGTACAAGACAACTCTGGCCCATTCAGGGTCTACCGCGACACTAAAGGCAACATATACTCTAGTGTTACACATATCCTAGGGCAAACCAGTGACCGCACAGGACTGGAGCAGTGGGCAGCCCGCACCGACAAGTTTTACGGCGCTGGAGCAGCCGACCAAGAGCGCGACGTCGCCGCTAAGCGCGGCAACTTAGCCCACAACCAGGCCGAGTATCTCCTCAAGACAGCCCAGCGACTGGCACGTTCCACCGCCAACAAGCGCAACTCCCTGCACTGGGACGATCAAGGCTTGGCTCGGATTCCCTCGCCCATCACACAATGGGCCCTAAGCAAAGTGCACCCGAATATGCCTGAAGTGGGCTGGAGCGCCTCAGGCTATGCACGGGGCCTTTCCGGCTGGATCAAATCCAATGTCACTGAAATTTTCGCCAGCGAATTTAGCATCCACCACCCCGCCGGCTTCGCCGGCACCTGCGATGCACTGGTATCCCTGAAAGGTCACAGCGGAATCATGATCTGCGACTGGAAAACCAGCAGCAGCAACAAGCTGCCATACATGAACTCGGACCACCAATATGTCCACCAGCTCGGCGCCTACTCCCTCGGTTTACAAAACTTAACGTCCCTTAGGCCGGCGGGTGGAGCAGTAGTTTTAGCCCGCCGCACCGGCGACCCCGACGTTTACTTCGTAAACAAAGAAGAGCTGGAACACGCGGAGCGCTCGTACCTTGCGCGTGTGGCTCGTTACTTCGCTGACGCTCAGCAACTCGCACCGGCAACCCCGTAAAAACTCATTCATGACTGGAACACTGCTTCTATTGCTACTCACCACGCCCGTGGTAAAGGTGGGCACCTGCCCCGTTGGCTGGTACACCTCCGGCTCGTATTGCATACCAGCACCGGCACGGCCCTCCACGAGGCCGCCAGAGGCCATTCAGAAGGTCGGCACCTGCCCATTGGGCTGGTACACCCAGTCAAGCTATTGCATCACCAAGTAAACGCAGTCAGGCGTGGAATAGCCCTACACTGCGCATAACAGTTTGTGACTGTACGTACAGTGACCGAAGACAACATCAATGACGTTGGCGCAGCCGACGAAGCCGACATCGAGCCGATTGACGGTGGCGTGAAGCCGGAGAAGCCGACCGGCTACGTTTCGCCATTCAGTCGGGCAGAAAACCGCTACTCCAAGGGCCGCCCCATCAACAACGCCCAGATGGAGGAGCGCGTCAACGCCGCCTACATGCTGCTCCTGCAGGGTGGATCATCCCGCGAAAATGCCTGCCAGCTTGCCACCCGCTACGGTGTCAGCTACCGCCAGGCGTGCAATTACATTCATGATGCCAAAAAATTGATGACACTCGATTTCGCTGGAGAGCGAGCCGAGTTCCTCAATCAAGTCAACAACATGCGGATGCACACCGTCAAAAAAGCACTCAAGCGCGGCAACTTTCAAGTGGTCGCACAACTACTCGATAGCCTGGGGCGTGCCATGGGCGAGGGCAGCGTCGAGGAAGCGGCCAACGCCGCCCCCAACCTCAACATCACCATCGAAGACAAGCGCGGGGGCTGACGCTGCCGCAAAGAAAAGCAGCCGATGGCTGGAACCTCCGGCTGCTAGCTCGTTCTCTGGCTGAGCGTACCGATAAAAGTACGTTCCGGCCGCTTATGTCACTGGATCAGGTCGAACTCGACTGTTTCGCCATTCACTGTCATTTTGACTACGCGGCGGCAGTCGAACGACCGCCAGCCCTTGGCGATGTCCATGCAGCGGACGATGTTGTCGATGGCGGCTGGATCTTTCAGGGCATGGCCGGTGCCCTTGATCTCGCCAATGTGCTTGGGGTTGAAGGTGAGCTGACGCAGGCTGCCGTCGGCCTTGACGAAGTGGACAGAAACGAAGTGACTGCCGGCGGCTTCGATCAGTTTGCGGATGCGGTCGCTGGCGCTCCCGCGAGCAGAGACGGAAGTAGAGTCATTCATGGGACTGGGGCGAGGGGCCTAACGGTGTGGCTTTTCCTCTTGTCTACTACACTAAGCCATTCATGCGCCTTCGGCGCGGCCATTCACAAAAATCCATTCATGTCTCGGCTAAAGCCTCGCCGAAAACCCATTCATGGGGTGGATGAACCCCATTCAGGGGTGGAGCAGCTGTGAGTTTCTGACACTTTTGTAGTGCAGGCGTACTGAACCTCCCGAAGTGGGAGGCTGGGGCGTGTCCGAATAGCGAATGGTTCTCATTACCAGTCTCAATAGGTGGCGGATATTGAGAATCGTTATCGGAGGGCGGGCAATAAAACACCCCAGCCTGGGGAGACTGGGGCGGTGATGGGTCAGGCAGGCAGGGGTCTAACCCATCGCCAACAATCAGTGGGACAATATTGCTCCCACGCTGCCAGCTTGTCCCACGCTTCCGCTTCCGTGTTGACTGGTGCGCAGTCTTGACGCTGCCACGGTTGGCCTGGGGTTTTGAATTCGATGAAGTAGAGGGAAGTCATGGTTTGATTTTGCGGGGAGTGTAGTTACGGCCAGTGGTGCCCTTGTCTGCTCGGGTTTTGCGTGGGGCGCCCGGGCCCTTGCGGGTCGTTGGTTTTGTGCGCGTTTTTTCTGCATTTAATTTGGGGGCAATTTCAGCTACCCAGGCAGGGGTGTGATGACTGGGGCACGGGGCACCTCCATTAAGGCGCTGGCATTGCGACCAATACGGGATCAGTTCAAGCCACAGCTGATTGAGGCCCTCTTTACCGTGGGCTTGGTGCAGAGTCAGCAGGTCGGCCCAGTCAGATTCACGCAACCTGGAGCGCTCAGCAGTCCAGCGAAAATCGCGGAGCTGGCGCTTCTCAAGCCGGATCCGTTCACGGTCGGCCTCCCTAGCGTCGGTGGCCTGTTGTTTTCGTTCGCGGCTGGTGTTCCAGTCTCCCCCACTCATTGGTCGGCCAAGCGTAGGCTCGTTGATTGCGTGGTCATGGTTGCCTGGTGTGGCGATGGGTCAGCCCATAGCCTCCCACACTATGGGCAGACTGGCAAGCCTAAGGACGATCTGTGAAGTTACACAACAGAGGGAGGTGATGGGCTGACCTGGGGCTCACAATGGGGGAGCCCATCCAAACAAAACCATGTACTGGGACCGTTTCGATATTTGCGCAGCCCACTGGATGTTCGCCATGTTGTGGCATGACGGCCAAGGGAGCGCAACCTATGCCAAGTTTTCGCAGTTGGAAAGGCTCAGGTTTTCGCCTGCCCCACGCTGGGCTAAGCCTTCAGACCTTGAGGCCAACGCCCGGGAAATCTACCGGCAACTGGTAGTTACCCGTTGTGGCTTGCATTCCACCGCGTCGGCTTGACGGGCTGACCCGTTTCGACTATTGTTGCACAGTACGCCCCACCCTAAGGCTCCCACCATGACCCACTACACCCCCGAACAACTGGCGCAGTTCCCCTGGATCGTGAGCGCCGACACTCTGCGGCCCGAAGACTTGCTGGTCAAGTTCTGGGGCGCCGCCGAGACTGCCGCAGTCCTGGCAGATCGTCCCCAGCTGCTGAATCCTGAGACCCTAGCCAGCCTGGCAAAGCTAGTAGGCGAGGACTCGTCGGAGAACGACTGGGACGATGGCGAGGCCGCCCAGACCTTGCAGGATTTGACCTTGGCGCTTGAGGACGCTGCGCCTAGCGGTTTCTACTTTACAAGTCACCCAGGCGACGGCGCCTGCTTTGGGTTCTGGCTTGCCGATGATTGGGCCGCTTGCCTTGAGCATTGCGGCTTTGCGGCAGACTCAGATCCGGCGGCGCTTGTGCCGGTAATCTCAGACCTGTGCGCTGCTGGCATAGATCCTGACACTTATGAGGACGCCTACTACGGAGAGGCCGAAGGTTACACCGAGGACGACGCAGGCGCCGACTATGCCGCCCAGCTGTTTGAGGACTCAGGCATAAGGGAGAGCAGTTACGATGGCTGGCCCTTTCGGCACATCGATTGGGCCGCTGCCTGGGAGGACTTGCGCCTGAGTGATGGCTACATCCTGCAACGCATCAACGGCGCGCACTGGGCAGTATTCCGCACAGTCTGACCGGCACGCCACAGACCACACCGCGACCGTTGCCAATAACGCTGCGGCTTTAGCCTCTCGCTTCAGCCGGTCCCACCAGTCCCAACCGTGAGACCGGCCCACCCCTAGCTAGGTTTTACTTAACTTAGTCCGATGGCTTAGTCCGCTCGCCGTGAACCACGTTACGAAGTGTAACAACACGGCCGCCTACCCCTACCGAATGGCCCTAGCCGTTGCTAATGTTAGAGAGTAACAGACCCACCACGTCCCCCCATGACCCACGATCTCCTTAAGCCCTTCGCTGCCATTGCCTGCGGTTGTCTGCTGGGCTTTGCCCTAGTCGGCCTGGCCCACGACAACAACCGAGCGTTGGCCCAGTGTGAACAGCGCGGTGGATCCGTTGCGGAGTGCCGGCTGCTCGTGCTCGGGCGCTAGCGATTGTTGCGGATTGTTGCAGCTGCCGGCCACCGCCGGCGCTGGGCCTGACGCGGGACTGATAACCGTTCCCATTCCCTCCCCCTCGCCAGGGGGGCAGGGTCTGGGTTCTGGCGTGTGGGAGCTGGGCCTAGGGAACCTACTGATAAAATCCCGTTTTTCTCTATTGTTACACACCCACGGGGGTAGGGGTTCGATTCCTGTGATACTGTAAGCTAGTACCCCCCTAAAAAATGACCACCGCCCCCTCACTGCAGCTTCGCTGGGCCCAGGGTGAGGTGTTTTCAAGCCGCAAACGCTTCAGAGTCCTAGTTGCCGGCCGCCGCTTCGGCAAAAGCTACCTCTCTTGCATCGAACTTCTGCGTGGAGCTATAGAACGCCCCGGCGAAACGTTCTTCTACTGCGCCCCGACCTACCGAATGGCGAAGGATATCGCCTGGAAGGCCCTCAAAAAGCTGGTCCCCCGCGCCTGGATCAAGTCCAAAAACGAAACCGACCTCAAACTCGAACTCGTCAACGGCTCCACCATCGAACTCAAGGGCGTCGAGAACGCCATGGCCCTGCGCGGCCGAAGTCTCGCCGGCGTAGTCCTCGACGAAGCCGCCTTCATGTCGTCGGACGTCTGGTTCGAGGTCATCCGCCCGGCCCTCGCCGACAAACAGGGCTGGGCCCTCTTCATCTCCACCCCCGACGGCACCGCCAGCTGGTTCTACGACCTCTGGTGCTATTGCGGCGAAGAAACCGACCCCAACTGGGCCCGCTGGCAATTCACCACCATCCAAGGCGACAACGTCCCGCCCGAAGAAATCGAGGCCGCCCGAGGCCAACTCGACGTCCGCACCTTCCGCCAAGAGTTCGAGGCCAGCTTCGAGAACCTCTCCGGCCTCGTCGCCATCTCCTTCTCCGACTCGAACATCGACCCCATCGTCCAAGACCTGCCCATCGTCCCCCTCCTACTGGGCGTGGACTTCAACATCGACCCCATGTCCGCCGTCTGCGCCGTCAAAAAGGGCACCGACCTCTGGGTATTCGACGAAATCATCATGACCGGCGGCGCCACCACCTGGGATCTCTGCGAAGAAGTCCAACGCCGCTTCGGCGTGGAGCGCCGCATCATCGCCTGCCCCGACCCCACCGGCGGCTCCCGCAAAACCTCCGGCGTTGGAGCCACCGACCACACCATCCTCAAAAAATCCGGCTTCACCGTCTCCAGCCCCCGCTCCCCCTGGAAAATCCGCGACAAAATCACCTGCGTCAACACCGCCCTCCTCGACGCCTCCGGCACCCGCCGCCTCTTCATCCACCCGAGATGTAAAGAATTAATAAAATCCCTTCGAACCCTCACCTACGCCCCCGGCACCGGCCTCCCCAACAAAAATCTGGGCGTGGATCACGCATTCGACGCCCTCGGCTACCTGTGCCTCCAAGTATTCAACCTCGCCAAGCCGGAAACCATGCGCACAACCGACTATCGTGTGTGGTAATGGCGGCATTTTCATGGCCCAAAAACCCACCAAAGCGGCCAAAAAGACCGAAAAGGTCATGTCCGAGTACAAAGCCGGAACACTCAAATCCAGCTCGGGCAAAAAAGTAACCAGCCGCCCCCAAGCAATCGCCATTGCCCTCAGCGAAGCCGGCAAATCCCGCCCCAAGAGGAAAAAGTAATGGCCAAACCCGGCTTGTACAGCAATATCGCCGCCAAACGCAAGCGCATAGCCGCCGGCAGCAACGAATCCATGCGCAAACCTGGTACCAAGGGCGCCCCCACCGCCGCCGCCTTCAAAGCCTCGGCCAAAACCGCCAAAAAGCCCCCCAAAAAAAAAAAGGTAAATAGGCATGGGACGCATAGCTAACACTGGCCTAGAACACTACGCCCACCTCGTCGAGCACACAGGCGGCCCCCTAACTGCCGTAAACGACTGGATGGAAGTAGACGCCCAACAGCGACAGCTACACCTTCGCCGCCACCGTAACCGGCGGCGCCAACTTCACTCTCGCTCTGGAGTGCAGCTTCGACGGCACCAGCTGGTTCACCCTCGACACGAGCAAAACCATCAACTCGGACGGCGAATACGTCTACTTCATCAGCGACAAACCCACCACAAAAATTCGTATGCGCATCGCCTCGATCAGCTCGGGCACCCCGAACGTCGCACCCCACATCGCCGTAGCGTACGAAGGCTGATGGCCATCCACACCTTCACGGGCCGCCCCACCTACATCGAAGTAGACGCCGAAACCGGCCGCACCGAAGTCACCTTCGACTTCAAAACCCCCAGCGAATCCCCCGTGTTCGCCGGCTTCATGGGCGCCGTCTTCACCGGCGTCGAAGTCCTCGTAGACATCGACGACGACATCGAAGAGGACTCGGACGATGATTGAATACATCGCACGTAGTCCTCGCAAAGGAGAACTGCAGCGTAAAACTCATCCGTTTCGGCCAGCAAGGCGTCTCCGGCTCTCCCGCCAAAACCGGCGAATCCACCTCGGACAAAGCCCGCCGCGCCTCCTTCAAAGCTCGCCACGCTAAAAATATCGCCAAAGGCAAAATGTCCGCCGCCTACTGGGCCAACCGAGAGAAGTGGTAACCCGCAGTTCTCTGCCAAAATAAAGACAAAGTAGGAGTTTTCCCGTGGTCTACAGCGCCAACGTCCCCCCAACTGGCGCAATCGTCAGCGAATCCCCCTTCGTCCGCTCGCTCGAAGTCATCGGCATGATGCCGGACTGGAAAGTAATGGCCGCCGTCACCAACGGCACCAACTACATCCGCGACCTCGCCGACCTCTACCTCCCCCAAGAACCCCGCGAAGACAACGACGCCTGGCAGGCCCGCATCGACCGCAGCGTCCTCTCCCCCTACACCAGCCGCCTAATCGAAACCGCCGCCGGCGCCGTCCTCCGCAAACCCATCCACATCGAAGGCGACCCCTACTGGAGCGAAGTCGCCCAAGACATCGACGGCATCGGCTCCAGCATCAATGAATACGCCCGCCGCGCCCTCGTCAGCAGCCTCACCTACGGCCACAGCGCCATCCTGGTCGATTTCCCCGCAGCAACTGGAGCCCGCAACCTGGCCGAAGAACGTGCCATGGGCCGCCGCCCCTACTTCGTCCACGTAGACGCCCCCCAAATCTGGGGCTGGCGCAAAGACGAAACCAACCGCCTCACCCAAATCCGCATCCACGACTACGAGTACCGCCCCCTCAACGACTTCGGCGAAGAGCAAGTCGAAGTAATGCGCGTCATCTACCCCGGCCGCTACGACCTCTACACCCTCGGCCACGAAACCGTCACCTTCGAGGAAAGCAACGGCTTCAGCCTCAGCACCATCCCCGTCGTCCCCATCTACAGCAACCGCCGGGGCGTCCTCATCTCCCAGCCCCCTCTGCTCGACATCTCCAACCTCAACATCACCCATTACCAACGCCAAAGCGACCTCATCCACGCCCTCCACATTGCCGCCATGCCCACCCTCGTCCTAGAGGGCTGGAACCAGGACAGCAGCGAGGCCACCCTCGGCGTCAACTACGCCCTCGGCATGGAGCCCGGCCACAAAGCCTATTACGTCCAATCTGACGCCACCAGCTTCGAGGCCCAAATGGCCGAACTCCAATCCCTCGAAGCCCAAATGTCCACTCTGGGCATCACCAAACTCTTCGGCCAAAAGTTCGTCGCCGAGTCCGCCGAGGCCAAACGCATCGACCAAGCCCAGTCCAACAGCGTCCTCGCCATCATCAGCCAAGAGCTGGAGTCCTCCCTCAACCAAGCCTTCAACCTCGCCGCCCAATACGTCGGCCTGGAACCCCCCACCATCACCATCGACCGCGACTTCGACTACTACCGCCTCATCGGCCAAGACGTCTCCGTCCTCGCCCAACTCAACCAAGCCGGCAAGATCAGCGACGAAACCCTTCTCAAAATCCTCCAGCACGGCGAAATCCTCCCCGAAGACGTCAAAATCGCCGACGAACTGGAACGCATAGCCCAAATGGAAGCCACCGAAGAACTCGAAGAGAGCCAACAACCCGAAGACCCCGACAAAAACCAGGAGAATCCCGCTCTAATAAAGTAATATTAGTGTGTCCCAGTACATACCCCCCGTGCCCGAAAACCAGATTCCGGAAGGAACTCCTGTGGAGGCCATTCCGCCCCAGCCTGTGGCTGCCCCTGGTTCGCAGGACCTCTCCGCCCAAATCGAAGCCCTTCGCGCAAAAAACGCCGAGCTAATCGGCGAGCGCCGCAAAGACAAGGAAGCCCGCGAAACCCTCCAAGCCCAACTCGACCAACTGGCGCAAGCCCAACAAGAAGCCAAAACCCAGAAACTTGCCGAAACCGGCGAATACAGAACCCTCTGGGAAGAAGCCCAACAAACAGTCGCCGACCTCAAGCAACAAATCGCCCAACGTGATGCCACCATCGAAGAAATTCGCACCGGCTTCACCAAAGAACAAGTCCGCGCCACCGCCGTCGCCCAACTTGCCCAAGCTGGTGCAGTTGCCCCCGATCAGCTGTATCGTTTAGTGCAGGAGAACTTACGTGCCAAAGAAGGGCAGCCTGTGGCTGTTTCCGGCGGCGTCGAAGTTCCGATAGGCGACTTCATCGCCAACTTGAAAAACCCCGGTAGCGGCTACGAGCATCACTTTGCTGCTAGTAATCGTTCCGGCATGGGTGTAACGAGCAGTGCCCGTTCCACCGCCGTCCCAGGCCAAACCAACCCCTGGTCCAAAGAAGCCTGGAACATCACCCAGCAAATGATGATGCTGGTGGACAACCCCGATATGGCCCGCCTCCTGAAATCAGAAGCCGGCGCCTAGCCCCTGTGGGGCACCCCCAACCCCCTCACTGGAGCTAATCCATGTCCGCATTTAACGGCAACTACTCGGGAGGAACATTCCTCTCCAACCTTGTATCTCGCCCCGAATTCCTTCAGTACACCGCTGAAGGCATCTTCGAGCAGTCCAAGTGGATCCAATCCGGCATCGTGCAGCGCAACGCTGCCCTGGACGCCCGTGCCGGCGGCACCCGCGTGCGCGTGCCCTTCTTCGATCCCATCGCCCCGACCGAATCCCAGATCCTGAGCAACTCCACCTGGGGTGGCGGTGGCGGCTATCTGGTGCCCTCGAACGTGACTGCCGACGAGCAGATCATGACGATCCTGCACCGTGGCTTTGCCTACGCCGCTGACGACCTCAGCAAGCTCGGCTCGGGCGCCGACCCCCTGGCCCACGTCCGCAACCAGCTGACCGCCGCCATCAACAAGCTCAAGACTGCCACCCTGGCAGCCCAACTGCTTGGCCTGTTCGGCCCCATCGCTGGCACCGGCGTCCTCGGCCCCAACCAGCTCAACAAGAGCTTTGCTGGCGTCCCCGGCTCCATGACCGAAGCCAACTTCCTCAACGTGGCCAACGTTGTCGGCACCAAGGCCCTCCTCGGTGAGCGCGGCGACGAACTCGATTCGATTGCCATGCACTCGAACGTGGCCTACTACCTCCAGCAGGTCGGAATGCTGGTCTTCAGCACCTCAGCCCTGTCCACCGGCGGCGCTGTCGTCTGGGGCGGCGGCGGTGTTGGCGTCAACCAGACCGAAGTTCCCTTCTTCGCCGGCCTCCGGGTCGTCATCGACGACCAGCTGACCGCCCTCACCGGCGGCACCGCCACCCACGCCAAGAAGTACCCCGTGTACCTCTTCAAGTCGGGCGTTGTCTCCGAGGGCATCCAGCAGGACCTGCGCCTCGCCGCCGACCGCAACATCCTGTCCATGCAGGACGTTCTGGCTGTGGACTACCACTACGGTTACCACATCACCGGCACCAAGTGGGCTGCCGCCACCGACAACCCCCTCAACACCACCGACGCCAACCAACTGGGCGCCATCGCCAGCTGGAACCTCGTCTTCGCCACCACCAAGATGGTCCCCGTGGCCCGCTTGCTGGTCAACACCCCCTTCGACACTTCCGCTTACGCCTGATAAGCGCCCGCCTCGAAGCAACTGGGGCCCCACGGGGCCCCTTTTTCATGCCAACTCAACCAAGCCCCAGCCGAATCTTCTCTTGCGCCTCAAATACCGCCGGCGTATTCATCACACTCTTATACGACTGCAAAATCAACTGGTTCATCACGTCATAACTCACCTGGAGCTTCTTCCCAATCTCCATAATGTTCAACCCCTCTTGCTCGCGCAACCGGCGAATCTCCAGCGCCACGGGCTCCAACTGGCGCACCTCACCCCCAGGCTCAAACCCCGCCTTGGCCTTGGGTACGCTGGGCAAATCAGCACCTTTCTGAGCAGGCATGAAAACAATCCGTCTTTACGTATCACAGGATAACCGAGGCTGGCACGAAGACATCCCCTACTCCCGCTACGAAGACCGCCTCACCGAACTCGAAATGGCCGGCGCCGACGTCTACATGGCCAAAGTACTCCCCCAACCCCGCCGCGTCCGCACACCATCCATACGCACAGGCCCCATAGCCCATCTCTACGGGTGACCTACACTGGAACTAACATGTAAACACTGCACATAGCGGTCGAGGAAATACACACATGGCCCCAGTCCTCGTCGCCACTCTCGCGGGCGCCACCTCCAATTCCTACATCACCGTCGCCGACGCCACTGTCTACTTCGACAATCGCCTAGACGCTGCCGACTGGACCGCCGCCACCGCCGACAACAAGGCCGCCTCTCTGATCACCGCCACCAGCTGGATCGACACCCTCGACTTCTACGGCGACCGCTCAGCCACCACCCAAGCCCTGAAGTGGCCCCGCACCGACATAACCTGCGACGGCATCGAAGCCACCGCCACTTTCATCCCCCGCGAAATCAAAGACGCCACCTGCGAAGCTGCACTGGCACTCCTCCGCAATCCCACCATGCTGCGCGGCGTGGTTGCCGCCCCCGGCAGCTACGACGAGGTCGAACTTGGCGAGCTGCGCGTCAAGTACCGAGGCCAAGGCGAAGTCGAATCCGTCCAAGCCGTCACCGACGCCCTCCCCTGGCTACGCAGCTTCCTCAAGTGCTGGGCCAAAGGCGTTAGCGGCCCCGCATCCATCCGCCTCTACCGCAGCTGATGAGCCAGATCGACACCGTATTCCAGCCCATCCCGGCCCCCCTCCTCCGCGACTGGGGCCACAACGTCACCTACATCAAAAGCGGCCCCACCAACACCTACGTCCCCACCACCGGCGAAATCTATAACACCCAAACCCGCATCTCCGTCCGCGCAGTCATCACCCAAATCAAACCCGAAGAGTTCGACGGCACCTACCAAACCACCGACATGAAAATCCTCCTCGGCAACGCCGAGCTTGGAACATACAGCCCCGCCATCCACGATCTCATCGAATACACAGACAACGGCAAAATTCGCACCGGCCGCATCATCAACACCACCACCTACCGAGGCGAAAACCCCCTCTTCCACACCCTCATTGTGAGGCCCCAATAATGGCAAACCTCAAACAGTTGATGCGCGACGCATACACCTGGAAAAACAACCTAGCCAGAAATGCCGCCAAAGAAATAATGAACGGCCTAGCCGACGCCGGCCCCAACTGGGGCGGCGAGTTCCGCGACAGCTGGGTAGCCGTAGCCCCCGGCGCCGGCGCCAGCTCTGGCAGCTACCCCTACACATTACGCGACATCCCCAAACTGCCCGCCACACTGAAGGAGGCCAACCGAGTCACCAAATTCATCATCCAAAACACCGCTCCTCATGCAGCCATAGCCCTGGATCTGGCCAGCGTGCCCCGTGAGCAGTTTCGGTACCCCGGTTACGGCCCCGACGGCGACATCGTTGCACGGGGCACCCGCCCCGATGTCGGCAAACGCGGCGACGTAACCCTCGGCGCGGGCAACTCACGCAGCACCGCCCCCTTGGACTGGTATCCCCTCTACGCTCAAGGCGGCGCAATGCAAAAAGCCCTGGAGCGCGGCGTCCGCCTCGCTAAACCCGAATGAACTACCAAGCAATCCGGGCTGTGCTGGAGAACCCCCTACTCACGGCGTACAACGGCCTCGTCCCTGCAGTGCCGGTGTACTTCGACAACATCATGAACGACGGCTCGGACAGCGCCAAAGAGTTCGTGGACGTCAACATCCAGTTCGGCCTCACAACCGAAACCGCCCTCACATCCAACCCCACCTTTGTACGCGGCGTCATCGTCATTCGCACGTACACCCCCAAAGGCAACGGCCCGGCCCGCAACCAAGTCCTAGTTGACGTCGCCGCCACCGTCCTAAACAACATCAACAACTCGGCAAAACCCGCAACCGGCATATATCTCCGCACCGGCTCCATCGACGGCCCGGCCTTCAGCCCCGACTTCGGCGGCGCAGCCCCCGACCAACAATCCCGCCGGGCCTTCATGCCATTCTTCATCTCGCGTATATCCGCCGGCTTCCAGGCCCAAGTTATTTCTTAATACCACTCCAACAGAACCGCTATTCTGTATAAAGCCGGGCAGTGCCCGCACCGCCCTCTTAACTGGTATTAACCATGGCCACCGTCCTTTCGGGCACCTCCGGTGCTCTCTATTACACCCCAGCTGGTACATCCGTTACCACGCTGACTGCTTCCGCCTTCCCCGCCACGGGCTCGGACATCACCGTCGGCTCGTATCTCGGCTTTAGGGTTGACGACCCTGTGACACTCGCCTATCCGGTCGGCGCCACCACAACCAACGCCATTGCAGCTGGCGCGTACTTCGTGAAAACGTATGTCGCTAGCACCGGCGTCATGACCATCAGCTCCACCGTCGGCGGCGCAGCCGCAACGGCCACCGGCCTACCCAGCGGCTTCGGCGCCAGCTTCGCCAGCATCACCTACACCGCCCCCGTAGTAGTGGGCTCTGTGCGCGACTGGAGCTTCGAGATCACCCGCTCTGAGATCGACGTCACCACCATCGGTCAGGAAGCCGGCCAGTACACCCCATTCCGCACCTACATCGCCGGCTTCGCTGACGGCACTGGTTCGGCCACGGTGTACAACACCGACGACGACAGCAACATGGCCAACCGCCTGATCGAGGACGTCATCCAGCGCCAGCAAACCGGCGCCCGCATGAAGCTCTACATCGACCGCGTAGTTGTCTCGGGCACCGTCAACGACACCCTCAGCCGCTCCATCAACGTCCCGGTGATCCTGACGTCCGCCAGCCTGACCGTCAACCCCGACGACGGCCAGTCGGTCGCCATCAACTTCCGCCCCTCCGAAGCCCCCACCTTCGACCTCTCCAAGTCCTGATAACCTTCCGGTTGTCCCCCGTCCGCCCCGCTATCCAGCGGGGCTTTTTCATGGTTATTGCGTTACAATACAAACTAGATCACTAAGGTTTTATGCCTGCTGCTACTCCCACCAGGGCAATCGACCGCCTCCGCAAGGCCGCCAACCTAGAGCCCACCAAAAAGAGCGTGGAGCTATCCGACGGCACCACGTTCGAGATGTGGGTCAGCCCACTGACCATGGCCGAGCGCGAACGCGCCCAAAAGCAGGCCAAGTCGGACGACGCCAACGCCTTCGCCCTCCAACTCCTGATCTCCAAAGCCCTCGACGAAAACGGCACCAAGCTCTTCGCGCCCGGCGAAATCGACATCCTCAAAAACGAAGTCAAAGACAAGGACCTCCAAACCCTAATGCTGGCCATCCTCACCGACGACTCCGAGTTAGATACTGATATGAAAAGTCCTACAAAGTGAATTAAAAAAAGATAATTGGTTACTACTATCTTTGGGTGTAGCTAAAGAACTTGGGTACACTTTGACCCGCTTGTGGGCCGAAGTAACACCTCAAGAGTTGTTATTGTGGTCGGCCTATTTTGCCTACTTAAACGATGAACAAGACAAGGCTGTACAAAAAGCTAGACGCCGTTAAAAGCTCTAGCTACACTCCACCCTCTCCGTAAACGCGTGTTCAGCGTGTTGCGATTTATACCCAGTTCTTCCGCCCAGGCGGCTAGAGGCTGGGTTTTTCCCTCGTGTGTCAACAGCCTATTTGTTGTCTTATTTCTAGCTTGTACGTTCAGCGAAGCCCACTCGCAGTTACGTGGATCGTACGGTCCATCATTGTCTATTCGATTCAGCGATTTATCGTCTGGACGGTCCCCCATATCCGCGTAAAAATTTTCAAACTGGTACCACCTCGTACATACCGTTATACCTCTACCCCCGTACCGCGCAAACGACTTATTTTTGGGGTTTCGGCAGCGGTCAAGCATCATCGACCACAACCGGTAAATAGCGGTTTTGGACTTTTGATGCGTTTTGTTTGCCCCCGGCACACTTTCCCGCCAAATACACCCGCAACTGCAGGTCAAACCTCGCGTCAAACTGCTTCGATAGATGCCTTTTACGGCGCTACCGCAACTGCACCGACACCACCAGTAACTCGGGCGTTGCTCGCACGGGCCAATTACGGTGAGACGTCCAAATGTCTTCCCAGTAAGGGGTATGCTTTTCATGTTGGCTCAGGACGTGTGAGTTGACCACGCTCCGGGGGCGGCAACCCGCTGGAGCAACCTAATCCTACCAAAAAACGCCGCCGCTAACCCCGACGGCTTTTTTACGGCGTAGACTGGCGTAATAGGTAGTAAACCCGCAGTGGCCGCTTCGTACCCCGCCCTAATCGAACTGCGCGTCAACGGCATTACGCAGGTCACGCGGGTACTTGACACTATTCAAAAACTAGACGCAGCTTTAGTAAGTATAAAAAATACGCCGATTGCTATCGACGCAGGAAATGCAACAGACGGCATACGGGTACTCAAAAAAGAGTACATGGGTTTTGTCGGTGGTTTATCGCAAGGTAAGACCCAGTTAGCTAGCACCACCGCAGGAATAAACCAACAAGCTGCCGCCATGCGTCTGTTGGCAGCCAATGCAAAAATAGGAGGGCAAGCGTTTAATCTACTAGTTCAAGGAGCAGAGCAGGCACGTCAAAAAGTTTCTTTAACCGCAGGGTTAGCGGAAATAGCTGCTGTAGCTAGTCAAGTAAAGGTAGGTAGAACTGCTCCTACGCAAAGTTATAAGGGAGTACAAGAGTTACTCCGCATGGAAACAAGTATAGCTAAAAATACGGCATCTTTAGACTTATTTCAGCAAGAACTACGCCAAACATTATCGTTTGTAGATATAGGCAGCAAAGATTTTCGTGAACTTAGCCAAGCTATAGACAGAGTAGGTCTGGCTTTAGACGTAGCTTCAAATAAAGCCCGAAAATTTGGACCGGCCTTACCTCCTGGTTTTACAGAGGCCGGGGCTACAAAGTCTAAAACTACCCGGCGCGGCAATTCTAACGTAGGCGGAGCAATCAGTAGCGCCCTTATCGGCGGCGGCTTTCCGTTGCTGTTCGGACAAGGAGCAGGTGCCGCTGCCGGCGGCGCGTTGGGCGGCTTAGCCGGCGGCTTACTGGGGGGAGGTTTTGGCTTCGCACTTTCGATTGTAGGTACAGCATTAGGTGACGTTATAACAAAATCGGAAGAATTTAATCGCTCTTTAGCCGCACTAAACAGTGGTTTAAGTGCCGCCGGAGATAGTTCTCTTACTACTGCAAGCGACGTAAGTAAACTTGCTTCAAATTTAAGTGTAACCAAAGAAGAAGCTATAGAACTTTTGAGTACGTTTAAGCAGTTTAGCAACGGAGATACGAGAGAAGCTCTAGCTGGTCTGTTTGCTCCTGTTGGTGGGGCCGGAACTTTTGAAGCTATAGCAAAAGCCGGTCTGGACGAAAAAAGTGCGCTAACGTCTATATTTTCTTTACGCAAAAAAATTGGAAACGAAGCAGCTACCCAGTTAGCTTTGCAGTTAAGAGGTGTAGGCGTGGGCGCTACGCAAGCCGCCTTACTAGACATTATATTAAAACGCAGCATACAAATAAGTGTAGCTCAAACAAGTCAAGTTCAATTTACAGATACTCTATTGAGTATATGGGAAAATATAGTTGCCGGTGTCAGTACGGCTCTGAGTTTAGCAATACGTTTTATTGCTAAACTACAGGAAGGTACTTTAATTAAACTTCCTTTCCTCGATCAAATAGCCGGTGTTTTAGGGGGAGTAACTGCCAGAACAGACAAACAGATAGCAGAGCAGCGCGGACAAAACCGCGACAAAGAACTTAAAGCAGACATAGCTGCAGTACGTAAGGCGTTAGCGGAAGAAACAAAAATATCCGCCGTAGAGGATAAATTACGTACAGAAGAAAAAACGAAAAACAACAATGCCCTGTTTAACGAACAAGCGAGGCAGGCAGAGCAGCTGGCGCGTAATCAGATCGCGCTCGACAATGCTATTTTCCGCAACAAAATGGCCCTAGCGGATGAAGAGTTTGCTGCCCGCCAACGCATAGCTGAATTACAAGGACGTCTAGCGGAAGCAGGTGCCTTTGGGGCACAGCGCGAGGTGCTCGCCCTCATAAACGCAACAAGCAGCAGCCAGAGCGAGTATTTCGCGCAAGCACGCCAACTGTCTAGTGCTATTGCGCAGGCAACCCAAGAACTCAAATCCGCCAACGCCATGGTCGGCGCCCAACAAGCAGGCGTCGTACAAACTGGCGCGGGCGGTATGTCACAAGGCCGCTACATACAGGGCGGTATAGGCCCGCGTGGCGCAAATCAGTACGGTCCCCACTTCGACATCAAACGATCCGACGGCGGTTACTACTCGCGCACAGCTTTAGACAAATACGTGCAAGTAAACGGCCGGCCTCTTTCAAGCGGTGTAACAGTGCCCGGCGGAGAGTACGGCGCACCGCGCAGTTACGGACCACACGCCGGCAGGGATTACGCCTTTAGCGGTAAAGCTGCCATGACCCTAACAGGAGGGGCGAAGTTCATTAGCAGTAAGGCGAGCTCGTACGGAGACGCGACCGCTTTCATGACCCCAGACGGAAAAGTCTACAAAGTAATCCACGGCAAATTTGAAGGCACGACCCAAGCACCTCCGCCACAGCAAATACCGCAAAGTCTCGCCAAAGGTCAGTCTCAGGTAATAGGAGCCACTGGTGACGTTGCCGTCGCGCAGGCCAATGAAGCAGCACAGATACAGCGCAAAACAAAATTACTAGCTTTACTGCAGCAAGAACGTGACCTGAAAATTCAAATTGCCGTCGCACAAGGCACAGAATTTCTGCGCAACGCGCAAGAGCAGACACTACAAATTGAACGTGAAATAGAAAAACGCAAAATCCGTAACCGCCTGGCGCTAGAAGGAGTGGCCCCTGAGATCATCGAGGGTGAACTCCGGGTGTACGACATTACAAAACAGAAAGAAGAAAAGTTAAAGGAACTAACTACAGCCTTATCTCTTTTAACAAAAACTCAACAGTATGCTACTGAAGCTACACTTCAATCCGCTTTAGCGGATCTCGACAAAAAACAGACCACAGGTTCTTTAACGCTTGCCGAACAGACACTACAGAGTGAACTGCAGCAGCGGTTGACACTCCTACAGCAAATAAAAACCCTAGAAGGTGGAACACCCGCCGTCGTGGAAGGCATTCGTGGCGCAGCTGCCGCCCAGGTACAAACGACACCTGAACTTCTAGAGGCTGAAGCCGGCAAAGCAAAACTAGCGCTAGAAGCACTCGTCGAGCCAGCCAACATGATCACCAGCGCCGCCGCTGGCATTGGCGATGCGTTTGCCACATCATTCAAGGGTGTCATTGATGGCAGCATGACTGCCAAACAAGCCTTAGGCAGTTTCTTCAAGTCGGTTGCGGATATGTTCCTTGACATGGCGGCACAGATGATCGCCGCATGGATCAAGATGGCCATCCTAAATACCGTCATCAAGATATTTGGCGGCGGTTTCAGTGGCGGCTTTGGTGGTAACAACAGCTTTAGCAGTTTTGATGCAGGCGGTGCTCAGGCATTTTCGGCACCAGCGTTATCAACTGGCGCCGGATTCGGTGCCGGAGGCGCGACAAACTTTTCCGGTGCACTCGGCAATGTCGCCTTTAACCCGGCCGCATTTGCCGAAGGTGGCTTCGTCACCGGCCCAACCAGCGCTGTTATTGGCGAGGGTGGCGAATCGGAATATGTCATTCCCGCCAGCAAAATGCAATCAGCCATGGCCCGCTACAGCCGTGGTGCTCGTGGTGAAAGCGTCATTGCCGGCAGTGGTGGCAACAGTGAAGGCGGCACTGCTACAGCCGCTGCTGGGCCTATGGTGGTAGATGTCCGCTACAACGTCGAACGCATCAATGAAGTGGAATACGTTACCGCCTCGCAGTTCCAAGCTGGAATG
>Ga0208644_1000482_pt1 | contig 34211 bp, 25 predicted proteins | sample VirMetDEL_Nov_18_FD_184517 | JGI IMG/M metagenome (GOLD analysis project Ga0208644, IMG submission 184517) | Aqueous microbial communities from the Delaware River and Bay under freshwater to marine salinity gradient to study organic matter... | ecosystem: Environmental > Aquatic > Marine >...
TAACTCGCAGAAGTATTTTCTGAGACCCAAAAAAGCCTGTGCAACCTTCTCTTCTGTTGTCATATTAGCATCCGCAACCGCAGTTCAGTGTTCCAGTTCCATTACAATCTACAAGCATATCATTGATATCGTTGTAGATATCTTGTGCGATTTCATATTCCGTACATTCAAATGCTTGGCGCATACGATCGTATTCAAATTTTATAGCAGCGTAGTCCGATTTGCATAAATCATTCAATGCTAACTTACCAATCGCACATTTTAATTCCTCATCACGCAATTGATATGCTGTTACTTGAACAGGCAAACTATCAATTGTCCAAGTAAAATCATACTGCCACACGCCTTCAGCAAGTGTAACATAAGAAGTCAAATCATATCCATAATTATTAATCCAATAACTACTAGATACAGGAATTGCACTAAGTGCAGTTTTGTTTGGAGGGGTTATGACAAGATTAATATTGCTAACACGAGCACGAACATCATTGTACGGAGTAAGTGAATGTGTTCCTGTAAGAGTAGCATTGTTCAAATCAAGATAAGGTATCAAACCAGGATAAGTAGGATACAAAGAAAATCGCAAACTATTTGCATCGACTACATTCACATACAATTTAGTTCCTGTGGTAATAGAAGCCATTCCTGACCCACTACCAAAAGTGTAAGTCACCACTTGACCCATATAAAAACCATGATCGTTCAAGGTTAATATATCCGTACTCACATTGACACCTGTTGTAAAAGTGCGAGCCGTTTCCGCAATCCAACCGCCAGGGTTTGTTACTGCATCGTAATTACCAGTTGCATCGATAATTCCCATGCTCGTAGCAGTATTTACGACATTAGTTTTGATAGTTAGTGCCATATCCCAAATTTACGAATTATTCTTTAAATTTCAATTTCTCTTTAGGCAGTCCTTGTAGGATGGGTCCGAGCCCTTCTGCATTAGCCATACGGAGGTATTGTTCCTCTGTAAATACACCATTAGCAAGTCCTTCTAGTAAAGCTTTACGTTGTATTTCTCTATATTCAACAGTACTCTCTAAATTAGAAAGATTTTTGTTAATAGCATCAACAATACCACCACTTCTTTCATAAGTCGTAGGATTCATAGGACCATAAAGAATAGTTTCTATTTGCTCTTCTGCAATTTTATAGTATTCTTCATCCTCTAATTCATTTGCTAGTCTCTGCAAGTTTTGCGTTTGTTCTTGAATCTGCTGTTGGTCATAAGAATTTCTAACAATATCTCCTCGTAACAAAGCAAGTTCTTTTTGGTATTTCAATGGAATATAAATAGAAAATTCTCCTTGTGCGTCTTTTGCTTTTAAGTAAGGATCATAGAATCTTGTAAGAACTTGATAGTCTTTACGACTTCCGGTTGCTTCTTGATACATACTAATAAGATTAAAGAGGTTTTCAGTAGCAATTGTACCCAACTTATTTCTCATATAATCCTCTTTGTCAAAGAACTTTGTTGTAGTTGAGATGTATTCTATATCAGCATTTTCGTCTTCGCTTGACACCAAATTTTTGAAATTTGAACCACTAGCAATATTTTTCTTAACTCCATAAATCTCACCATTGTACTCAATAATATCACCAGGTTTATACGCCTCTTTATTGTCAAATGTTTTAACACTAGAAACAAAACCTTCATATGTACTCATAGAGAAAGGATCAAAACTTGCTTGGATATAAGCAGCAACTCTATCGCTCAATTCGCCAGAACGAACATCCCAAAATGTATTCTTCTTGTATAGTTCTTCCCCGTGAGGCCCAATCTGTGGCACATAAAACGGAGAGGCAAATGGACTCAAGAACTCACCCTTAGAATTTTTCAAACCAAAAAGAGAAATAGGTGACCTACCTGTCAAAGAGGTCCACAACTTGGCTCTGAATACACCCATTGCCGCTTCATCTGGTTCCAAATCAGGATAGTAATTTCTCATTGAGTCAACAGTTATACCTTCTGCCTTTTCAACAGCCCCAAATACACCATAGGCCATTGTAGGAACCGTCAATATAGTCTTGCTCAAGTTCAATAAAATATTTTCAAAACCTTGTTCTTTTGATTTTATTGCACTAATTGCGCTTGCAATGGTCTGAATAAAACTCAAACTAGTAATACCATTTGTAATAGATTCGGCAATCATACTTGTTGTTATTGATGAAAGCATTTCATCTGGCATACCCATAACATTTTCATTTGCACGCTCTGTGGCTTTTGCTCCATAATAAAGAGATGAGATATAACTCATAGCAAATCCAACCATTCCCGCATTCACATAGTTAATTGTAAAATCACCTTTTTGATAAGTACGACCAGTCACATCTTTACCTGACATCCACTCCAAAAGGTGGGTAATGTTTATTTTTCCTGGAGGTTGGTTTGCAATATTGGCCGCACGAGCTGCTTTTCTTTCGTCTGGGTCATCACCATATGGTGCTCCAATCGCACCACTCATCAACAATATACCGATAAAAGCAGCAACTTGCATTGCTTGGAATGTGTCTACATATCCTTGGGCAACAGCTCTCTGTTGTTCAAAAATACTCTGACGCATTTTTTCTTGTTCCTTCAGCTGATATGGAGTCAATTCTGCATTTTTATCAAGACCAAACAAGTTTTCATACTCTTCCATCATTGTTGTTAGTTTTGATTGCTGAAGCAAAGCATCAACTAAAGCCCAACCAGGAACAGTTTTTCTCAATGCCTGAATCATAAAGTTAGGTGGAATACGAGTAAATGGGCTAAACGCAACTCCTCCCGCAGAAGCAGCGGCATTTGCTGCTAATTTTAAATTTTCTTTTCCTACTGGTTTCTTTTGGGTTTTGAAGAATATTTTTCTAGCCGTAATCTGTTTTCTTCTTCTTTCGCTAGAAGATCTTCTTTTACCAACCCAATCCGTAAGTTTGTTATCATTGGCAAAAATCCTTTTGCTACCTGCACGTTCAGCCATAAAATCAGCATTTTTTCCGGGAGCAGAATTCAAACGAATGAATTTTTTAATCTCTGCAGGGTCTGTTATTCCTTGTGAGGCAGCAAAAGAAGCAAGTGCTTCATAATATCCCATTTTGTAGAAAACACGGTCACCCGAAAGAGCAATTGATTTACCAACAGCAGTTGGAATATATCCGAATATGCCTCGCAAAAGCGTTGTAGCAGCGGTATATCCCTTTGGATCCATAGTTTCTAATTTGTACTTACCATTTGCATCTTTTTCATTCAACATCAACAACATTTCATCAAACATATTCGCCCATTCTTCATCTGACATCTTCAAATCTTCTCTTTTGAAAACATTTTTCATCAATGTCACAAGCATTTTACCGCCAACAACCAATTCGCTCATAGAATCGATTTGATTTTGTCCGTTCAAAAATCCATTCTGAGAAGTACTAGATTCTGCAATCGTATTTTCTAAAATGTTTCTGATTTGCTGAACACCTTCGTTCCAAGCCAAACTGCGATACAAATTGGAGTCGACATCGGCCATCGCACCTCTTTTTACTAATTCTGATGCAGCTGACAAATTATCCTTCTGATTCCACACAGCAGTAATTTTGTTTGCAAGTCTTCTGCTCCATCCAAAAAGTTTAGTGTTGTATCCTTTGTTGGCCAAATACATTTCAAGGTTACCAATAGCACCAATAACAACAGTTCTAAAACTCAACAAAGCAACTGCTTCCATTGAGGTAAACCATCTTGTGTTGCTTTTTCTTCTAAACTTATCAATTTCAAGTTTCAATGCACGAGCAGCTTGTTCAAATTCAATTTTTGTTTTATCAAAAATTTCATATTGGGCATCTGTATATGCACTAGCAGGAGCAATCTGCAAATTGTCAAGTTCAGCATCATATTTTGCTTTGGCTTCTCTGAACAACTGAATCTTTTTTCTGATTCCATTTTTCTGAGTAGGTGTTAACTTAAATGCTCGTTTTTGACGAACAATAGCCATTTTTATGTTCTCACCCTTAGCAACTTCTGTTTTATAGGTAATGTTCTCTAAACTTCTAAAGATGGCCTCTTCAAAGTTTTGTTGGTTATCAAACAAACCTTTACCCATTCTCAACATACGACCAGCAAGAGACAAAAGTCGAGCAACATTGATTTGAGTATTGGGATCAACCTCACCACGAGAAATTTGCTTGAAGACGGCTATGTCTTGTTCAATCTGCTTTCTTTTTTCTCTGATATCATTAGTGACTTGAAGCAAAGCGAATTCCATTCCGGTTTCCTCAAGAGCCTCGGCCATCATATCTATCATAGCCTCGTTGTCAATAACCCCATTTGTAAAACCAAACAATCTATTCATTTGGTCGGCCATATCTACCAACTTACGACTACGAGCATCATTTTTGACTTCACGCAAGAAATCACGATTGTACAATTTACCTTTTGCTGTTTTGGCCTTTAGTGTTTTCTCGATAGTTTGACGATAGTTTTCACCAAATATGTCATCTAATTCCGATGGTTGGAATCCTTCTTCATAGAATGCTTTATAGATTTCAAAATCTTCATAGCCTTGTTTTTTAAGTACATCATACATTGATACGGTACTAAGTTGAGGATATTTGCCCAACTCAACTCGTATTTTTTCTTGGCGTTTTCTGATTTTGTTTTTATGCTTTCTGATAGTACGAGCAAACTTGTTTACAGCAGCCCTAGACCAATACTCTTCCATTTCTGGAATATATCGTTTGATTTCTCCGGGAGTGTAACCAATTTTCTGTAGTTCGTAATATGCACCTATTCCGCTGAATCCATTACGCAGCAAATCATTCCAGTCGTCTATTACATCTTGTCCTGCTACACGACCTTTGTTGATGATTTTGGTAGTATCCTTGATAAGAGGGACAGCATTTTCATTCCAATAACTCTGAGTCCCAATCTTATACATATTGATATCTTCCTTGGCATCACGATACCAATCAATAGAGCGTTGGATGCTCTGTTGGATATCAAAGCCATTGTAGTTATCACGAACAAAATTCCATTTGTGGTGATAGATTTGAGGATCAGCTTTTTGTTTTGTTACACTTACTTCACCATTCTTTTTAACCTTATAGGCATCTCCTACAATTGGTTCTGAGGCCGAATCCCAATCGGGACTAGCAATGAACGAGAATGATCCATCAGCAGCATTGTATTTGATTACTTCATACTCAAAATCCTCTGGCAATTTGCTCTCGGCATTAATTAGGGCTTGTTGAGGAAGAACATCATTGGCACTCTTATGAACATAAAGTTCACCGCCAATCATTTTGCCTACATCACCTTTGTAACGCTGAGGAATACCATAGGCTTTAGACTCTTTAACTTTCTCTTCAATTCTTGCCTTATTCTTGATACCGTGGATAGTATTACCATCAACTTTTGCCCCTTCCATTACTTGACCACGATTATCGGCAAGAATGATGTTTCCAGAGCGAGTTACATTAGCAAAATAGGCTTGAATTTCAGGCACATACCAAGCGGTGGCTTGGTTATTTTGCCAACTTGTTTCGCCTGCTGTTTTGGTTTCTTTTCCAACACCACGGTCTTTAGGATCCCCTTCGTAGATTTGGAATACAGCAGTACCTTTTGTACCAACAGCATTTGCCATATTGGCGATAACACCTTCTCGTGCTTCTGCCTCAGCAATAACATTCAATACGTTTGGAGATACAGCAACATCTGCATTTCCATCACGAACCATACTAATTGTTTCCTCGTTTACCTCAGCAGGTTGGTTGAATGGGTCATAAGGGAAATAAGAAATTTCTTTGTTACCCAAAACTTCCTCCAAGGCAGGAATTGCTTTTTCACTGAGCATCTTCTTGGAAGATTCGTTGATGAACTCGGCAATTTCTCCTTTTTCCAAAAGAGGTTTGATGTTCTGATTGGCGTACTTTCCACTTCCGATATCGGCAATTACAATGCTATCACCAGGTACGGCTTTCAAGATGTTCAAGAACTTCTTGTCGCTGTAAACACTTGGTAACTTAGCCTTGTTGATTGAAGTACCAGCAGAACTGATTTCTTGCTGTGGTGTACTCCAAGGTTCAATACGACCCTTGCTCTTAGTTTTTTGGGCAGCTTTTAGTTTTGCCGTGGTGTCTAAGATTTCTTGCTTTACAAGTTCGACCCCAACGTCACTATGGTCTCGGCCAAACTCTTGATTTCCTCCTGTGTCAAATTTTCTAGTTCCATCTTGATTTGTTAGTTGTTTATTAATTTCTTTTTCGCTGTAGCCATACGACTTAGCCAATTTCTTAGCGGCTGACTCATAATCAGGCTGCTCATTATCGCTTGTTTCTTCAGCACCAAGTTCTTCTGTTCTTCCTTTTTGGAATGTTTGATACAATGCTTTTTCAGGATACCAGTTTACGGCTTGCAAGTCAGCAATTGTAATGTCCAAACCATATTCATTTTTTAGTTTACTTTGAACTTCATCAAATACACTTATGATGAAATTCCTCTGAGTCCCATTCTTTGGTGCTTCAATTTCTCCTTTTGTATTCTTGCTAAGAGAATTACCCGCCTTACGAACCTCATCAAGATTTTTACTCTGCTGAAGGATTTCTCGTTTTTCTACTTTGCCGCTGACTTTAGCAATTTTATCAGATAATTCTGTTGGGCTGTAAGAACGATAGTTTGGAATTAAGCCTTCAAGAATATTTTTTTCTTTTGTGCTTAAAGCCTTCAGCGTTTCTTTGAGACGATTAGTACCATCTGTAACTTTTGCAGGATCAACATCAATCAATCTTCCAGTCAAGCGACCATATTGACGCATAAACCAACGATCCATTGTCAATTGGCTAAAATCACCATACAAATTCATAAAGAATCCGTTGCCAATTTTAGGACCAAAAATAGATGCTCCAAATACTACAGTATCTCCATTAAATCCTGTTGCTATACTTTGCAAACTACCTTTAGCGTCTCTGTATTTTAATTCACCAGCTTTGAACTTACTAGTCAAGAACTTGATAAACTTGTCCTTTGGTAAGGTCTTTAGTATCTCATTGGCAAGAACAAAAGTTGATTTGATTCCTGCTGACTGAGTCCCAATCGACCTGCTTTCATCAAATCTTCCGTTGTCTTTAAAATAGTTATATTGACGATCTGCTTCAATAAAGTTATCAATTACCTTATTACCATTACTTGTTACAGCAACAGCAATTTTAAACATACCAGCAGCAATAGGATCAGTTTTTATCTCAGGATGAATCAAAGACATAATTTCCATTGCGGCTTTAGTTTTGGCATCATACCAACCCAAAGCATCTGGGAATGATTTCATTGCCACCAATGTTTCAAATACATAAGCGTCAACCAAATATGCTTTAAGAGCATCATTTTCCTTTTTAGGATCAAAATTCTCTCCATATTGTTTTTTCAACATTGGAATAGAAGAATTGAACCTGTCTTGTAACGCTCTCTTAAACTCCAGATTAGTAGGAATCTCTGACTCACTTGCAAATGCCAAAGCATTTGGAATAGAGTTATTTACATCATACAATACAGATGGAATATTTACTTTTACACCATCAATGGTAAGTTCTTGTGTATTCTTATCAAATTCAACAGTTCGTGCTTTGTTACGAATTTGCTGAATATCTTTTGTTTGCTCTTGCTGTGATTTGGGTTTCAGATAATCTTTAGGCTGGAACCAATCTTGCTTAAATAACCAACTTTGATATGCTCGTGGAGTAGTGGTAAACCATTCTCCTTTATATTTACCAAATGGGAGTTGGAAGTCATCCTCTGTAGATTCATATACAGGTTCTTCTTCCACACGACCTTTGCTCTTGAATTTTTCAAAAACTATTTGCTGGTACGATACTCCATTGTTTTTAAAGTCTTTAAAATAACCTAAAGAAGAATCTACTACTGCAATATAAGGTTGCCCATCTTGACCTTTAGCCCAATATAGATTTTCACCATGCAAATCCAAAAGCGTAAGACCCAAAGATTTCTTATAAGCATCAACATATCCACCTTCATCTATATCTACATCAAATCCTAAACTTTTAATAAAAGTCTCAATATCATTATCTGATACTTCCACGGCATCAGGCCATGGTTCGTGGAATGGTTGTTTGGTTACTATTCCAAATTCAGACCCTGTGTCAGGATGATAAAAATCTGTAAACCCTAATATTTCTACAGCACTTTCTGGAAAAATAGAATTTGTTATTTGGGTCTTAATCAAAAAATCTAAAGTATTCCAATGCATTTTGTTTGGATGAGTAAGTTTATAAACATACTTACTATCGCTACCAATATATACTACAGACTCAGTACCTTTCCCTAATCTTTGTAAGCCATTTTTATCAAATACATCATATGGGTTTTCAAGATATACATTGTTTTCTTTTGACCAATTTTGAAAAAACTGATCAATAACATCGGTATCTATACGTTCATAACCTTCTACTTCTTTGTTTTCATATCCGAATTTTCCGTTTTTTTGAATTTCGGCATCGGGATTCCATCCCATAACTTCAAGAATTCTTGTGGCTTCATTGGCAATCTCTTTTCCCACGATGCCAGTAAGTTCTTGCTCCGTGACTGGTTTTCTGGATTCTTCCACGGAAGTTCCAATTTCTTCGATTGGTCTTTCATTTGTATATTGTTTTAAGTTTTCGTTTATTGTTTTTGGTTTTCTAACCCAAGTTTCTCCGACTTTTTCAAATCCAGCAACAGCAAAGTATTCAGCATCATCATAATAATGCATTACCTCTCTTTCATATGTTGTATCTGTATTCTGAAAAAATAATTTTTTTGGATTAATAACAATTGTTTTATCATTCTCATCGGCAAAAGAAACTAAATCATCTACAAATTTTTTTGCTCCAATTATTCCTGCAAAGTCATATTCACCGATTTTATATTTAATGTCTCCCAAAGAAATTTTTCCGTTTTCATCTTCATTATATTTAATTGAGAGTTTTGATTCTTTATATTTATCCTCAATAGAACTGAAAAATTCTTCTGTTGGTTTAGCCTCACTTTTTACTTCAGGTTGAGGTTCTCTGTACATTGCCTCTTTAGTAGTGAAATCTTTATTTGCACCTTTGTTTTCAACAAATCCAAACTGCTTATAAAAATTCACTAGCCTTGAAACACTTGTACCACCAAAATCTGTAGATGGTGTCAAAACTATTCTTCTGTTGTTTGCATCAGCATAAGCAATAATCTCTTGCATTACTTGCTGACCAACACCTTGACCCCTACTATCTTCTGGAACAACTATACGACTCAAACTCAAATCGCCTTTTGTTTGATTCCCCATCAAATCTAAAGTTATTCCATATTTCAGTTCCATTGCCGTTGAAAAATCAACAGGGCTAATTTCTGTTAGTCTAGCTTTACTTCTTACTTCTGCTCCTGGTTGTGCAGTTGTTGGTTGCTCAGTTACAGGTGCTGCTTCTTTTTTAGAAACTTTAGCCTGTTTAATGCCTTCACCCTTACGGATAGATTCAGCAATAGTATTGAAAAAGTCTAACACCTCTTGGGTATCCTTAAACTCTTGGAACTTAATACCTGCTTCTTTACCGATTGATTTAATTATTTTATTAATGATGGCAAGCAAACGTTGGAAGAAACCTGGGTCTTCTTGTGCGATTGTCTCCGCATTCTTACTAATCATAGCAGTGAATTCAGTAATCCATTCTTCTGCTTGATCTGTTGTGCTATAGGCATTAGCAAATCGATTCAAATATGCACCGCCTTGCTGTGTTATATGCTTTTCTATTTTGTCTTTAAACTCTTTGAAAACTTCTGAGAACTCGGTATCATACTTTGTATTGATATCATTAAGTGTCTGAGACCATTCGGCATCCGTTCCAGTGTGTGCTTTCTTGGCACGAGCAATTTCAGCATCTCTGCCCTCGTGATTAAAGAATTTATTATAGAGAATCCCGTGAGTTACCTCGTGAGCAATATCAGCATAATTGCCCTTTTCCAAATCAATTTGAATTTCGATTTGACGTGTACCATCTAAATTCTCTACAATAGAAAAGTTTCCTTTGCGATTTGCACGCTCACCAATATCCTTCATTTTTTGACGGAATGAATCTGTGGTATGCAAAACTATGTTTACACCAGGAAGTACGCTCTGAAGCGTGCTGTTGGCGTTATTTGCAATAGCGATGAGTGTAGCAGCATTCTTACGCTCACGAGGATTCTTGATATTAGCAAGGAACTCTTGGGTTGCTTCCGATTGCAAATCAGCAGAACCCAATACAGCATTCTTATTATTTCCAGTTACACTTTCAAATGTTGCTGTCTTGGGAGTTATATCACTGATTCTTTGGTCAAACTCTTGGTTGATAGCCGCAACCTTCTGTTCGTATTCGGCTTGCTGCTCTTGACTCTGAGGCCCTTCTGCACCATATAGTTCTTCCAATGCTTGTTTACGCTGTTCATTAAGAGTATTGATTTGGTCCTCTACATTACCTGCTGGTTCGTATGGAACGTGTTCACTAGACTCTGCTGAAACAACAGCATCATTTGTTTGACGAGTTTGTTTATCTGCTATTTTATCCTCAACAATTTTAAGAACTTGTTCAACTTCTTTTTTCTTTTCCTCTGTGAGAACTTCTCCATACAAAGCAGCTTGTGTTGGATCTTCTAAGATTTGACGCAATTTTGCATTTGTTGCAGTCAAGATTTTTAAGTTAGCAGCACCAGAAAAACCAGCCGATGTTATTCCAATAACAAGCAACTGATCCAAAGCAGATTCCATATCGTGCCCAAATGCATCTCTAAAGTTCTTATCTATGTCAATACCGTTATCTATCATAACTTGTAGATACTGACCTGCGTATTCTTGAACAGTTTCTGCTGTACCACCAGCGATAGTTCTCACCAAGAATTCTGGGATTCTTGATCCACTAGCAAATAGTTTCTCCAAGTTTAGAGCATTGACTGCCATTTGTCCGACTGCTTCACCCGCACCTGTAGCAAATCCTTGTCCTGCCGCTTGAAAGATTGCACCTTGGCGAATCATATCTGATGTATTGGCAAATACCATTTCACCAGTCTTGCCGTATTTGGTCTTCAAGAGATTGTTAAATCCTTTTGCCCAACGCATAGCGGTGATTTCTGGAACTAGCATATTACCCAATGCAATTTGTACCATAGCATCGGCAAGCATACCTGCACTACCTGAAATTGTTTCTGCTACACTTGCACTAGCGGCAGAACGCAAACCACTTGGAACCGTATAACCAGATTGCTCCAATGCATCCAATACGCTGTTTCTTGTATTAAATTCAGAATTTGCATCTTCTGTGCTTAGACCCGGAACAAATTCTCTGCCGATACTTTCAGCGGCAATTCCTAAATTTTTGACAACAGATTCCATAAGACTCTCTGTTTGTTTACGGAGAGCCACATTTTCATTCAGCATTACGGCACGATTCAAACCATACAGTTCACGCATAACGCTATATAGTTGACTATTATAGTCTTCCATTTTACGTTTGTACATTTCTGCATCAACCTGTCTGCCATCAGGTAGATAAATAAGACCACTTCCTTGACTAGCAATACTAGCCATTACGCTTCTTGAAATAGCATTCCAAGACCCTTCTTCAGGAATATCAAGCCCATCTTCAGCCATCTTGTTGATGATGAATGAGCGTTGAGCCATCAACTCATCTCTTCTTTTAACAAGAACATCTTTGGGCTGATCGCTGTATTTTATTTGAAAACTTTCGTTTTCTTTTTGGATATCTTGAACTTTCTTTCTATTGTCTTGAATGCGTGTATCTACAAACTCACCTGTACGCCAATCGTATAGATTGTTTGGGTTGTCTCTAAGTTCGCTCAATTGGTTCTGCAAAGATTCCAATTGCCTATTTATATCAGTAACAGTTCCTGTAACACCATACTCAAGCATCTTCTTTCTCAAGATTTCCATCTGCTGAACGATGGCATACGCTTCTTTCTCAGAGCCTTGCAACATATCAAATGAGCGATTATGCCAATAATTGATATATGCTTGGTTTGCCAATCCTTGGTTGCCATACTGAGCCAACAAGGTTTTCTTCAGATTATCACTTTCGGTCTTTGCTCCTACTGCAACATATTGTTGCTTTAAGCGCAAGATTTCATTATCTGCTTGTTCTTCGGTGAACCCACTAGCAATAAGGTTATCTTTAATGGAGTTCTCATCAATGTAGTTGTAGTTATTTCGACCATCCAACAAATTTTGTTGAGGGTTTCTAACATCGACTTTCTGACCTGTGCCTTTAGAGAAGATTTCAAGTTTATCTCCTTCAAACAAAGCACGGCCAATGGCATACTCGTCTAAATCAAATGAAATACCTTCAGGCGTTCTATATTCATATTGACCAGCATCAATCCCCTTGAAAAGTGAATTATCATCTTGCTTGAATGCGATGATTTGCTCATCTTCTTCGGCTTGGCTCTTAGCCTTCATATCGGCTACAATAGCCTTACCTTTATCAATTGCTTCAAAATCAATAGTTTGAATCTGAGGCATATCGGAAGCCCATTGTCTTTCTTGTTCAAGTTGACGAGATTGGGCTAATTCCTCCTGAGTAACAACCTTTTTCTGCGGAGGAGTATAAATGTTTCTGTTTTGGTAAGCCTCTTCCTGGGCTCTTTGAATAGCCTCTGGAGCTTGAAGTGCTTTCTTTTGTTCAGGCGTAGTTGGGAAACGCTCTTCCCACGTCTGACCCTTGATAGGACCAGTGGCTGTAGGCAATAAAGTTTTACGAGGCGCAAACGGATTTACAGGACCAGGTTGCTCACCTCCATCCGATGGCGAAGTAAATAAAGAATCTGCGCTTTCGTCTTTTTTTTTTAAAGTTGAAAGAAAGTCATCTTTGCTTACTTGAGCCTCTACACCTAACTTGTTATAAAATGCCTCTTGCCTTTCAGGAGACATTGATTGTAAGGTAGTTGCAAAATCTTCTGGAGAACTGAATAGGGCTGCAAAATCTTCACTCTGAGATAATTGAGTATACAGATCGTTTACGTTTCTGATAGCCATTATTCAAAGATAATAAAATTCTTTGAATTTATTCAGGCTGTGCAATCAGTGCATCCCAAGTATATCCTGAAACTTCTCTGCGTTTTTGAATTAAAGTATCATATTTAGCAGCACGAAGATTCATTCTCTTTATTTCTGCTTCGAGTTGATTGTTTGGTTTTTTCAAAAACTGATTTGTTATAGAAGCATAACTATCAATTTTTTTATAGTAATAAGGACCACTACCAGATTGCAATTGAACAAACAAATCTACACCAACCAAATTCCCTTTAGAATTTGCTGGATTGTTAGGGTCAACTTTGATTGGTTTGCCGGTGTTATCAACACCCAAAAGAACTACTTGCGTAGCCTTGACATTTTGAAGGGTTGCTGGTTTATCCAAAGGATTAAAATCCGATGTAAATGTGTCTATTGGTTTACCAGGAATTTGTTGCGGATCTTTATCAAAACTATAAGGAAGGTTTCCAAATTCAAATGTACTATCTCCCCCGTATGTACTTGCATAAATACCAACACTAGGAACAAAAGCAGCAACTGATCCCTCTTCTCTATCTACCGGAAGTGGTTGATGTTCTCTAACAAAACTCCGTTGAACTGTTGGAGAAGAATATTTTTCTGCCCATCCCATAATATGGTCTTTTATTTGAGCGTAACTCTCTTCTGTCAATTGACCACTATCATCAGTTTGATAATTAAGACTATTTTGATCAGCATATTGGAACACCATATCCTTTGGAGAATACAGCAAGAAATCGTCTACAACATCTTCAATACTAGCAGCGTTTTGCCCTAGTGTCGGATTGTACTGAGCAACCTCTTGAACAGAAACACCGAGAGGGCTTATTTCCCTAGTTACAGGACGCAATTTCATTATTTCTGTTGAATACCCATACTTTTGTCCTTTGATAGAAGATTTGAATTCTACCGTTGGTATTTTGAATATTTCTGCTTCAATTAGTTTCTGAGGATCAGACCTTTTTACAGGGGTGTAGTTTATACTTCCATTTGGTCTGAGACCCAATTGAGCATCGGGCTGCCATCCAGCTTTTTCCAATCCACCAACTAAAGAATTCCAATCCGATGCATTTTCATAAGCAGTATTGAATTTCTTCCAGTTATTACTAAAATATGAACTTCCTTTATCTTGAGTGGCAGTCATAAGATCATAAGCATTCAAATCTTTGCTTCGAGTTGCATATACTGCCATTTCACGATCATAAGCAGCCGCAAGTTCTCCAACTGCATTTTGATATGTCTGAGGATTTTCTTGTTTTAATTTTCTAAATTCATCAAGATATTTAACCTGTGTTTTTTGAACATCAGGAAGCACCAAACGATGAAATGCACCACTAGGCAAAGCAAACTTTTTCAAGTCTTGCTCTTCTTGTTTTGCTGCTTTTTCAGCACCGGCAATTGCTAATTTTGCCTGACGATTTTTTTCTGCTTCGCCAGCCTGAAACTGCATACGACCAATTTGCTCTGCAATATTAGTCCTGCCTTGTAATGCTATTCCTTCGCCTAATGATGTAGCCATTATTTATTGAATTTTTCTAATCCTGTCAACGGTCCCATAAAGTTATATGGGTCATAAGACGCAAAATTAGGTCCCATATACGTCTGAGGATATTGATTCATTGCTCCAGTATAATTCAAAGAACTAGGATACAATGTTCTTGGAAATTTAGTATTCATCATAGAAGACTGACCAAAACTAGTACCTGGTCCCTGATACAATTTATTCAATTGATTGGCAGCATATTGACCGCCTAATGTATTAGACTGAGATGCTGTATTTTTTTTATATTCTTCCATCGAAGGCAGAGAAGATGCATCCCTAAATCCTTGCAATGTTTTTTCTGAAGCACTGTCTACTATATTATCAGTTGGCGTAGTAGTTGGAACCGTATCTTTACCATACAAATCTTTCCAGAATTGTCGGTTCAAATCAGCTTGTTTGTTTGCATTCATTCCCATTGCATATCCACCAACTGCACCAATTGCATCTTGGAAAGATTGCTGTTTAGCCATTCCATATGCTTGTTCTTGTTGCATACGTTGTTGCAAACGATTACGAACATCTTGTTGATACAATTGTCCCAACTGCATATTAGCAGATGTCTGAGCAGCCAAACCACGCTGTGTGGCAGCCTGCTGCATTCCAGCCAATCCCAAAGCAGTTTGAGTTGTGCCCAAAGCACCTAAACGAGAAGCCGCAGAAGACAATTGTCCACCGCCAACATCTCCAAAAAATCGTTGATTACGAGCAGATTCTAATGCTTGTTGTTGTTTAGCCAAACGAACAGCGGCAGGATCCAACTGTCCCATTTTTTGGGCTAATCGTTGATTTTCTAAATACGGAGCCATAGCTTTGCTTTCCAAAACTGATGGCATCGCCTCAAGATTAATATCTCTCAATCCTTGAGATGACTTAAAATAACGATAGCCTGCTTGTCCGAGTTGTGTTACTAATGCTAAGGTTAGCGGATCCATTATTACAAATATAATAAATTTTACTGGTTGTACAATCTAGACATAGGTCGGAACTTGACTATCATATTAATCAATTTCTGGTTATGTCCAGCAGCTTCAAGACTCAATTTGACTTTTAAATATTTACCAAAAAGTCGAGTTGAGTCTTCAGAATTACTTGAGAACGGAGCGGTCAAAATATCATTTTTGATTGGAGAGTACCATAAGGTTTCTCTCTCTACGAATTCAGTTTCGTCCAAATATGATTCATGATCTTCCGTATATAGCCAAGTATAGAACGGTATTTTTGTGCTGTTAACTTGTAACGCTTCAAAGTTTTTAGAAATGTTTCCATCATAGTTCATTATCATTGTTATGTTTCCTTCATTCTGAGTCCCATAGTATTCGGCCTCAGTTCCAGAATCATGTAAGTAAATTTTATTCTGCTCATCTGGTTTAGTTGAGAAGAATGTGTTTTGATATCTCAAATAAATATTTGGATTGTAAGAATGGAAACTAACGAATCCATTTTTCAATTCATCATATACAATAGTGAAATAACTATCAACTTCTGAAAGTGGTTTTGTATACTTGAAACTGAATATTGCTTCAGAGTATTTATCATTCCAAACAGCGTGAACACCATAACCACTTAGTGGTTTATAATTATCACGATTATATTTACCCTCTGTAGTAAAGAATGAAACCATTCCTCTATCACTAAGAACTTGTACACCGTCCCCAGCAAGTCGAATAAATTTCTGCAAACGATCATTATACCAATACGCAGTTTCTTTACCATTGGTGTTATGACCTAAAATAATACTCCATTTTTTGTCGCAACCGATTGATGTCAATTCGACTCCTGGTGCTCCCAAAATAGAACCAGCACCTACAACAATTTCAGAACCTTCTTTAGAATTTACTAAACTTGCATCTCTGAAATATTGTCTTTGAAAAGAATAATCTTGCCAAGTATAGAAAGCATTATTTATGACATCGTGGTGAGCAATTTCACCATATGTCAAATCCAAATCAGCAAAATCCAAAGGTTGGAATATGCGATAAGAATCTACTTTTGAACCAACAATTTTTGACCCAGACCAAATGATAGTTGCTGGTTTACGACCATCATAAGTATTATTCACATCATATCCAGTTTCTACCAATACTTTATCTTGCCAACTATAACCTTCATTATAATTAGTTTGATTTGAAACTTCGGGCCATTGCTCTAACCAATATATCAAACCCGCACCAAATGATCCATCTTTGAATGATGGTGTTCCATAAGGACTAGAGTTGCTTTTGTCTGTATTTTGAGGAAATAAGAAACCAGGACCACTAAATTCATTGTTATGTTGGTCCAATGTTCTCATCTGAGTATTGGTGATATTTTGAGAATAGAATCCCCAACCATAACCTCCTCTTTCAGCAGCAGACTGATAAGTATCAGCCATATATAATTGCATATGTGTTTTCTGAGTAAATACATCACCGCCAAATACAGATTGTGTCAACAAGCCATTTTCAGCACCTGTCAATGTATAAATGTGACCAGTACTTTCATAAGTACTGAATTCTTTATTTTTTGGATATTTTAGATTTGCACCCAAATCTCTAAACACTTGGGCATAATATGCTCCGTTGTCTTCGTTTTGAACATCAATGTCTCCAAAGGTTCTAAATATAGACGCTGGGAATTTAAATGCGTGTTGAAAGTTAGAAACTCTAGTTATAAAAGCAGTTCCACCTGTTTCATTGCGTGCTTTGGAAACTGGTTGACCAGCCAAATCAACACTACCTATACCAGTTAATTCAGCATGCGCATTAATCGTAACGTCTGTATAGGCAAATTTGTTGTCATCAAAATAACCACAATAATCTATATATCGACTAGAATCGTTAGAAACAGAATATTTATAACCTGTATCACTTCTTCCAGAAGTTGATGTACCAGTTGCAGAACTATTGATTCCTTTATAACTACCAATGACTTTTAGTTTATCGCCTGCTCTATATGTATATTGTGTTGTACCAAAATATATATCAGGAGAACACAAGAACCCATAATCTGGTTTATCTGAGCCCGTAAGAGCAAGAATCTTATCTCCTGGTGTTGGGTATGGGATTACATTACTTTTTGAGTCACTCTGTCCAATAACCAAAAGACCCGTAGTTATAACCTCTGGAATACGTTCGCTTCTTACAAACCTAAATCCAGAAATAAGTTCTCTGATCCTTTTACCAGTGCTCGTTTCAATATAATCCATATTGATATTATTGAAAGAAACATAATAAGCTCTTGTATAAAGGGCTAAATCAGTATCTAAATTTGATCCCACACCAGCAGTAGAACCCTTGGTTAGATTCTGGTCGATATTATTTGCCGTTCTTCTCCAAGAGGCAGGAACTGATGAATTATCAGTAACATTATAATTCAAAAAATCAAATCGAATGTCATCAACATAATAAGGCACACTCCACTTGCCGCTGTCTTTATATTTTACCTGAATACCAAAACGATAGGTATCGTTCATCATATAACCAGTATACGAATGCACATTTTCAGGATTCATATACTCGCCAAATTTGTAATTTGGTTCAGCAGCACTAAAATCAGAACCCATCAAACCAACAGAATCCAAATCTTTTTGTTCTAACGAATGTTTAATTGTAGTTGCCCATTCGCTCAAATTCAAATCAAGTTGTTCTGTCAAATTAGAAGCAGTCAAACGATTATCAAAAAGTTTTAATGTTGCCGCTTTGGTATACTTGCTTGTAATAGCAAGAATCTCATTCAGAGAAAGAGGAATATTATCTTGACCTAAATCAGTATGCTCAACCAATAAAGCGGTCTGACCTTCTTTAATTGGATAACGCTGTACCGTCTTTGCACTTATTGTAGCACCTTCATACTCAATGGCAACTAGCTCAAAATACTCATAAATATCAGCAGGAATATTATTGACAGACAAAGTGATTCCTTTATTTGTCAAATTACCAGGCTCATCTCCACTAATCAAATATGCTTTTCCAAAGGACTGAGAATATACGCTTATTTGGTTTGTTGGGTATAAGTATTCACTTTTGGTTTTACCAGAAATAAAACATCCCGTGTATCTTTTAGTACCAGCAGTTAAGTTTCCAGCATTTTCTTTTATGTTAACAAATGAAATAGTTGCATTTGGGTTACTCAGAAACAAACGAGTTTCCAAATCAACTGTGTACAAGTTATAGTCACCATCGTTTATGGTAAGCATTTGATCTGTAGAATATGGGTTACCAACAGTGACGGGCCTATTAATATAAAAGGTTCTTGGAAGACTATTTCCATCTGTGCAATACAAACCAATTCTATTTCCAATTACTTCTACTTCAATCTCAAAACGATTTTCTCTGCGGAAATCTAACTCTCTTGTTCTCAGCAAACGAGTATAACTATAACTATCATTTGCATTATCGTAGTATATGACTCCTATTTCTCCTACTGGTCTGAGGCCCGTTGGATGGTTTACATCTTCTGATGCGGAAAACACAAACAAATCTTCTTGGAATTCCGCAGAACCAATAACGGTAAAGTCCACATTAGCACTGATGTAGTCACGAATTAATGTAATAGTACACAAATCTCGTTCCCCTGGGTCACTTATATGATAAACAACATAGTTGTTGTCTGTTATGGAGTTTTGATAGAACTCAAAATATCCATATGTTGAAGTTATGCTTGTAAGAGAAGTAAAAGTAAACGCAGTTCCACCGCCTCCGGCAGCTAAGATAAGCCCCTTTATTGCATTTGAATAATTGAGAAGGGTTTGGTTTTGATCAGCAACAGCATTAACTATTGTTTTTGTTCCTGATGTATCCTCATAAACAATTTTTCCGCTGTTATCATCAGCAGGAACTCCACCACCACTTATAAGTCCAGATACAGTTACATAAACACGATAAAGTTTTGTTGTAGCAGCTGCTTGAGGAATAGTAATTTGCAAACTATTTCCCTTGACCCCCATAATGCCACCAAAATTTGCACCATCTGTTTGACGATGACGAATATCGTTAGCATCAACATAGTTACCCTTACCGACATATTGCGGATCGGTATCCTTGTCCATAAAACCAGAAGGAGTTACTCTTACTTGCATTAGACGTTGGCTAATTTTTGGGTTTGATATTCACGCTGATAGTTCTGCATAATTGCAACTCCGAATTCTCTTGCATATCGTCTGCTGTATTTCCATCCAATATATGCTACAAGCATTCGCTCCCAATCATCTGGAAGTATCAATGTTCCTTCATCATCTGTTTTCAAACCCAAATATTTGATGCCAATTTTTGTTCCATCTGACATACCCAAATTAGAATCAAAAACTATACAATCGTTTTGAATAGTAAAATCAATATCGGGGCAATATATTTCTCCAGCAGAGCACAAGAAAACATTGATTAACTTGCTGAAATCTTTTGGCAATTGAACTTTGAAATCCATTGCTTTTTCTTCAACAGTTTTTACTTGAAACTTATTGCTTGTCTTATGAGAACGCACAGCTTGATTAATTAAAACCTCAAACCACAAAGCATTTGCTTCGTAACTGCAATTCAATTCTTCACAAGCAGATGCTATAACATCTTGTATTTTCATTATCTAGGAATTTCAGTTTGGTTAGTTCCTGTGATTTCTACAGGGCGTTGTGTTTTTCTAATCAAATCAGCAGTTATAAAATCTACGATTTCTCTTTGCAAACTTGCATCAACTGGATAATGGTCAATTGTTTTATCAAAATTTGGAATCTCAATTGGATTGTTGAACATAGCACGAACCATAACATATTCCAACTTGTTGTTATTATAAAACTGCAAAACCATTCTGTTCTGCTCCAAATGTTTGTAATCCCACATCATTTCTTTCTTTTGAGAAAAAATAGAATGTTGACTTAGTGTAGAATAACCTTTGCGAATTCTTGGAAATGGTTTCAGACCATTGTTGTGACCAACATATACAAAACCATCGTTTTCACTTCCGGTAGAGATTACATTGGGGCATTCAAACTCTACAACATCACAATCTGTATCACGATTAACAAATGAAATATCCAAAGTTTGAACCCAAGCGTCATTGATGAATTTTCCAACTTTCATCATACGCTGTGCAATCAAAGCAGCACGAGCAGTATGAATTTTATTCTCCAAGTATTCATCATCAAAGCGGCTGTCATTATAACCCATTCCGCTATTGAGATCGTTACGAATTTCATCTATTATTTGTGACAAAAGAATCATTAGGGATTTTCAATTATATCTTGTGCTGCCATTTGTCGAGTCATTGGGTCTTTAGTCTGAGCCCCAAAACTCAACACACATTCATCCATCAAACGATAGAGAAACTTGCTTGAATAGTAATCTTCCAAAGTTGTTGATGTATTTGTAACATCTATAATCAAAGGTGCAGTGCGAACGTAATCTACTTTCACAGATATCAAATCAGTAGACGGGCTAACTTTGATAGATTTCGGAGTACTCGTTCCATCGTTCTGTGGTTCAAAACGAGGAGTAGTTTTACTTGCCTTATGAAAAGGGCTTCCTTTACGATCAGATTGCTGTTGTTTTACATCACGAACAATAACTCGCTTGTATGTCCCTGTAGACAAACCAGAAGTGCCCAAATCAAATGTATCTCCTTTTACCTTTGCAACCGTGTATGAGGTAGCACCAAATTTAACCGAGTCTCCTTTACGAAGGGTATGATTTGCAGAAGTCAATGTAGTTCCACTAACCGCACTAACACTAAAAGATTCCTCGTATTGTGCTGTCATATACATAATATGCATATAATTGGGCAGAAGAGTATTGATTTTAATAATACCCGCAACAGGAATAACGCTCTGTTCCTTAATTAAGAAAGGCATCATCTCATCAGCATCAACCTCTAAAGACTCTTTACGCCAATACTTATCTACCAAACGCTGCATTGTCTCTTTGATGAGTGCATTTGCCTTTGCGTTATCTAGATATGCCGAATAAGCCTTATCAATTTTTTGCTGTAAGTATGACCAAAATTGTGCACCAGTCATTTACTCAAATATACAAAAAATCAAATAAAGAAAAAAGAGGGCCTTTCAGCCCTCCTTCTATTATTCTTCAGTTGTTTTACTTACTCTTTTCTTTTCTCGTGCGCTTGTTACAGGAAGAATATCAAGAATTTCTTTTGGAATCTCCAATTGAGCAGAGCCAATTGTTTCTACTTGTGCAAACTCATCTTTATCAATTTTGTCTACTTCGGGTTTGATATAGTTTTCAAACAAATCGTTATCAGACATAACCATAGAAATCACAGAATCAATGGTAGTTCCACAGTTACGACCTCCAATTTTGTATACGGATCCTTCTTGTCTAATAATTTTATAATGAATTGCTTTATTTGCATATACCGTAGCAATACGCTCTGCACTGCGAACGCTCAAGAAATTACTCACCATTCCACGTTTAGCAATAGCAATACCGTTCAATGTCAAACCAATAAGCGATAAATAAACTTCTTGTGAATTCATACCACGAGGGTCAGAGCCCAAAGCAAAAGCCAAGTTCTTGCGTTCTTGGTCATTCATTGCAGTAACTTGAGAAACACAAGTCAACTTTGAAATCAAAGTCTCATATTCAACACGAATCTTTTCTTCTTTAATTTCAAAAACAAATTGTTCTGAAACCAAGTTTGGATTAGTATATCCTTCTGTATTTACCAAAGGGTGGTTTTTCCAAAAATCTACTACAGCTTTATCTTGAAAATCATCCAAATCCAAAGATAGTTCCAAAGGATAACCACTTTCAAAATTGTGTTGAAAAACACGATCATTTTCATCTAAAACGCTAACTACTTTTCGACCGCTAGTCAAAAGATACAACTCTCTTTCAGTTCTGCGGTCACGATAAGAACCTACTATAGTAATATTACCACGGGTTCTTTGGGGGATTAATTGTGCTTTGATTCTCATAATTCTTTTTACAAATATAAATTATTTTATTTACACAGACAAAAAAAGAGGCCATAAAATTATGACCTCTCTTTTTTTTAACAAAACTAAATTAATTACTTAACCAAAACATTCTTCAAGCCAGTAGCCATACCTGTGTTGTTTCCTGCTTCCAAGAAATAGATGTAAATAAGTTCGGCATCTCCTTGACCGCTGATAACGGAATTAGAGCCAGAATTGCTTTCAAATGCAATTACACTATAATTAGAACCACCAACAGGTAAACCATTTACGCTATTGAAATTACCAGTAGCCAACAAAGCAGCACCAGTACCACCAGAAACCTTAGAGCCTCCAGTAGTATAGACAGCGGCCATGTATTGACCTACACCAGCAGTAAAGATGGGATAACCAGCTTTAGCAGTCAAAACCAAAGTCGTAGTACCAGAAGCGGTAACACGAGTGTTCCAGAAAGGATGGTTGTTGATAGCAGTGCGGAAAGCATCTCCAATAGTTGTAGCGGTAGCACCACTAGGAGCAGTGTGAGTAAAGGTAGTTTGAACCTCATTAGGCAAATTGGTATCAAAAGCATCTTTCTCAGCACTCAAAGTTACACGATACTCGCCACCAGCAACGGCAGTAGGAGTAATAGTAACAATACGCAAAACCTCAGCAGCATATGCTTTGTAATTTCCGTTTTTGACTGCGGTCAAAGAAATAGGAAACATTTTAAAAGCATCAGGCTGAATAGTAGCAGCTTGACCAGCAAGATTCAAGTATCCACCCTTATTGGTAACTTCAGTTGCAGCAGTAGCAGTACCAGCAGTACCAGGAATACAATAGTATTTAATAGATTGTGACATAATAATAAATAATTAGATAGCGAATTCAATCAGACCGCAACGATCTGCAACAACATACAAACCACAATCTGACAAGATGTGGAAGTCAACACCATCAACGTCACTTGTACCCAAAGATACGCTTTGTCCACCGCTCAAAGTAGCTTTAACGGTTGAAGGATCGCTAGACTCCAAGCCAATCATACCTGGAACATAGTTAGCAATCAATTCATCATTGTTAAAGTGATACTTCTGCAAAGTAGCAATAGTACCGCTACCATCAGCAGCAGGAACAGGAGTCAAGTCGATGAAATAAATAGAATTGCTCATTTTAGGCTTACCATTGATAGCAGAAAGTTCACCACGGAACATTTCGTCATCCAACAAAGACCAACGAACAAATTCAATTTCCATACCAGCATAGGCATACTTCATAACGTTCAAACCAGTTACGGCAGTTCCACCCAAGGTATTAGCAGAACCAGCATATTTGATGTAATCACCCAATACAGTTTGCAAACGAGCCAAAGCAGCAGTTCCCATCAAGGCAACCAATTTACGTCCACCTTCAGCAGATACACGAACCATTTGCTCCAAGAAATCGTTGAAGACAGTTTGGGTCAATTCGCTAGTCAAAGACAAGTAAGAACCGCCATTGTTGATGATAGACCAACGCAAACCACCAGTGGTGTAGTATTCACCCATAGGTCCTTGTTTGATAGCACGCTCAGAGAAAGCATATTTATACTCCAACTGTTTAGCGAACGCTTTCAAGGTCAAATCATCATAAGAACGCCACCAAAAATCACCATTCCATTTAACGAAAGAAGCAATACGATCTCTGCGTGACTGGTGAGAAGATTCACGAGTTACAGAAGTCAAAGCGAAATCGGTATCAGGAGTATAGTTCAAAGTGCTCTTACCAGTAGAAGAACGGTTAGCAGAAGCATCAAAGAAACGCTTGGCTGACATTCCAGGTTGGAAATGAGTAGCATTATTCAAAGCAGCAACGCTATGAGGAGCAATAGTAATAGTATTTCCACCATAGTTTACATTAGTTACAATACCTTGAACCAAATTAGCATCAGCTACGATATCACCAATACGGAATTTAGTTACATCATTCAAAGAAACTTCCAAACCAGTACCAAAAGTAGAAGGTGCAGCAGAAACTTTAGAGTAAACACCCAAGTTACCCAAAGAACTAATTTCTACTTTAGCCTGAGGGCTAGAAATAGAAGAAGCCAATTTTGAGGTCAACTGAGTCAAAACGTTATACCCGTAATCTTGGGCATAAACCATTGCCATCTTATTAGGCAATGACAAACCTTTCAGCAAAAGAGATTGGCTCAAAGGCAGGTTAGAGATTGTAGACATTTATTTTCTTTTTTTTGTTTTTCCAGTTTAACTCTGGAACAGAGTATTAAAGGCTTCTTGTGCAGCCTCAAGACCAGAACCAACGGCACGACCTCCACTCGTCATATTTTTAGATGGGTTAGAAACTTCTTTAATTACTTGTTCCTTTCCTTCATTACGAGCTTTGGTCACATTGGCTTTTACAAGATCTTTTCCATATTTCAACCATAGAGCAATGGAATACATCTTTTCAATATCAAACGATCCGTCTTGTCTTTGCAGGCTAAACTCTTTGTCGATAAATGTTTTCAAGTCCTTAGACATTTCGTCTGTAACTTTCAAACCATAAATCTCTTTGTTTACCATAGCTTGAGAAAATTCGTTAAGTTCGCTATTGTATTTTTCAGCAACGGCTTTTTGTTGTTCAGCGGCTTGTTGATTAGAACTAGTCAACTCTTTCAGTTTATTCGAGTTCTTCTCTTCATAACGCTGTCTAAACGATTCAGCCCATTGTTTCTTTTGGAAGAACGAAGCACTATCAAACTCATCAGCAGCTTGTTCGTATTCTTCGTCACTTAAATTCATAAAATCTTTCAACCCCTGTTTTACGATTTGTTCATCTGTCAATTTGCTCAAATCTTGGATTTGATATTCTTTGACAAAATCATTTAAGGTTTTTCCAGATTTTTTATACTCCATCAAAAGTTTCAAATCATCGTCTAAATCAATGGTTTGTTCTTTTTCTTCTGTTTTAGTTTGAGCAGTAATGGTTTCTTGGGTTTCTTCTTCCCACCATTGTTTTTCTTCTATTGGCTCTTGTACAGATTCTTGTACAGGTTCTACCGTAGGTTCTGCTACAGGTTCTTCGACAACTTCTTGTTGCTCAACAACTGGAGTTTCAACTGCTTTTTCGGCAGTTGCAATAGGAGTCTGACTTCTTAGTTGGTCAGCAAGTTCGGTAAAAAATGATTCGCTCATATTTATTTTTAAAATTAAAAAACTTTAAACAAAGTTACAACTTTATTTTGATTATTGCATTTGTTGTTGTATTTGTGCTTGTTGGCCTTGCATTTCTTGCTTTGCCAATTGTGCATCTGCTCCAACTTCTGCTCTATAGTTTGCACCTTGTTCTTTCATTGCCTGTTGGTCTTGTTGGTGAGCCATTTGCTGTTCCATTTGTGCTTGTTGCATCATTTGCATCATAGCCTGTTGTTTTTCAGCATCACGCTTCTTCTTGTTCAATGTATACTCCAACTGATTTTCAAGTTCAGTATATGTTTTACATTTTTCAATTTGAAGATACTCCAAGAAATCCAACACTTGATTCTGCATAGCAGCTTGAGCAATACCCAACAAACGCTCACGAGCAGAATCATCAATGAAGTCTTTCACTTTTAAATACACACCAAGTTCTTCAATCTGAAATTCCTTGGTTAATTTCAAATATTCTTTGCCTCTAGTTCCAACTACAGGAATAGTTGTTTCGGGTTCGTCAATCAAAGTCACTTTAAATTGATTAACAGCAAACGATAATTGCTTTTCAATAAACTTAATAAAACCTTGGTATAGGTAAGTAGTTCCTAAGTTAGACTGAGCAATAGTACCTGCTTGAGTTTTTGCTCCTACATATCCTGATTGCTGACCCAATGCAATTTTTGGAATGCTTACGATTTCTTCCATCAATCGTTCTTCTTCTTGACGAAGATTAACAAGCAATTGAACATTAGAGTCTAGAGTCATATCAACTACTTCAACCAAGCGAGCATCTTGTCCATTTACAAATTCTTCTCCAGTTGCGGATCCGTCTGTAATGTGAATACCCATACGCTCAAAATCAGAAATAACATCTTTGGCGGTAGAAGTACCTAATTTTTGTTTGTTAATCAGATATACTTTACCTTTTGCACGATTCATCATTTTGGTAATTTCATTGGTGATGTAATCGATACGATCTTGGTGTTGGTGCAAACGAGCTACTACAGATCTGTTCTCACCCATAACCATATTTGGCAAAAAGACTTGCAATGGCAATATGACATCGCCTGGGTTATCTGTTTTACGAACAATGTTTGTGGCTTCTTCATAATCTACAACATATTTGTTGCCGATGAGTGTAGCCTTGTAGATTGTTTTTGTCCAAAACTCTCCTTTACGACCATTGCGAATTTTTGAGTAATGCGTATTTCCAAATTTATCTTTGGATTTCTCATAACCCAAATCTTTCATTCCAACCCAATATCCAGTAACACAAGCCAAAGTAGGCAGATTGTTAACATTGAATGCCCAGTTAGTTGCGTATGGGTGAGTAGTCAAATCTAACAACTGATACAAATTGTTAGTATTGATTTCTTTCAGTTCTTTTATCTCCTCTGTGGTCAATGAGTCTTGATAACGCTCAATGATATCGGTAATGTTCAACCAATCAATTTTTCCTACAAAACGGGCCTCAGAATTAAAGTCATCATCTTTCGCCCTATCAATAATCAGATTATGAGGAAGGATAATATCAAAATACTGTTTTCCGTTTTCGATTCTGTTTTCAACACCAACATAACCACCCAATAGGGTATACAAGAATGCTTGTTTGTATTTCTCCTTGAAATTGTTACGATTGAGAATGTCTTCTGCCATTTTAAGAGCCAACTCTTCAATTTGCTCACGATAGTCATTCTCCATGTATCGATATACTTCTTCAGGCGTTTCAAATTGATTACCTTGTTCGCCCATAGGACGGAAATCAATTCCATACCTATTCATAGCTTGGACTAACTCTGGAGCGTTGAATCGCAACATAGCATCTTCAAGCATTTGAGTTTTTCTATTGATAGCAGCTTGAGATTGAGATTTAACACTTGGGTCAATGTTTTCAATCATTTTGATGGCATTACCAACCATATAGTCAACCAAAGAAGTTACTTTCTGACCATTAATCCAAACCGTTGGCAAATCGCAATTGTTTTGGTCCTGGGTTGTGTAGTAATAATCTTTGTTGTATTGACGGCCCAAATAGTAGGTGAACATACGCACCACTTCATCAATAGGATTCTCCAGGTCAGATTGTTTGCGAACACGAGAGATACGATCATGACGCTTGTTGAAGTGCGACATAACGAACTGCAAGTTCTGCTTGTACCAAACACGAGTTTTCTCACTTTCTGGCAAAAACTGGTTTGGCTGGTTTGTAATAGTAAACGCCATTTGTACAAATTTAAGAAAATTCCTTAAAAAAAGAAAGGGCCATTTTTGCCCTTTAGTTTTAGAATTAAATAAATTAAAGAATTAACTATATTAAGTCCTTTACTATCGTTAATGTCAGTGTGCATTGCTTTACGGAACCAGAAGATAAACCATACCCCCCTTTCCCCCCTTTCCTTAAAAAACCCAAAAGTTTTTCAAAAAAAAAGTGGTCAGGTGGCAGGCTTGACTCCGTAAAGCTCATTTTTTTGCTTTTACTCACCAGGCTGTTCCGTAACAGTACCCCCATTACAACCGGACTGCGATACAATATTAAATCGTGTTTTTCTTTTTTGCAACAACATAGTGACTTGGTTCGTAAGATTTCATAAAGAACTCAATGAATTCAGCACCTTTGGCCACCAAAATTTTTTCAACAACTAAACGAAAGATGTACTTGTCATTGAATTTGTATTTCTTTTGTAGGATGTCTACGAATGGTTTTACGACATTGTCTGCGTCTGAGGCCATATTGGACAAGCCAACCATTAGATTAAGTTCTATAGGACCGTCTATGGTTATTTTGTGAGACTTGAGTTTTAGGAGAACTTCTTTCTCGTAGGCAGAGTATTCTTTTGTCTTGAATCGTTTGCCTTGCCAGCATTGGTTTACTGATAGCGGTTTAATTTCGACTTTGTTTGAAAAGAGCAGGATATTCTCGTTTGATAAGTTCAGCATTAGCTTCTAAATCAGTAAATAGTATAAGTTCGGTCGGAAGCCCAAAGAACTCCGATGCTAAGGACGCTTGGAACAAAGAGTAAAGAGATTTCTCTTCATAGAGTACTTTATTGAAGGTTTGCTCAACATCAATCCCCATAAATTCTTTAATTTTTCCAGCCGAGCAATTTTCTCCGTGGATTTTGTTGAGAAATAGAATATTTCTCCTGAATCTATCCGATATACTCCGTATGTTTTTTTGTACTTTTTGCTCATAAAACTCTCTTCTTAATTCTTTAATTAGTTGATTCTCAACAAAATTAGCAAGTCCTCTTTTTTTGATGTCGATTATTTTTTTGTCGAGTTCATCAGAAGTCATATATCGGAAATTTTCAATTCAAACTCTTTCAGGTATCTTTCGTTCTCATCGATACAGCGTTTGACTTCTTTCATTACGATAATCAACTTTTGTTGATCAATCAAAGACTTTCCGTTTAGGATATTGTAAACATCATATTTTTGAATTCCGAAGATTTCAACACGCTCGACAATACGGGCCATATCACCACGCTTTAACTTGCCTTTCAACTCAAGTACTCGTTCTTTAAGTTCGTTGTTCATAATTACATACAATTTTACAAAAAAAATTTGTAAGTACAAAATATTCTATTATATTCGCATTGTTTAATAGTTAAAAACATGGCTTTAAAAGAAACACAAGGAAAGAAAACTTATCTCACTATTCGTGACGGTAAGATCGCTCGCAAACAAGGCGAGGAATGGACACTTTACAATTCCGTAGAAGGTAAGATTGTAGGTTTAAGTACACGAGAAGGCAAGTTTGGCACAGATTTGTGCATTGACTTGATGGATGATGAATTGTACCAGTTGCAAATCAAAATTAAAGGCGGGGAATCGGCAAAGCAAAGTTCTTACTTTATTGCTTTTGCTCATTGTTCTCCTAATTTGGATTTGAATCAGAAGGTAGAATTTATTCCCTCTTTGAAAATTGAGAATGACCGCAAGCGTGCTGCTTTGTTTTTGAAACAAGGCGGTGAGGTTATTAAGTGGGCTTTTAAAAAGGGTGATGGTATGCCGGATCCCGAAGAAGTTTACAACAAAAAGGGCGAACTTGTTTCTGTAGATTGGAGTGAGGTTGAAACATTCCGTATAGACAAAGTAAACGAGTTGGTTAATAAATTGGGTAAACCTGTAGAAAAAGACATTGTTGCTGATTTTGCACACAATGCCAATGTTGAAGACGATGATTTGCCCTTCTAATGGCAAGAGGAATTAACAATTCTGTTTTGGCTGATAAGATTGCACAAAAAGTTGAACCTGTCCATATGAAACACTATGGGCAGGAACAACTGTCTATTATCCGTCAGTCAAGTTTGAAGGCGGCAATCCAATTCACGGATTCTGTTATGCCTCGTTTAGATAGAAAATTTTCTTTGGAAGAGTTACAGAAATTCACTTTAGAAACAGCAGAAGTTTTTGAGCAATGGGTCTTGAGATAATCCAAATAGATAAGGATAAGTCGTATCAAGAGTGGTTGAACTTCCGTGAGAACGGATTAGGAGCTAGTGAGATTGGTACGCTTATGGGTGTTAACTCTTTCAAGAGCGCAGCCGAATTGTATTACCAAAAAATAGGTGCATTTCCACAAAAACAAGTGCAAAATATGCCAATGTTTATGGGAACTATCTTGGAACAGACTGTTGCCAATATTTTTGAATATTGGGAAGAGGATGAAGCCACAATGATTTCTAACCACTCCCAGGGTAAGAAGGTGCGAACCTTGTATGAGCCTATTGGGTATATTGTTAACGAGAAGTATCCTCATTTGTTTTTCTCTCCAGACCGTTTGCAGATCTGTGCAAGTAATCTCCGAATCCGAAATGGTCATTTGAATTTGAATAATGTTGAAGCCATTATTGAGATTAAGACTATTAGCGGTTGGGCAAGTAAGCAATGGCAGGGTGGGTTACCGCCCTCCTACTACTTGCAATTGCAAACCTATCTAATGGGTCTCGGAGTAGAGTACGGATACATCGTAGCATTAGAAGACGGAAGAACAATAAAGGTTCACAAGTTTGAGAGAGACGAAGAGATTATTGCCTCCATAGAAACGGTAACTGCTCAATTTTGGGAGCGAGTCTTACTTGGTAGGGAATACATGGCCAAGGGTGAGGACTACGATCAGTTTGCTCCGGATCCCGATGGAACGGAAGCATACGCAGAGTTCTTGAACGAAAAGTTCGCCAATCCCGAAGAGAATACTATTCGCAGCAATGAGGACATAGATGAATGGATTGCTTTGTACAAGGAGAGAAGTTCACAGATTACAAATTTGGATGATGAAAGAAGAGAAGCTGCAAACTTTATCAAGAGTCATATGGGTAATAATGTAATTTTGGAATCTAATGTCGCAAAAGTAACTTGGAGACCCAATGCCAAAGGAACAAGAATATTCCGTATCGTATAGATCCAATGGCAAAGAAGTCGAAGGATATGGATTGGTACAGGGCCATGTGGGAGTCTCGTACTCACACTTGCCAGGAGTGTGGGTTACATCTTCCACGCTTCAGTCCGATGTTCATCTCGCATATAGTATCAAAGGGGAGTTATCCGGGTCTCAGACACCACAAGGACAACTTCATGATTTATTGCATGCTTTGTCATCAGCAATGGGAATTTGGGAATCGGAAGACGATGAAGACTTACCAGGAGGCAATGGAGATAGCGGAGAGGATTAAAAGAGAATATTATGAATCACGGTAGTTTATTTAGCGGAATAGGTGGATTTGACTTGGCAGCCGAGTGGATGGGATGGGAGAATAAGTTCCACTGCGATATCAATCCGTTTAGCAGAAAAATATGTAGTTATTATTGGCCAGAGGCCGTTTCTTATGAAAACATCAAAACAACTGACTTTAGATCTTGGAGAGGAAAAATCGATGTACTCTCAGGTGGGTTTCCTTGCCAACCCTTCAGCCACGCTGGAAAAAGGATGGGAAAAGAAGATGAAAGGCATCTTTGGCCCGACATGGTTAGAGCAATTCGAGAGATACGACCCCGATATGTCGTGGGGGAGAATGTTCGTGGAATCGTTAGTTGGTCGGAAGGACTGGTTTTCGAGGAGGTGTGTGCTGACTTGGAAAGTGAAGGCTACGAATGCTGGGCGTTCATACTTCCAGCTGTCAGCATCAATGCCCCGCACAAGCGAGACAGGGTTTACTTTATTGCTAAAGACACCCGCAGCGATGGACGGATACAGCGAGAGGTTGAGCAAGAAGGAGCAGAAGTTCGGGAACAGCGGAACTCTAGCACAGGAAGTAGCGAGCGGGTTCATTTACAAGAGGGGAATCATACCGACACCAAATGCGAGGGATTGGAAGGATTCGATTGGAAACGGCAAGGACGCACCATCGATAGGAGTGACGAGGGGCTACTCTTTGGGGCAGAAGATAAACTCAATGCTACCAACTCCGATAGCGGGGGACTGGAAGGGTCAACTCCGTTCGGACGGAACAGCGAATATGTTGAGCGGACAAGCAAGTTTGGGAATGCTGCCGACTCCGAACGCATACGATTGGAACACGGCAGTGATGCCAGAGACATACTTGGCTCGGTCTCAGAGGCACAAGGAGAAGAACGTAAATCTCCAGATGACTTTGAAACAGATGACTATGTTTATCCCCAACAAGGTGGACCATCCGAAGCTTGGGACTACTTCCCAATTAAATCCCCACTTTGTAGCGGAGATGATGGGCTTCCCAGTGAATTGGACGGACTTACCTTTCCAAAGTGGAGAAAAGAAAGCATAATGGGTTATGGCAATGCCATAGTTCCTCAACTTGCTTACCGTATATTTGAAACCATATATGAACTCGAAAATTGAAGCCAGGCAGTACTTGCGTTATATGAAGACTTTCGTGTGGGCTATGAGGCAAGATTTATTGTCTTTAACACAAGTCAACAGAAACGGGACTATGAAAAATTATCCTGTTGATGCAAATACTGTGGAAGATGCTATTAATTTTGTAGAGACTGGCGATTGTCTTCGAGATACGAGCGTATCTATGACAGATGTATACGCCATAATGGAAGCAGTTAAACATAAAACAAATAATGACACCGAAGATAGAAACACACAGACTGGAGATGGCAGTGAAACAGATTGGGTTTCAGATGACACATCAGCAAGCGGATCAGATAATGCTATTCGTAGTGAAGGAGATTCTAAGAGAGTTAAGAGAAATAGAAAAAGGAAGAATGATTGACTTAGAATCAATTGTTCGTTATTGGGAGGATGTCAAGAAAGAAATAGAATATGAAAATAGAAATACATAAACAGTGGGGCTCTTTGTATCTGATCCCCACAATTGCCATTACTCACACTAAGGAGTTATTCGGTCACTACGAAATCTCCATAGGTTTTTTAAACAGGTGGTTAGTCATAACGCTATGAGAAGTTTGGCCATACTTGGGTTTTTCGTTTTTTTGGTGGCAGCAGCCTTGTACAATGCAAAAGACAAGGAAATAGTTTTATACCAATACCCTTTGGTAGTAACGGAGGTTAAAGTAATACCAGCAGGTAAGATTAGCACATTGCAATTTGATCCTGTGTACGAGTATAAGGTTGGGACTCAGATAGCCTATCGTACCAATAAGCGTATGAAGGTAGGAGACACTATATACATAAACAAATAATAAATTAAATTATGAGCTTAAAAGCATTACAATCTAAAATAGGGGTAACAGCCGATGGAGCATTCGGACCTGGAACATTGAAAGCCGCAATGGCTTATTACAAGATGACCCCAGAGCGTGCCGCACATTTCTTTGCACAGACTGCACATGAAACAGGCGGATTTAAAGTATTTAGCGAGAACCTTAATTACTCAGCCGATGGACTGAATAAGATATTCCCTAAGTATTTCAAGAACGCAGGTCGTGATGCTACAGCTTATGCTCGTAACCCCGAAAAGATTGCGAATGTAGTATATGCCTCTCGTATGGGTAATGGAGACACTGCTAGCGGTGAGGGGTGGAAGTACCGTGGTCGTGGTGCTGTGCAATTGACAGGTAAGCAGAACTACCAGAACTTTGCTAACCACTTGAATGACCAGACCATTATGACTAATCCTGATCGGGTCTCAGAAGAACTGTCTTTTGAATCCGCCATCTTCTTCTTCGATAGAAACAAGTTATGGGACATAGCAGACAAGGGGGTCAATAAGGACACCATCTTGGCTATGACTAAACGAATCAATGGAGGAACACACGGATTAGCCGATAGAGAAGAGAAGACACTGAAGTATTACTCCTGGTTAAAATGACACTCTTTGAACGGTACATAACTCGACCTCCAGGAATGTGGACCATAGAGGATGTACGAGAACTCCTGAATAATCCTGCCCTATCCGAAAAGGAATGCAAAGACATACTCCGCAAGGTTCTCCAGAGTAAGAAAACATTTCACTGCATTGAGAAACAAATCCTAAATTCCGTCAGTTAAGTGACGCAATTAATGTAAACTCCGTCAGTCTGGGCTATATATCGGTCATTTATAGCCCAGATTTGACCGATAAAGTCTCATTAAAGGCATAAAAACATGGTCAAATATGACCTATAAAACAACATTATGGCCCAAGGCTGAC
>Ga0208644_1000483_pt1 | contig 34207 bp, 31 predicted proteins | sample VirMetDEL_Nov_18_FD_184517 | JGI IMG/M metagenome (GOLD analysis project Ga0208644, IMG submission 184517) | Aqueous microbial communities from the Delaware River and Bay under freshwater to marine salinity gradient to study organic matter... | ecosystem: Environmental > Aquatic > Marine >...
AATGCCCACAAAACGGCTAAGAAAACGGCCAAAAAGAACATGAAAGGTTAATCATGACACCCAACGAAATGCGTAAAAAAGCGGATGAAATCGAAGCAGAGGGTGGCCCTATGGCGCTAGAACGCGCCAACAAACTTCGTGACGATGCGAACGATATGGAATCTGGCGCTTACGAAGCCGACCGCAAAGCTGGTAAGTTAAATAACAAAGGCGGCATGGTTGGCTACAAAAAAGGCGGTATGCCCAAAAAGATGAAGGGCGGTGGCTCTGTCCGTGGTTATGGCTTGGCTCGCGGTGGCCGCGCCTGCAAAATGGTCTAAGGGTGTAACAAAATGGCATTTAATCCAAAAAACCGCAAGCTCGACAAGCGCGGTAACCCAATTGTCACCAAAGAAGAGTTAGAAGCCTCGGGTATGTCTCTGCGCGATTTCTTGAACAAAGAGCGTGGGTTAAAACGTCGTGGCAATTCAGATACCGACGAACGCGTGATGATGGGGGAAACCCGTAAACGTGCTGCTGCACCAATCACAAAAGCCGAGATGGCTGACGATGAGCGGAAAACGTATAAACCTGACACCACTGCTGGCGAAGCTGAGGCGCGGGCAACCGCACCTGATGGTGGTATGGAAGCCGCCCAAGAAGCCCGGGATTACGCAAAACGTCAACGTGCAGCAAAAATGGAGTCGCAATACGGCGGCGGTCTGAAAAAAGGCGGCATGGTTAAGAAAGGCCGTGATGGTTTAGCCCAGCGTGGTAAGACCAAAGGAAGGATGTGCTGACATGATGAATTGTCGCGGTATGGGTCGGGCTATGAAGCCTGTTGCCTTTAGCAATAAAGGCCGGGTAAAGACTACCGAAAAAAGTGGCCCAGAAGGTCACCGCGATGATGAATGGCGTTATGTGCCGCCCAAAGGTCAGCGCAAGATGCCGTATTACCCCCCTAAAGACGAAGGCGACAAGGTCGTAGAAGCTAAAAAGGGCGGTAAGGTCAAGTCAAAAGTAAATCAGGCTGGTAACTACACCAAGCCCAGTATGCGTAAGGCTTTGTTTGAGTCTATTAAGGCGCAAGCAGTCCAAGGTACAGCCGCTGGTCAATGGTCAGCCCGTAAGGCACAGTTGCTAGCTAAGAAGTACAAAGAGAAAGGCGGTGGTTATCGTGGCTAAATCTGAATACATACGCCCCGCAAGCCTTACATCAGGCGAAAGCGTAAAAGACATAGTCCCCAAATCTAAGATTCCGCTTTCTGCCGCTCGTTTAAGAGCGTCTGGTACTAAAGCGCCGGAGAAAGACAAAGACGCTTTGGATATGCTAGAGGCGTTTGAAAAACTTAACCGCAAGAAAAAAGAAGTCACAGCCAAAAGCGGCAAGTGGATTCAAAGCGCAATTAAGAAGCCCGGAGCTTTGAAGAAAGCTATGGGTGTTAAAGCTGGGGAGAAAATCCCAGCTAAGAAACTTGCTAAGGCGGCACAAGCCCCGGGCAAGATGGGTCAACGTGCTCGTTTAGCCCAGACTCTGCGGAAGCTGAAAAAGTGAAAAAACCGCAGCAGTCTTTGAAGGCTTGGACAGCACAGAAGTGGAGAACCAAAAGTGGTAAAAAATCTTCTGAAACAGGCGAAAGATACCTGCCAGAGTCTGCTATCAAAGCTCTTAGCCCTGCAGAGTACGCTGCTACAACTCGTGCAAAACGCAAAGGCAAAGCTGCTGGGCAGCAGTTCGTCAAGCAGCCCCAAAGAATAGCTAAGAAGGTGGCTCCGCACAGGAACAGAGGTAAATAATGGCTACATCAGGCACCGCAACATTCAATATGGACTTGACCGAGTTGGTCGAGGAGGCGTTCGAGCGTGCCGGAGCGGAAATGCGTAGCGGGTATGACCTTCGCACCGCACGGCGCAGCCTGAATCTTATGTTTACTGACTGGTCTAACCGGGGCATTAACCTGTGGACAGTTGAGCAGGGGTCGCAAGTACTTACTCCGGGTACAGGCACATATACTTTACCGGCTGATACAGTTGATCTTATAGAGCACGTAATTCGTACAGACGCAGGGTCTGTGGCAAACCAAGCTGATTTAAGTGTTTCACGCATCAGCGTGTCTACATACTCTAGTATTCCGAATAAGCTCACGCAGGGTAGACCTGTACAGATATACATTGATCGCCAAGAGAGCGCCCCATCAATTAGCTTGTGGCCTGTGCCAGATACAGCTCAAACTTATACGTTGGTGTACTGGCGCTTGCGCCGTATCCAAGATGCGGGTGGTGGCGTCAACACGATGGATGTTCCATTCCGGTTTCTCAACTGCCTAACGGCTGGCTTGGCTTATTACCTAGCCATGAAGATTCCCGGCGCCCTTGATCGTATTGGGTTACTGAAACAGCAGTATGACGAAGCGTGGGAGCTTGCTGCTACTGAAGATAGGGAAAAAGCTACGTTCCAACTTGTACCACGGTACATGACTATAGGGTAAACCCCCATGTCAGCTACTAAATACGCTCAGGGTAAATACACTATCGCCGACTGCGATAGGTGTGGATTTAGGTATAAGCGTAAGGTACTTAAAGAGTTGGTGGTTAACGAAGCACCGACCAATCTTCAGGTATGTCCTCAATGCTGGGAACCGGATCATCCGCAGTATAAAGTTGGTAAATATCCTGTGGTTGACCCACAGGCAATTATGAATCCACGTCCAGATCGTTCGTTTGAATACACAGGAGCGCAGACAGCTTCTAGAGGTATTCAATGGGGCTCAAATCCATTGCTTGGATTGCAATCTTCGTGTACAGTTGGCACTGTTACGGTGACCATATCGTAAGGAGTTAGTATGAATAAGACCGCTTGCTTGAACAAATACCAGCAGCCAAAGCCTGTACCCGTACCAAAAACGGCTGGGTACCCAGAAACCGGAGTTAAAACCACAGGTGTAAAAACTCGTGGTAATGGCGCTGCAACCAAAGGTACGGTGGCCCGTGGGCCAATGGCGTAAATGAACTACTCTGAGTTAACGACTGCCATACAGGACTACACCGAAAACACTTTCGGTGCGTCCGACCTTGCTACGTTCGTCGAGCAGGCCGAGCAGCGTATATACAACTCTATTCAGTTTCCGTCGTTACGTAAAAATGTGACGGGGACGGTATCTTCGACCACGCCATATTTGAGTGCGCCTGATGACTATCTGTCTACGTACTCTCTAGCTATCATCAATGGGTCCGGTGACTATACGTATCTTCTAGATAAGGACGTTAACTTTATCCGAGAGGCGTACCCCAACACCAGCTCTACCGGGTTGCCAAAATACTATGCTTTGTTTGGTGCTCAGAGTAATGACATAAATGAGTTGTCGTTTATCTTGGGGCCAAAACCCGATAGCGCGTATGCCGTGGAGTTGCACTACTTCTACTACCCAGAGAGTATTGTGACGGCTAGCACCACGTGGCTTGGTGACAATTTTGATTCTGTGCTGCTGTACGGCTCGCTCGTCGAGGCTTATACCTTTATGAAGGGTGAGGCCGACATGATGCAGTTATATAACGGTAAATACAACGAAGCGCTCCAGTTGGCTAAACGGCTTGGCGATGGGCTAGAAAGACAAGACGCATATCGTTCTGGTCAGGCGCGGGTTCCAGTAACTTGAGGTAAAACATGGCTATAACGCAAGCTGTTACTACGACCTTTAAGCTAGAGCTGATGAATGGGGTGCATGACTTCAGCACAGACACGTTTAAAGTCGCCCTGTATTCCCCCAATGCCACTTTAGATCAAACGATTGCCGTGTACACCGGTGTAAACGAAGTTGTTGGCGAAGGCTATACGGCTGGAGGCAATACCCTGACTCTTTCTGTGGCACCAACTTACGGGAATAACTTGTCTGGTGTGGGCACGGCATACGTTTCGTTTAATAACACCTCGTGGCCGAATAGCACAATTACCACTCGTGGGGCGTTAATTTATAACAGCAGCAAGGCAAATAGGTCGGTTGCTGTAATAGATTTTGGGCTAACTAAGATTTCCAATAACGATATTCTGGTAATCAACTTCCCGACCCCTGACGCAAACAATGCCATCGTGCGTATTTCTTAAGGAAAAAACATGAGTACTGAAATCAGCAAAGCACAGGATGCCGTAACGGCCTCTACTGTTATGCGTCCGAGTAACACCGATGGCGCTAAAGCTGGGGGTGTTTTCACCGTTGTGTGCCATGACAAAGACGGTAACTTCAAGTGGCAAGACAACTTCCACAACTTGGTGGTTAACGAAGGTCTACAGGACATGAACACCAAGTACTTTAAGGGTTCGGCTTATACGGCTGCTTTCTACTTTGGGATTATTGACGGTGCTGGCGCTGGAAACACTTTTGCCGCAGGCGACACGCTGGCTTCTCATGCTGGCTGGACGGAGAACACGGCGTACTCGGGCAACCGTGTATTAGTAAACTTTGGTACGCCAACCACAGCAGACCCATCTGTTATCACTAACTCCGGTTCTCCGTCGGTGTTTACTATGACTTCCAACGGTCAGACAATTTCCGGGGCGTTTTTGACCACAGTGGCTTCCGGCACTTCGGGGGTTCTGTTCTCTGCGAATAATTTCTCCGGTGGTGATAAGTCAGTGGATAGTGGTGATACGCTGAGTGTGACGTATTCTTTCTCGCTTGACGCGGCCTGATAGGGTGTTTCGGTGTTTGGATATACCACTTTTGCCCAAGCACCTTACGCCTCTTTAGGCGGGAATTCGTTCACCGCTGCGCTTTCTGAATCGGTTTCGGCGGCTTCCGCGCTTTCTGCCGCTCGTGGTTCGGGCGGCATTGTGTTTGAGTCAGTAATAGCGACCGACACCCCCACGGCAGTAAGAAACCTGTTTGTGGCGTTAGCTGAAACTGCTACTGGATCGGATTCTTTGGTTGCTCGGATAGATGTTATTGGTGCTTTGTCCGATTCAGCCGCTATGTCGGATTTGACAAACGCTATTGCAACGCTTAACCCAACTATCAATGGCTTCCAACTTTACGTGTTGCCGGGGAACGTTTTGGTGTGGGTGCGTGTTGACGACTCACAAAATCCAAACTGGCAACCTATTCGTGTGTAAGGAACAAATATGGCGCTAGTAGTAAAAGACAGGGTAAAAGAAACAACCACTACCACCGGTACTGGGACACTTACTCTCGCCGGAGCATCTGCTGGGTTTCAGTCTTTTTCTGTAATCGGTGATGGCAATACGACCTACTACGCAATTATTGACGTAGCTGGTGGGGCTTGGGAAGTTGGTCTGGGGACTTATACGGCATCTGGTACTACTCTTTCCCGCGACACTATTTTGGAGTCCAGTAACGCCGGTTCAGCGGTAAACTTTGGCGTTGGCTCTAAGGACGTATTTGTTACATACCCAGCCGAACGCGCTGTGTATTTGGACGCCGCAGGGTCTGCGGTTACGGCGCTGGATGTTGCTACGCTGGGTGTAACAACGGCAAATATCACGGCTGGCACGGTGGCTACGGCACCAACGTCTGCAAACGACTTAGCCAACAAAACTTATGTAGACACCATTGCCGCTGCTGGCCTGCACTACCATGACCCGGTTCGGGTTGAGTCACCGACTGCTTTAACAGTAACCTATAACAACGGTACTGCCGGTGTTGGGGCAACACTGACGAATGCAGGCACGCAAGCCGCATTGGTTATCGACGGGATAACGCTGTCAACTAGCGACAGGGTATTGATTTATACCCAAACCGACGCCACCCAAAACGGCGTTTATACGGTTACTGACGTGGGTTCCGGCTCTACAAACTGGGTCTTAACACGCGCTACTGATGCTGATACCTATGCTCCCTCTAGCCCGGATTCACTGGGTCAGGGCGATGCTTTTTATGTCACCGAGGGCGACACCGGGGCGGGCGAACTGTACGTCTGCAACACGGAAGGCACGATTACTTTTGGCACTACAGACATTACGTTTGTTCAGATTTCTTCTGCTCAAATTTACTCTGCTGGTACAGGGTTAACCCTAACAGGTACTGAGTTTAGTATTACCAATACCGGTACGGCGGGGACTTACGGATCGGCTAGTTCTGTTCCGGTTCTGACAACCAACGCGCAGGGGCAGGTCACTTCTGTCACTAACACCGCCATTGCAATCAGTGGTGCGGCTGTGTCTGGGGATATTGCGGGTAACGCCGGTAGTGCCACAAATATTGCCGGTGGTGGGGCTGGTCAAGTGCCTTACAACACCGGGTCTGGGGCAACTAGCTTTGTGGCTGCGGGTACTTCGGGTCAAATCTTCCAGTCTAATGGCACCTCTGCGCCATCATGGGTTGACAACAGTGCGGCTCCCAAAGCCTACGTAAGCGCAATGAACATATTGTTCGGTCTATAAGGAGCACAAATGGCTGTAACAAATTTCACTCCACTGCTGGGCCTAGCGCTCCCTACGACGGGAGATTTGTCCGGTACTTGGGGTACTACAGTAAACGACTCGATTACCGGGTTGTTGGATTCGGCTGTAGCTGGCACGACAACTCTAAGCTCCGATGCGGATGTAACATTAACCACTACCACCGGGTCTAGTAATCAGGCAAGAAACGCCATAATTCTGTGGACTGCGTCTGGCACAGCTACTAGGTATATCACCGCCCCTGCACAATCTAAAGCTTATGTGGTCATAAACGCCACAGGCAGCACTCAGTCGATTGTGATTCGGGGCGCAGGCCCAACAACGGGGGTAACAGTTGCCGCTGGCGAAAGAGTTCTCGTTGCATGGGACGGATCGGACTTCATAAGTGTGTCCAGTGTGTCCGGTGGGGGCGGGGGCGGGGGTGGATCTTCCATTACCGCTGGTAAAGCAATTGCTTTTGATTTAATATTCGCTATCTGAAGGAAGAAACATGGCTAATCCAAATATTGTCAGCGTTACAGCAATTTACGGCAATTCGTCGCAAACGGCTCTAACCACTACCAATGCCACCAGCTTGGTCGAAAACGCAGCGTCTAGCGGCAAGGTTTACAAGATCAATTCGATCACTGTAGCCAACGTCGATGGTACGGCGGCGGCTGATATTACTGTCAGCGTCTACAGCGCGGCAGCACTGGGCGGTACGGCGTACCCAATTGTGTCGACGGTCTCTGTGCCCGCTGACGCTACGTTGATTGTGACCGATAAGACGACGAGCTTCTACCTGAAAGAAAACCAGTCTATTGGCGCTACCGCTGGCACTGCAAGTGATCTTGTGGTGAATTGCTCGTGGGAAGAAATCAACAGCTAATAGGAATAAGCGATGAGCTTACGATCCCCATCAGGGTTTATCCGCCCTAACTACGACCCTCTTGAGGTTGCTGACGCACCTACGGCGGTTACTCCGACTGCGGGCAACACCTCCGCGTCTGTAGACTTCACCCCTCCCAGCAATGTTGGCGGCTCGGCTGTATCGGAATACTACGCAGTAGTAAATCCCGGCAATATTATTGTAACAAGTGTTACGCCTCCTATTGCGGTTACGGGGTTGACGAACGGGGTTGAGTACACCACAAAGGTGTGGGCGAATAACAGCTACGGGCCTAGCCCGTACAGCGCAGAAAGCGCTGGGTTTATCCCCCAGTTATTCCCCTATGTGGAAGATGTCTTCAGTACCTACCTTTATACGGGTAATGGCTCTACGCAGACGATCACCAACGATATTGACCTAGCTGGTGAAGGTGGCATGGTTTGGGTTAAATGCCGAAGCGTTGGTTACAACAACAACCTCTGGGACACGGAAAGAGGCGCAACCAACTACTTAATTTCAAACCTGACTAATGCTCAAGCATCTTCTGGCTCTGGAACGGGCGTTTCTGCATTTAATGCAGACGGGTTTACTTTAGGTAGCGGCGCAAACCTTTGGAATGGCAACGAAACCTACGTCTCATGGACATGGCGCAAGGCTCCAAAGTTCTTTGACGTTGTGACGTATACGGGGAATGGGGTTGCTGGTCGTACTGTTGCACACAACCTTGGTTCTGTGCCGGGATGTATTATTGTTAAACGCACAGACACTACAGGGAATTGGGTGGTTTATCACCGAAGCCTAACATCTGCTGGGTATGCTTTATATTTAAATTCAAACCCTAGCGGAGAAATCTTATCTTCTAATTTTTGGAACAATACAGCACCTACTGATTCTGTTTTTTCAGTTGGAATCTCATCAAACGTAAATGCCTCTGGTGGTACATACGTTGCATACGTCTTTGCACACGATGCAGGGGGTTTTGGAAGTGACGGGCTACAAAATGTTATCAGTTGTGGTGGGTATACAGGTGACAGCACTACCAATGGAAGTAAAGTAATAAATCTAGGCTGGGAGCCTCAATTTGTACTTATCACAAAAAGAAACTCAAGTGGCGACTGGCTTCTTTATGACAATATGCGTGGTGTTGTTACTAATGGAATAGACACACAACTTGCGCCGAATAGTCCGTCCTCTGAGTCTTCTTTTGCAAGCAATAGCTACGATCTAATTGATTTTACAGCCAGCGGTTTTGCTGTTAAAGACTCTTTCGGCTCAGACATAAATCAACTAAATGACACCTACATCTACATAGCCATCCGCCGCCCAATGAAGACTCCAGAGTCAGGGACTGAGGTTTTTGCTATTGATAATATGACAAACGCTGCTACAGCGCCTCCCGGTTTAATATCTGGTTTTCCTGTAGATTTTGCAATTGAATACCAAAATGTGGTGTCAGGTTCTGCTGCAAACACAAGAACAACAACAAGACTTTTAGGTCAGACTCAGTTACAAACAAGTTCAACTGTCGCAGAGGCCGCAAATACAGATCATAAAACAGATTATCAAAATGGGTTTTACGACTATACAGGCACAATATCAAATTTTTATGCTCACATGTTCCGCCGTGCCCCCGGCTTCTTTGATGTGGTGGCGTACACGGGTACGGGTTCTAACCAAAACGTAATCCATAGTTTGGGAGTAAAGCCTGACCTACTGATCGTAAAGGCTAGGACTCTTAGTGAAAGCTGGATTACTACAGCAAACGGGTTAGGCGTGGGATTTATTGTATTAAATAGTACTGATGTGTTCTCAAGCGCCATAACAAACAGACTGAATGAGACAAACAATACCACAACAACTTTCTGGGTTGGGACTGACGGCTCTGTTAACTCCTCAGGTAATAGATTTATCGCTTATTTATTTGCAACCGTACCCGGTGTAAGTAAAGTTGGTACTTACACAGGTACAGGCGTCAATCCTCGGACTATTGATTGTGGCTTCTCGTCAGGTGCTCGTTTTATTCTAATTAAAAATCTAACTTCTACTGGAACCGGCTGGTACGTCTGGGATAGCGCACGAGGTATTAGTTCTGGCGACGACCCCTTCTTGACATTGAACTCCACATCGGGTCAAACTACTGGACAAAACTGGGTTGACACAGCCTCAACTGGATTTCAAGTTACCGCCGTTCAAACCAACGCCTCAGGCTCCACTTATCTCTTTTTAGCGATTGCATAAGGAAAACATCATGGAAATTAGAGTACGAAGCACCGGCGCAGTCATGTATGAGTCCGAGTGGAAGGCATACATGAAGGAAACGACCGGCAAAAACTTTGGTCGCCTTGACGAAGCTACGTTGGACACCTACGGCTCGGATATTGTTTACGAGGGTCCACAGGCTACCGGCGGCACGGTTTATCAGTACAGCCAACGCGATGGCGTCCAAGAAATTGACGGTAAGTGGTACACCAAGTACATCCTCGGCCCTGTGTTTACGAGTGCTACGGCTGAAGCCGAATACAAAGCCCTTAGGGATGCTGAGCAAGCCACAAACGTACGCAGAGAGCGTGATGCAAAGTTAGCAGAAACTGACTGGACTCAATTGCCCGATGCCCCTGTTGGGTCAGTATCTTGGGCTGACTACCGTCAAGCACTGCGCGATGTGCCTACACAAGACGGGTTCCCTTGGACAGTCATTTGGCCCGAGCAACCATAAAAGGAGCGGCTGATGCCAAGCTATTCAGGTGTATGGACCCTCCCTGCTCAGATGCAGGCCACTGCTGGACAAAATTGGCCTCAAGGCCCCGGAGCGCCTACTGGTATCATCGTAATAGCAGGTGATACGGTAGCCACCGTATCGTTCACAGCGCCTACATTTACTGGCGTTCCGTCTGGCATCACAGGTTATCGTGTTACATCTAGCCCCGGGGGATTTAGTGCCACTGGTGCTTCTTCCCCATTGACCGTTAACGGCTTAACCAATGGGACGTCTTATACGTTCGCAGTTCAGGCCACTAATTCGACTGGGTACGGCCTTGCTGGGACAAGCGGCAGCGCAACCCCCGGTGTTCCAACAGGGCTTTTTGCCGGGGGCTCAAATTCGGCTAGCTGGACTGTAATTGAGTCAGTTAACATTTCGACTTTAGGCAATGGAACAGACTTTGGTGACACCTCGGCTAGGATTGAATACGCCTGTGGTCTTGCGTCGTCAACAAGAGGTTTATTTGCTGGGGGTGAATGGAACGGCACTAACGCAAATACAATAGAATACGTCACCATTGCGAGCGCCGGTAATTCGAGTGATTTTGGTGATCTGACAGCCGCTAGAGATTTTTCTGGTGGTTTTTCTAATCAAACCAGAGGTGTTGTTTGCGGCGGCGCACCGGGGCCGACCAGTACAACCCAATACGTAACAATTGCAACCACTGGTAACGCAATAGACTTTGGGGTTTTAGTAGTGGCGGCACAAGATTTGGCTGGATGTTCAAGTCCGACAAGAGGCGTTGTTGCTGGTAGCGACTTCACAGGATCAGGCATTCAAAGTATTCAATACATCACGATTGCATCTACTGGGAATTCTACAAACTTTGGGAATTTAACAAACGGTAGAGAAAACATGTCGTCATGTTCTACATCTACCAGAGGAATTTTTGCTGGTGGTAGAGTCTCTGTAGAATCAAACATAATTGATTACATAACAATTGCTACGACGGGTAATGCCACAGATTTTGGGGATCTCACATCAGCAGCAGCTAGAGGAGCGGGGTGTTCAAATACTACTAGGGGAATTTTTATGCGCGGCTCCCCAGCAGTTAATACCATTGATTACATAACAATTGCCTCTACCGGCAACGCCGCTGATTTTGGTGATACAGCAGTTATACATGGTAGTGGCGCTGCCGGATTATCTAACACCAACGGGGGTGTCCAAATATGAGTATCAAGCAATGGCCCGGTGGTGTAATCAGCGACAACCCCGTAGTACCAACAGGCCCGAATCTGGATGATACTGCTCCCGGTGTGTGGACGCTTGACCGCGTTGCTTATTGGCGTGCCCAAAATTTGTGGCCCACTGCTGGCTACATTAAAAATGCTTGGGATCTTGACTACATGCAGTTTTATACCCCGGCGGCTAATGCGTTTGATGTAACGACAGGGGCTACACCGTATGCGTTTGGGTCGAACTTAACTGATACCCCTTCAGGCAGCTTCTTTACTGAAGACGGTCTTACTCTTTTCTTGTCCTATAACGCAGATGATACTGTTAGGAAATACACGTTATCTAAGGCTTGGGACGTTACTACTTTATCGCAGGTTGCGTCTTTTTCTGTTCTTAACGAAACAAACGCGCTTAACGGCCTATCCTTTAAGCCCGACGGCACCAAGATGTACATCATAAGTAATACTACCAATAATGTAGGTATTTATGAATACAACTTGTCTACGGCTTGGGATATTACAACGGCAGTAGTTGTTGTCTTTCGAACCGTTCAGCCTCAAGTATCAAACCCGAATTCTGTTAATTTTAAAACAGACGGGACAAAAATGTTTGTCTCTAACACGGGGGTAGTATATGAGTACAACCTAAGCACAGCTTGGGATATTGATACCGCAACTTTTGGTCAATCTAAAACAACGACTACCCTTACGTCACCGAGTGAAACACTTGCTCAATCCACTTGTTTTAGTCCAGATGGAACTAAATTATATTTAACAGGTTTAACCAATTACCGCATACACCAGCTTAGTTTGTCTCTTGCTTGGGATGTTAGCACTTTAGCTTTAGATGGTCTTTTTAACCCTAGTGATGCAAGTTCCGGTCCAGTAGGCGCTTTAGCGGTAAGTTCGGACGGGTTAAAGTTTTTCCGCTACAGAGGCACTGCTTTTGTACAGTACCCGCTATCGCCGACATTAAATGTTGTCTCCCAAGACGCTTCACCTACGGGTTTGTTTTTTAAACCAGACGGAACTAAGTTGTATGTCGTTGGGTTAACAAACGATAATGTGTACGAGTACGACTTATCCACGGCTTGGAATGTAAGTACTGCTAGTTATGTACAAAGTTTTTCAGTAGCAACGTATGAAACAACTCCGAGAGACCTTTCTTTCAGTTCTGACGGAACCAGTATGTATGTCATCGGCACACTCGCCGATAATGTAACTCAATACAGTTTAAGCACAGCTTGGGACATTAGTACCGCATCTTACGTACAGCAGTTTTACGTCGGTTCTCAAGAACCAAACCCGTATGGTCTTGACTTTAGCCCAGACGGTACAAAAATGTTTATAGTCGGTGTTACAAACGATAACGTATACCGCTACAACTTGTCTACTCCTTGGGACATCAGCACTGCGTCTTATGTGCAATATGTATCAGTATCAGGTCAAGATACAAACCCATTCGGACTTGCATTTGAAACAGATGGCACAAAAATGTACGTCCTTGGCGGCACTAACGACAAGATATATCAGTATGACTTGTCCACCGCTTGGGATCTGACGACGGCATCATACGTGACGTCCCAGCTCACATATACATGGAATTCAAGTTTAACGGGTAATCCATTCGGACTTTATTTTAGATCAGATGGAGGATTATTTTTTATCGTTGATTTAAGTTCCCGAACTGTGTTTTCGTACAATTTCTCAAAAGCATAAAAATGGAATCTAAAGATCTGATTATAGGTAACATAAACACGGCTCTGGAGGTTAAAAAACCAGAGTACAACTTGATGTTGAAGAACATCCAAGACCGGATGCCCGCCGTCGTGCGTGATACCAGTAACTTCCATAAGTCACACAGCCAGTTTATGCAGGTTACTTTGGATGTGACGGCCATAACACCGATTCGCTCCATCAAGCATACCTTAGCTGAGATCGATCATACCCGCTCTGCTTTACAAGAAGCCTATATTAAGTTGCGTAAGAAGCAAAACGAACTCAAGAAAAAAGAGCGTGAGCTAGAGTCATGCACGGATGACCTTGACCGTGAACTGCTTGAGATTGAGATTCTGGAACTAAACAGCCACATTGAGGGCACTCAGAACCATGTTAACGGTGCTTTGCGTAAAATGAATTTTATGGTCAACCAGCACGCACAATTGCTGGAGAAGGTCGGCAAAGACCAGATCACTGAGGAAGACTACGAAAAAGAAGAAGCCCGCTACCACATCATGACCTGTATGAAGCAGGCGCTAAATGCCGCACGCTCACGCAATGGCATGATTGATGAGGGCAACCTGATCTATTTGTTTGACCTTGGCATCAACGCGGCTCAGGCGCAGGCTGAAGTGTTTGCTTACCTCAACATGGAAAACCAAATGATTTCCGAGGGCAGCGCCCCCACACACGAGATGACGGTGCGCTGGCTTGAGGCTTGTGCAGAGAAGTGGGAAAAAGACCCTGAGGTCTTTGCGGCACGCCGTGGCTTCTCCGTTTTTGACGAGACCAGCCTGACAAACCGTTTAGAGTAAAGGGGGTTGTTTGGTGGACCCAATCAGCATCTTTATGGCAGCTACGGCTGCTTTTAACACCGTTAAGAAACTTGTAGAAGCTGGTCGGGAAGTTGAAGACGTACTGGGACAAATCGGTGCGTGGATGGGTAAGGCAAGTGAGCTTGCCGAACTCGACAACAAAAAACCCAGCATCTTCAAGCGTATTGGTGGCGGTAAGTCTGTTGAGCAAGAGGCAATGGAGCAGCTCCAGCGCCGAGAAGCCATCCGTAAGCAGCACCTAGAGTTAATGAGTATGGTCAAGCTGGCCTACGGACCGCAGGCGTTTGAAGACCTGATGCACATGCAACGCCAGATCAAGCTCAAACGCGAACGCGAACGTATATTCCAAGCGCAGCGCCGCCGTGATGTAATTGGCTACATCTTTGTGGCTATCGTTTTTGCTCTCGCTGGCTGGGTTATCTGGCTTATGATCTCTACCGCCCTTGAGTGGAAGATAAACGGAGGACGCTGATGACAGACGAATTTAAAAAGGCTGACATTAACGGTGATGGTGTATTGACACCTGACGAGTTTCAACTGGAGCTGAAGAGAAAGCGTTTAGAAATTGAAGACGCCGATGCTCAACGGGATCAGCAACGTAAGATGGTGTGGTGGGTGCTGGCAGGCATGCTTGGCTACCCTTTGTTTGTTATCGGCGCTAGTGTTCTTGGTTTAGACAAAGCTACAGACATTTTGGGGTCTATGGCAACCATCTACTTTCCTAGCACTAGCTTAATTTTGGCCAGCTTCTTTGGGGCTGCTGCTTACCAAGCGACGAAGAAATAATATATGTTACAAGCACTTATTGGCCCTGTAACTGGGTTACTAGACAAGTTCATCGAGGACAAGGATCAAAAAAATGCGCTTGCACACGAAATCGCAACCATGTCTGAGCGTCACGCGCAAGAGCTTGCAATGGCTCAAATTGAAGTCAACAAGGCAGAAGCTGCTTCAAGCTCTGTTTTTAAAGGCGGATGGCGACCTTTCATTGGCTGGGTTTGTGGTTTTGCTTTTGCTTATCACTTTATTCTTCAGCCCATTCTTCTTTTCGGGACAGCTCTTGCCGGAGTATCTCTTCCACCTCTTCCTGAGTTTGATATGAGCCAGATGATGCCCGTGCTGCTGGGCATGCTGGGCTTGGGCGGTCTGCGTACCTATGAGAAGAAAACCGGGGTAGCCAAATAATGTTGTGGATACCGGTCGCCTTCGTATGTATGGTGAACGGTGACTGCACTTTTCACTATTCTTTTGTCGAGCGGTATTTGTATGAGTGTGAAACGGCTAATCGCCGCGCAACGCAAAAGATGCAAGAAGACCCGGGTGTACGGGCCTACGATGTAACCTGTATTCAGGTCTTGTTAAAGGAAACAGGAAATGCAACTAACAGCCAACTTCAGCCTAGCGGAAATGACCAAGAGCGATACAGCCTTACGCCTCGATATGGACAATACGCCCGGTGAAGAAGAGATTGCCAACATGACCGCCCTGTGCGAAAATGTGCTCCAACGAGTGCGCGACCATTATGGGATGGGAGTCAAGGTCAATTCAGGCTTCCGCCACCCCGATGTAAACGCTAAAGTTGGTGGATCGAAGACCTCGGATCACTGCAAGGGTATGGCTGCGGACATCGAAATCCCCGGTATTGCCAACGCAGACTTAGCGCAATGGATTGTGGACAACATGAATTTTCGTCAAGTTATCCTCGAGTTCTACACTCCCGGCATCCCGGATTCTGGCTGGGTGCATGTGAGCTACAACCCTGCTGACAACAAGAAGCAGGTGCTAACCGCTACCAAAAAAGACGGGAAAACTGTATATTTACCCGGACTTGTTGCATAAGAGCACGCCATGCCTTTACAGAAACTCTTACTAAAGCCCGGGGTAAACAGGGAAAACACCCGCTATACAAGTGAAGGTGGTTGGTATGAGTGCGACAAAATCCGTTTCCGGCAAGGTACACCAGAGAAGATAGGCGGTTGGACGCAGCAGTCTGACTATCGTTTTTTGGGTACATGTCGCGGACTATTAAACTGGGTTACCTTAGATGGTACGGATTTGATGGGCGTAGGTACAAACTTAAAGTACTACGTCGAACGCGGCACCGTTTTCAATGATATAACCCCGATTCGTCTCACAACAACAGCGGGTGATGTTACCTTTACCGCTGTTAGCGGTTCTGCGACTATTACTGTTACAGACACCGACCACGACGCGATAGTCAATGATTTTGTTACCTTTAGTGGCGCCGTCAGCCTTGGTGGGAATATTACCGCCGACGTGCTAAATAAGGAATATCAGGTTGTTAGTGTAGTGGATGCCAATACCTACACGATTACGGCAACCGCTACTGCAAATGCTTCTGATACGGGTAACGGCGGCGCTTCAGTGGTCGGGGCGTACCAAGTCAATACCGGCCCTGCTGCACAGTTGCCCCTGACAGGTTGGGGTGCTGGCACTTGGGGTTTTGGGGCTTGGGGGGACACTTTTGGTTTAGGCTCTTTGCGTATCTGGAACCACGCTAATTTTGGTGAAGACCTAATCTACGGCCCACGCGGTGGTGGTATCTATTACTGGGATAAAACCTCCGGAGTGTCTACCAGAGGCGTGGCGTTAGCAGATTTGGCCGGTGCCTCAGACGCGCCCACTTTCCAAAACAACATTATTGTTTCTGACGTATCTAGATTTGTCTTGTGCTTTGGGGTAAACCCTATAACTGATACAACGGAAATAGACCCCATGCTGATTCGCTGGTCGGATCAGGAAGATGCCGGTAACTGGACACCCTCCGTTACAAACCAAGCAGGGGATTTGAGGTTATCTACAGGTAACGAGATCGTTGCTGCCCGCCAGCAGCGCCAAGAGATATTGGTTTGGACAGACGCGGCGCTTTATTCGTTGCAGTATCTTGGACCGCCGTATGTCTGGGGAGCGCAGTCTCTTGGGGAAAACATTTCTATCATTGGCCCCAACGCCATAGCCACTGCGGCAAACGTGACGTACTGGATGGGCAACGGTAAGTTTTATCGGTACGATGGTCGTGTTCAGACCATGCGTTGTGACCTACGTCAGTTTATTTTCCAAAACCCCGACAACGATTTGACCATAGACCTTTCGCAAAATCAGCAAGTGTATGCCAGCACGGTTGAGGCGTTTAACGAGGTATGGTGGTTCTACTGCTCCAATGGCAGGCCGTCGGTTGATTCGCCAGACCGGTACGTTGTATATAACTACGCCGAAGATATTTGGTACTACGGTAGCTTAGAGCGTACTGCTTGGCTTGACACCAAGATTAGGGATACCCCCTTTGCTACATACGCTAACCGCCTAGTCCAGCACGAGGTTGGTGTTGATGATGACTCCACTGGCACACCAGCGGCTATCAATGCCTACATAACTTCTACCGAGATAGACATAGGCGACGGTCATAACTTTGCCTTTATTTATCGCGTCTTGCCAGATGTGACTTTCCGTGGTTCAACCACCGCCTCTCCAACCGCAGTTATGACGCTACAGCCTATGCAGAACTCGGGTTCTGGGTATAACAATCCAGCTTCCGTGGCGGGTAGTGCGTCTGCGTCTATAGTGCGTACTGCCACAGTGCCGATTGAAGAGTTTACGGGTCAGGTGTATACCCGTGTACGGGGCCGTCAGATTTCACTAAAGATGGAGTCTACCGGGTTGGGAACTACGTGGCAGCTTGGTGCGCCTCGCATTGACATTAAACCTGATGGGCGACGCTAATGGCTAATGTCATTACAGCTAACGACGAGCTTAATAGGGTTACTGTACCCCGTCTTATTTCAGCTCCCGTTGCATGGGACCCGCAGTTTCAAGAACAGTACAGCAATGTGCTACGTCTGTACTTTAATCAACTCAACAACATTCTAGGTCAGTTAGAGTGGAATAAGCCTATCGCTTATTTAGATTTCGATACTACTGGCACTGTTGCCCCCCATCAGACCGGGCGCTTAGATTGGGATTCTGACGACGCTACCCTTGAACTCGATATGGAGTATGGGGTTGTCCAGCAAATTGGGCAGGAGACCTACGCTCGGGTGCAGAACAACACAGGGGTAACGATCCCCAACGGCACGGTAGTCGGTTTTGCGGGGGCGTCAGATAACGCTCTAAAGGTCGCTCCCTACCTCGCTGATGGCTCACAGCCCTCCCTGTATATCTTAGGGGTTATGACGCACGACTTGCCTGATACTGGTGAGCGCGGATACTGCACGGTTTGGGGCTTTGTTCGAGACATAAATACCAGCGCTTTCTCTCAGGGCGATATTTTGTATGCGTCTCCTACCGTGGCAGGGGCATTTACGAACGTCAAGCCGACTGCGCCAAACAACGTGATCCCTCTTGCTGCGGTGATTAAAGTCGGTACGACGGATGGGATTATCTTTGTTCGCCCCACCATTGAGCAGCAGAAAAACTACGGCACGTTTAATCGAGCAAGTAACTACGTTGCTGCCGCAGCAAATACTGCCTATGCGGTGCCGTTTACGTCAACGGCTGTTAGTAATGGGGTGAGCATTGGTACGCCAACCTCCCGGATCGTTGTCTCGCAGTCGGGGTACTACGACATCTCATGTACGCTGCAATACACCAGCACCAACTCTTCTCAAAAAGATGGATATACATGGATTCGCAAGAACGGGGTAGACATCCCCCAGTCGTCACGCATAACTACTCTAGCCCTTAACGGCGGGTATCGACCAGTCTTCATATCAGAGGCAATATCTCTTGCAGCGAATGACTACATTGAGATCATGTTTGCGACTACGGATACCGCTTTGAGTATAGTTGCGGCGCCTGCCACTGCGTTTGCTCCCGGCTCTCCAGCGGCAAACTTGATCGTTACACAGGTTCAGCAATGACTTCCCATTTATCCCTTGACAGACTAAAATAAAAGCACTATGAACATGAGCCTACACCCCATTGCGGAAGCTGTTCGGTCACAAGGCCGAAACGGTGATTCCATGCTCGTTCACATGACCCCCGGCGAGGTAGCTGCGCTCCAGCGCATGGCCGAAGCAAACGGTGGGTCTCTTTCCATTAACCCCGAAACCGGTCAGCCCGAGGCGTTTTTCCTAGCCGCCTTGTTGCCAGCCCTTGCTGGCGCTGCTATGCCGAGTATCGCCGCAGCTACTGGAATTGCTGCTTTAGCCAACCCCCTTACTTCTAGTCTGTTGATTGGTGGTTTGACAGGCGCGCTGACTGGGGATATGAAGCAAGGTCTAATGGCTGGCCTTGGCGCCTACGGTGGCTTTGGTCTTGGTGAATCTTTGACTGGTGCCGCAACGGCTGCTCCCGCCGCCGCTCAAGCTACTCAAGCTGCTAGTGTTGCTCAAGCGAATCAAGTTGCTAATGCTGCTCAGGCTGCTCAGGCTGCTCAGGCTACTCAGGCTGCTCAGGCCGCTCAGGCTACTCAAGCCGCTCAGGCTACTGCTGACCTCGCTGCCAAAACAGCCATGCCTGAAGTACAAGGCGCACTTAAACAATTAGGTCTTCCGCAGCCAGCCCTAACTGCCCCCCAAGTCGCTCCTTTCGGTACTCCTGTTCCTCCTCCCGTAGCTGCGGCTACTCCAGTTCCCCCTCCCGTTGTTGCTTCGCAGTACGCTACTCAGGCCGCTCAAGGTATTTCGCAAGTCCCACCCCCTTCAATTGCTGCTTCGCAGTACGCTACTCAGGTTCCTCCGGTTCCTCCGGTAACCGGCTTTGATCGCTTTGCCCAAGGCATTGAAACAATGGGTCAGGGGGCTAAAAATATATACGACACCAAAGGTGGTATCGGGAAGTTCCTTGGCGAGAATATTGCTAACGTTACTATGGCTTCAGCCCCTTTGATGGCTGCTGAAGACGGTGACATACCAAGAGACAACCTGCAGTACTACTATCCAGACTTTAAACGTCTGCCCGGTGGCGGGGTCTATTACGGTAAACGTGCAGAACGGCGTGTAGCGAAGGGGGGCAGCATCCCCGGTTATCAATATGGTGGAATCCCAGCTATGGTACCTCGTGGGGTCGAAGGCCCACAGGAGCCGCAAGAACCACAGGCTACAGCAAATCAGCGTGGTATTGCACGGGCGTTGCCGACTGCGTTAGGTCTAGCTGGAATGAATCCGCTGGGCGCTACGATTGCTGGAGTTGCAACTACATTAGCTCTTGAGCGTAATAATCCAGCATTGGCTCAAAGTATTAGTGGAGGTATCGTCCCTGCAATGATGGGCGGGTATCAAGACCCGGCACCGGTAATCAACATGAACGACATGCGTGCAGTGTCCCCCGGTGGACCCGGACAGGCCCCTGTAATCACAAGTGGTTCTGGTGGTTCCGGTGGTTTTGCGCCTTCTAACCAAAACGACGTATCGTCTGGTGGTGGGTACGGTACGTTTGGCGATGGCGCCTCTATGGCTACTGGCGGTATTGCTTCTATGAGCTACAAACGCGGTGGTTTGAAAGAGGACTCGTTTGTTGTCCCCGCCGACGTGCTCGCAGCTTTGGGTAACGGCAGTAATGATGCCGGGTTGATGGCCTTAAATAAGATGTTGGCTAAAGCTGGCGCCCCACGTGCTGAGAAGATTGATGGCCCCGGGGACGGTATGAGTGACTCTATCCCCACTTCTATTGAAGGGCGTCAACCGGCTCGCGTAGCCAAAGACGAGGCTTATGTCCCAACCGAGGCAGTTCGCCGACTGGGTGGCGGCAACGTTAAGAAAGGCGCTAAGAAGCTGTATGACTTAATGGCCCGTGTGCGTAAAGCTGCTCATGGAGATGATAAGCAGCAGCGTAGGGTAAACCCCGATAAACTGGCACGTGCCTAAAAAGCATGCAGTATGAAGGTAAATTAGAGTGGTTTGGGGGCAATCAAGATGCGCTCAATATGTACCGCATGTTTGTTGACCTATCGCACACATGGGACGACCTTGTTGATAAAGACAAAGACGTATCAGAAGATGCTATCAATTACGCATTTGCTATAGCCTTGGTCTATTTACCAGCAAACCCTTTCTACCAAAAAATACAAAGTCAGATACTGCCGATGTGGCTAACTGTCATAAGTGCGTATCAGACAGCAAACAAGTTTGAAAAAGAAAAAGACGAACACGGGTTAGAAATTGCACATACACTTAGATACGCCGCTGGTAACATAGTAGCGTACGCTGTTCACGTGTGTGTAGGCCAAGAAGAAGCTAAGAAGTATCTGCCCGAAGTATGGAAATCTATTGTTGTAGAGCGGTTCGACAATTACCGCATGGAGCACACAAATGGTAATGCTTGCGAATAAATTTAACGGTTACTCTCCTGACGGTCGGCGCCTTTACAACATTGGTGGCGGTGGTGGTGGTGGGTCGTCAACTCAAGTAGTTGATGTACCTGACTGGGTAAAACCTTACGCTAAGGATGTTCTGGCAAGGTCAGCAGCAATGACAATGCCGGGGGAAGAAGGGGTTTCTGAAGCGCCAAAATACGGAGGTCAACGCGTTGCCGGGCTACAGCCTCTTGGGGTTATGGCTAAAGAAGCCGGTGCTGCTATGCGTTATTCCCCTCAATTAGACACTGCCACTAATATGGCTCAGCGAGCGGGGGAGATGGGGCTAGGTGCTGGTGAAGCCTATAACCAAATGATGTTGCCGGTTGTCCGAGATAGATTATTTGGTGCTGGTAATGCCTATAACCAAGCCGCTGCTGGAGATATATCGTCTTTACGCGGTACTGGTGCAGCCTACGAACGAAAAGCTGCCCCAGATATATCGTCTTTACGCGGTGCTGGCGCTGCGTACGACAGGGCTTTGGCTCCTGATATTTCCACTGCCCGTGGAACTGGTGCGGATGTACAACGAAGAATTGACCCCGCGCTTGAGGAGTCTTTGAGGGCCGGTAGAGCGTATCAAGCAATGGCTACTGACCCTAGCCAGATGGCTGCGTACATGTCTCCGTACATGCAAAATGTAGTTGACATTGAGAAACGCGAAGCGCAACGCCAAGCCGATATAGCCGCTACTGGTCGTGGTGCACAGGCTGCGCGTGCTGGAGCTTTTGGTGGTAGCCGTCAAGCAATTATGGAGGCCGAAGCCGGGCGTAATCTTCAGCAGCAGATGGCTGACATCCAAGCTCGTGGCGGTCAGCAAGCATTCCAAGCAGCGCAACAAGCGCAACAGTTTGGCTCTGAACTTGGTTTACGTGGTTTGGGACAAGGTTTGCAAGCGCAGCAAGCAGCGTCTCAGTTGGGTCTCAGCGGACTGCAACAAGCTATCCAAGCGCAACAATACGGCCAAGACTTGGGTCTTCGTGGCACTCAAGCCGCTTTGCAAGGAACTCAGTTCGGTTCCGATTTGGGTCTTCGTGGCACTCAAGCCGCTTTGCAAGGAATTCAGTTCGGTGCCGATTTGGGTCTTCGTGGTGCTCAGGCTGGGGTACAAGCTGCTCAGTTTGGTGCCGATTTGGGTCTGAGAGGCGCTCAACTGGGTTCACAAGCTGCTCAGGGTCTAGGCCAACTCGGCGCTACTCAGTTTGGTCAGCAGAAAGACATTATTGATATCCAACGTCAACTCGGTAAAGACGAGCAAGCGCTTGAGCAGGCTCGGATGGACGTTGCGTATCAAGACTGGGTGGACGCACAAAAGTACCCGTACCAACAGCTTGGCTTCATGGCCGACATGATGCGTGGTGTGCCGGTTGGTCAAACAGCTACAACAATTGGGCCGTCAGCAAGTCCTTTATCTCAATTACTTGGCGCTGCTGGTACAGCTTATTACGGGTCTAGTATTTTTGGTCGCGCGGCAGGCGGTTCAGTTCCCGGCTACGCTGAGGGTGGTGGCATTTCTAGCTTAAACCCCGTCCAGCGTGACGTTGCACTTGAAGGCATGGGTGACGCGCAAATGCAGGGGCTTATGGGTCTTGCTGATATTTCCCAGCTTGCCAAGCTGCAGGTAGCAGAGAAACTGCAACAGAACGCACAAATTCGTAAAGCCGCCGAAATGGCTCAGGCTGGACAACAGCCGCAACCACAAGCTACTGTGGCGGAAGAAGCCTTGATGCAGATGGGCCTTGGCGGCTTAGACGTACCCGAAGATATGGTTTCTGCCGCAGGTGGCGGCATCATGCGTTTTGCCGACGGGCCAGATAACGAAGACGAGCAAGAAGGTGTTCGGGCCAAAGAAGGTGATGTGCTGACCGAAAGCCAACGTGCGGAGTTGCAAACTCGTCCGGGCGTTAAATTTGACACAGTGCCACCTCAAACACCTACGCAAGAAATGCGGGACGAAGCCGCTTTATATAGTGCGGAAAGAGCCGGTAAAGCACCGGGGGTAGACTACGGTCGCCCAACTTATACATCGAGCGCTGCTCCTGCGTTTGTTGCCCCCTACAGCGCTGAAGACTACATGGCTATGCGGAAAGAGGCTATCGCGCCCGGTCAAGCTATGGAGATGGAAGCCCTTGCAGACCAAGAAAGGGCAGATAGTGCGTTTATACAAAGCCTGAAAGAGGCGGAAGCAGGTCGTGAAAGAGCCGTAAAAGAGGCTGGTGAGTACGGAGTAGAACGAGAAAAGCGTGCTAAAGAACGCCTAGAAGGTATGGACAAAAAACGAGAAGATGCAAAACTCTCGTTTATCCGCGACGTTAGCGTTGGGTTACTGACTTCGCCGACTGGCAGTTTCCTTAGCGACTTAGGTATAGCTGTTGGTAAGAGCGGTAAGTCTTATGATGCCGCAATTGAGCGTATTGATAACGCTAAAGAGAAACTCCAAGACGCAATCGACACCATCATGGACCAGCGTCGCGGCGATAAGATTACCAACGCTAAAGATAAGGCAGCAGCCGCAGGTAAACTGGCCGAAGCGCAAAAAGGTTTGGCTAATACGCTTGCCGGTAAGAAAGGTAAGCTCGGCGAAATTAGCAAAGCAGATGCTATGGATGCTGTTAAACAAGCCACAACTATCTCCATGACAACTGCCGAACGTCAACACGCCGCTGCATTGTCTACATACGAGCAACAACAAGCTGCTGCGCGAGAAGCTGCAAGACCAGAGAGCCGCGATGTAATGCAGGCTCGTATTACTAAGATGCTGGCTGATTCCAATCCGGCTGTTCGGGCGCGAGGCCAGATGCTGCTAAAGAACTTAGAAAAAGTAACCGAAGCGGGTACTTACAGAACAGCCCCGGGGGCTGTTACTCCAGCGGTTAACTTAAGAACGGTTGGCGGCATATACGACCAAGTGCGTGAAGAAGCGAATAAGTTGACTGGCCCAACCGCGAAGTTGTTGAAGGGTAAATCCCCAGTGGAAAAAGATCAGTGGATTCAAGACGAAGTCGAAAGGCGATATGATGCTTTAATGCAGAATGTTGGCGGTGCTCCTACTGGCGGCGGTGCTGGTGCTGTACCACAGCAGGCTATTGACGCTTTAAAGCAGAACCCATCCCTAGCCGCTCAATTTGATGCAAAATATGGAGCAGGTGCCTCGGCAAAATACTTAGGGAAGTGACATGGCTAATTTCTTCGACCAGTTTGATGAATCGCAGGCTGGTTCAGCAGGTAACTTCTTTGACAAGTTTAATGAATCGCAGGCTGGTTTAGCGGGTAACTTCTTTGACAAGTTTGATGCGCCAGTAGAGAAAAAAGTCGCTCCAACTGCTAAACCGGGCGAAGAAGAGTTACCTTCGCAAGAGCAAGCCGACAACCAAAGTTTTTGGCGGTCTGTAATGGACGTGCCCTTGCAGTTCCAGCGTGGCGCGTTAATGATTGGTAAAGCTGGTGTAGATATTTTCGGCGCTGGGAGCGAAACGGCTAAAGCCCTTGAGCAAGCAGATACCCACATAGCTGCCCTACTAAGCGCTCAGGCTAAACGCGATGCGGCTGAAGTCAGTCGTATTTGGGAAGACGCTAAAGACAAGGGTCTAGGCGATCAAGCACTGGCGGGTCTTGAAGCTCTTGCCGTAGCTCCTATAGATTTGATGTCTCAAGCTCTTGGTACTGCTGTACCATCTTTGGCTGCGGGTGCGCTAGCTATAGCGTCTGGTGGCGGTGCATTACTAGCAGGTACTGCTGTTGGAGCCGTGGGTCTTGGAACCGGTATGGGCCTTATTAAAGGTGAGGTGTACGATGCAGTAGAAGCCGCGCTAAAGGAAAAGGGCGTTGCACCAGAAGAAGCTGCTGCAAAAGCAGACGCGGCTCAAAGTTACGCCGGTGAAAACCTAGATTTAATTCTTGCCGGTGGGGGTATTAACGCCCTTGCAGAACTTACAGGTCTTGGTAAGTCATTCATTCGCGGCAGGGTCGCTGCCGGTATAAAGAATACGCTGGGTAAAGAAGCCGCCGAAAGAGCCATAGCTGATACCGCTAAAGAAGAGGTTGCAAAAACAGCCGCACGGACTATGCCGGGCCAAGCAGCGCGAACCGCAGCGGTAGAGTCTCTCGGTGAAGGCGCTCAGGGTGGGTACGAACAGCTAGCTCAAAACATTGCACTGCAGCGCGAAGGATTTGATGTACCTACTATGCGAGGCGTAGTAACTTCCGGTGTGCTGGAAGCTGGTGCCGGTGCCCCTCTTGGTGCAGGTGCGGGTGCTCTTGAGGTTAGACAGGCTCGGCAGACTCTCCGAGCAATGGAAGATGCGGATATATTCAAAAAAGACATGGCTCGTGCAGAAGCTGAGCTTAAGGAACGCACCCGATTAGCTGAACTAGACAGCATCATTACCGGTAACCCTGTAATTGCTACTGATGAGCAAGGCGAAACTATCCGTGACGAAAACGGCGTACCGGTAGTATCCGAAAGAACTTCTGGTCGAGAACTAACAGAAGAAGAGCAAACAGAGTACGACAGCCTGCGGTCTAAATTAACACCGACAACTCCGGCACCGACAACGCCAGAAGAGCGAGAGGCTGCTGTTGAAGCTGAGTCCAATAGACTTTTAAAGTTGGGATACGAGGAAGCAGACGCCAAAGCACAAGCTCAAGCCAATATTGAGTATCAAGTCGCTGAAGACGAAGAGACTCGTAAAGATGAAGCAGCTCGTGTGTCTTCTCGTAAAGAGTTTGCCGCCCTTTACGATGAATATTTAGGCGCTGGCTATTCAGAAGAAGAAGCTACGCTACGAGCCTTAGAAACTTTAGACGACCAATTAGAAGCCGCAAAGCGTGAAGCGCAACGTGAAACAGAAACCCCCGCTGCGGATGTTACGGGTAGAGGGGTAACCCCAGAAGTTACTGCTGGGCAAGAAGTTGCTGATGTAATTGATTTAGGCGCTCCAGTGGACTTGACAGCTAACATGCCAGAAGTAGCATTAGGGCAGTTTAGTCCGGGGTCTACAGCTACCACCACTATTGAGCGCGATGGCAAAACCACCACGACCACAATCCCTGCCAGAGCTGAACCAACTGATGTAAGCAACACAGAACTTACACGGCTTATTGAGCGTCGAATGGACGAGCGAGACGCGGCTGGTGATGGTACGCCAGAAGCTGCTGTTATTCAAAATGAAATCAATGAACTACAAGCAGAGCAACGGCGTCGTGAAGCTGGACGCCCGGTAGCACAGAAAACCAGTAAGGCTCAGCGTGATCTGTTTGAAGATGCAGGTGAAGGCGAACCTCAGCCTGATACGCAACTATCACGTACCGTAGACGACATCATTAAGTCTCTTGGCCCTGAAGCACAAGCTAGATACGAAGCAGCAACTGCAGAAGCAGAAAGACAACGTGCCGAACGTAGGGGTCGTGGTAGACCAGCGCTTACCAAAGAAGGTACAGCGGAGCGTGCCGCACAAGAGAAAGAACGTAAGGCAGCTATTGCAGCTAACACCCGATACACAGGCATGCTTAAGCGGTTCACGGATCGGTTTAGCAAACTGTACAGAGCCGACGGTGGTCGAGAAGCGTTACTAGCCTCTGCGCTAGAAGAAGGCGGTGACAAAGCTAGCTTTGCGGTAGGCGAGTATTTAAAGAAGCTAAAGCAAAGAGAAGCTAGGTTAGTAACCGAAATGCTCTTTATGTACAACGCGATGCCTGATAGCATCCATCGTCGGCGTTTGGGGCAGCTCTTATACACGATCGATCCAGAAACTGGACGTAGGGATAAACCCAACCCAATAATTAGCGCGGACGTATTTAACAGAGCTGAACGTGCTTTTAAAGAAACAAGGGAAGAGGCTCGCCAAGCAGCGGCTGAAAAGCGAACAACCGCTATCTTAAATAAAGCCAGAAGCAATGCAAAGAAAGAAGCGGCTGGTAAAGACCGACAAGTAGCTACTATTAACGGTGACTTTAACAACGTCACTACAGTAAAAGGCGCGCTTAAGATTGTTGGGAAAACGGGCACTCCGTTTATGCGACTGCTGGCGAAGCGTATCTCCAACGCTGTCGGCGATGCCAAATTTGTTGTTGTAGAGCGTGGCGATAAACTACCCGAAGCCCTTGAAAAAGACTCCAGTGCTGTCGGTATAACAGCTATAGAGAAAGACGCCGCTGGCAAGTTAAAGGTCACGGTTTATGTGCGTGGCGCTACTTGGGGTGAACGCTCTCAAGGCATCAACAACATAATCGTCTTACACGAGGCTTTACATGCCGCGTTGGATAAAAAAGTTTGGGGTATAAAGCAAGCCGCAACTCTTGGTCTTACTATCACTAAAGCAGAGCGTGATTTCTACAACGACATAGCGACGTTGATGGTCGAAGCCCGGGATAGATTTGTTGACATGGCTGCTGCCGATATGCGTAGCACTAGCCAAGACCCGGTCCAAACTGGTAATCGGCTTTTATACAAAGCGTTGGCAGAAGTAGTGGCAGGTGCTAACGGTGCAATGTTTAACGACCCGCAAGAGTTTATAGCTTATGCACTTAGCGAGCCGGTGTTTGAAAACTTCTTGAACACCTTTAAACCTGCTCGTTCAAACCGCAGCGCTTACGGTAAGTTTGTTGACTTGGTGCGTAACTTGTTTAAGTTCGCAGAAAACCAAACCACTGCTTTTACAGAGTTGGTTTCTGCCATAGATGCTGGCATTAGTACTCCGTCTTCTAGAGGTGTTGTGCAAGCTCTGCAACAGTCTTTGCTGTCTCCGTCCGCCGCTAAGCGCTCAATAAAGACTAAAACCGACATGAAGAATCTTGTCAAGGAGCAAGATCGTGTGGCTAAAGGTTACGAAGAGAGCGAAAGCGCTACTAAGATCAACGACAGCATTAAAGAAAGCATAGATCTACGCAGCGGGAAAGCTGCTGTTGAAACTTTACAGACTGCGTATGCTACGGCGACTGATAAGGGCAGAAGAAACTTAGCCAAGGTTCTCACTTTGGATTTGCTGGCTGAGATAGCCCAGCGCATGGGGCTCAAGTCTGTTGCAGACGGCGCGGCTGTAGTTCGCAAAATGAACTCTATGGCTGACAACATTTTGTTGGGCGCTCAGGAAACTCTGGACAACACGTTTAGAACTTTCCAAGGCAGGCCAAAGGCTATGTCTGCGTTTACAAGGCTAGCTCTAAACGCTACCTTGCTGAACATAGACCCGGCTACAGATGTTTCTAGCCCAATGCTAAACAAGCTGTACGCTGCGCTGGACGAAAAAGGTAAACGCGAGTACATCCGCATGCGGGATTATTTCCAAGGCATGACCCAGATGTACACCCGCTTCTTGGATGATCGAGTCAAGGGTTTGAGCCTTTCAAAGCAGGACCAAGAAAACGTTCTTGAAAAAATAAAGGCGATGTACGAGACGGGCGACAAGATTTATCCGTTCTTCCCGCTGAAGCGTTTCGGTGATTACTGGATTCGGATCGGTACAGGTAAGAACCGTAAGTTTTATACGTTCGAGTCAGAGTTTGCCCGCAACCAAGCTATAAAAGATTTTGCTAAGGAGAGTAAGAAAAGTGCGGACGAGTTTCTGGAGCAAAAAGACGTAAAGATTGGCAATAAGCTGGGTGATCTACGCGGTGAGTTGTTTGGCGACAATATGGCCAAGACGCTGCAAGAGGTGTTTAATGCCATAGATGGGATGGATATAACCGACGCCGACGCTAAAACCAAGTTAAAAGACGACGTTTACCAGACGTACTTGGCAACGCTGCCCGATCAAAGTATCCGTAGGCAGTTCCTACACCGTGAAGGTATTACCGGCTACTCAACAGATTTCTTACGCAGTTTTGTGGAAGCTGCAACGCACAACGCTTTCCAACTGTCACGTATCAAGTACGGCCCAGAACTGCGACGCGCTGCTTCGGCTGGAAGAACGGCTGCTGGTAACGACATCGCGCTGCAGGTACTGGCTGAAGAGTTTGACAACCGCACCGACTACAACCTGAATACGTTTAACGAAAGCCCCGAGCAGAAGTTTCTGCGTCAGACAGTTTCGTTCTTAAACCAGAGCTCGTTCATCTACTACTTAAGCGCGATTGCTTCCCCCATGCTGCAGATGTTCCAGCTTGGCATTACCGGCTTCAATACGCTGGGTGCTAACTACGGGTTTGCCAAAGCCACGGCGGAAATATCTAAGCTGGCAAAGGTTTGGAATCAGTACAGTGTGTTCAAGAAGAACGCCGACGGTTCCGTTACTATGACTGCACCTACTCTTGCGCGTAGCAAGGCGGTTCAGATGAACGCTCGTGAGCGCAACGCTATGGAGAAACTGCTTCGTCATGACGTTATTAGAGTTACGTTGGCAGCAGAAATAACCGAACTTAGCAAACTACCGTCAAAGTCTTTAGAAGGTTCGTTTTCTCAGTCGGCTAAACAAATTGTTCAGATTCCGGGTAAGTTGATGCAGGCAACGGAGCAGCTAGCTCGTGAAATGTTGGCGCTCACTGCTTATCGTTTGGCGTATAAAAAGCACGGTAACCACGAGACTGCTATTGAAGAAGCTGCATATCATGTAGCCGACGCTATGGGTAACTACGCTGCATACAACCGACCCCCTTTCATGCGCGGTCCGTTGGGCGGCTTGATGTTCCAGTTCATGATGTTCCCAGTGCAGATGACTGGCTGGTTCGTCAAAAACTTCGCTCGGTCTATCCCGTTCTTAAAAGCTAACAAAGAAGGCAAGATGCTTGCGTTCAAACTCTGGGCGTCGTCTATGGCTTCGCTGTGGGTTGTTGCAGGTACTGCAGGCTTACCGTTCGGTCTCGGCACCATGATGCTGGGTGTTTTAAACCGACTGTTTGACGAAGCTAAGGACGACGATGATTTCCCCGAAGAGTACAAAGACATGGACTTTGACTTCTATGTCCGTAAGATTTGGCTACCTTCGCAGGTTGGGCACATAAAGATCAACGACGTGCCATTGGACATGATTATTGACTACGGGCCTTTGTCCGCACTTAGCGGTGTTGATTTCTCGTCTCGTCTTAGTATGAGCGGCATGTTTATACGCGAGAACAAAACAGAATCTACGTTAGAAGCTGAATGGCAGAATGCTTTAATTGATCGTATGGGCCCAGCGGTCAACATGATTACAAGTTTTGTTAAGGGTCTCGATGCTTTGCGTGTCGGCGACGTGCAAAAATTTGGGGAGAAAATAGCCCCCGCTGCTTTACGTGCCCCTATGTACGCAGAGAAATACTCTAGGCAAGGTATTGTTGACTGGGAGGGTACTGTGCTTACTCCAGCCGATCAAGTAGAGCTTGGGAAACTTTTGGCTCAAGCAATTGGTTTCCGTCCGTTGGAGTTGACGGAGCAAGGGTACAGAACTTTTACTCAGCGGGCTATCGAGCAAGCCATCCAATACGAGAAGAATCGTATCTATACGAAGTTATACAGAGCGTATGTAGCCGACGATATGAAAGAGTTCGACCGCATCCTTGACGAAGAAGTAGAGAAGTTTAACGAGAAGCATAAGTCTTTCCCGATTGAAAGCGATGACATCGAACGGTCACTCCAGAAACGTCTTGAGCAACGCGAAATCAAGCAAGATACTGGTGGTTTCAACCTAAACGAACGGAATGCTCCTTTGGTTTTCCCACTAATACGTGAGGAATAAAAAAACCCCCGCATCGGCGGGGGCTAAGTTGCGGGAGAAGATCGCAACAAGGAGACAATGGGTTGGCAACCGCTTGCCAACGCTTTAATTATAGTCTCACTCGCGCCATACACGTAACCCCTTTACGCCATCATTTATAACGACTTTTGATACCACATTTAGCCCTAGTCTTTTTGTAACACGGGCTATTTGTTTTCGAGCGGCGGCATCATCTATGCAGGGTACAAAAAAAGATGTGCCTTTATGAAACTTGGCCCAGTTAATCCTGTACGTCACTGTCTCGATTTTCATCTTCCAGCGCCCCAATCTGCAAGTAATCCGATCCTGATGCGTCAAACAGCAGTGCACGTACTGGGGGTAGCACAACTTTCAACCCTTTAGCCATGCGTTTGTTGACTGCTTCTTTGAACACCCCAATCTTGCCCAGCTCTCTGAGCGAGTCTTTATAGTTGATCTGGAACTTGACGCAGTACTCTTTGTAGTGCTTCGCTGATATGTACAAGTGTTTGGTATCCGGCTCATATCGCACCACAAGTTCACCCCTTGGCTCCATAGTCGGCATCGCAGGCATGTTACTCCGTGCATCAGCCTCGTCGTTAACCACCAAAGAGTTGTTGATGTAGTTACCCATGAACTCACCCAGCACCGTCAGTGGGGATGCCTCTGGCGGTTTGATCTCTTCGCGCATACCAGACAACATGCCAAGCATCCAGTTGTAAATCCGGGCTATGTCCCAGTTTATGAGGCCCAAGTTCTTGGCAATCAGCGCCCCTGCAATGTTGCAAGCGCATACTGCCGACCAGAACCGCTCACGGGATGTGAACTTTACTTCTCTGTCAATACGAGCTTGAACGTTACGTACTAGCTCCACGCACGATTCGAGGTTATCCACCAAGTATTTAGCGTATATGTCACCCGCATGCCCATAGTTCTCAAACAACTGATGGTCAAACATGCTCTTACCAGTAGCCAAGTCAATGACAGTGCTGGGTTTGATTTCGTACTCCAACAACCGCATGGACTCACCGTCGGGCGTATCTTTCAGGGCACCCAGCTTTTGGTAAAAGCTAGCGTTAGCCGACGCCAAAGTAATTGCGTTCCACGTTGTATTGTTGATCCGCATCTCATTGGACTGCGCCTTCATACGGTTCTTGCCACGTCCCTGCGACAGGCTGTAAGCCAAGTCAGAGAACTCCATAGCCGACGTGTTTGTAATTTCGTCTACGGTGTTAGGTAGATTGTTGAGTACGCCTAGCCTGTGGATTTTTGATGCGGGTGTGTCTTTCCAGATCGATGCCAGCTTCTTCGGGTTGCCCCAAATGCTGTTGCACATGTACAGCGTGGTTGATTTGCCTGACCCTGATGACTTGTGTATGACGTTTATAATCGCACCACTCATACCAGTAAACTTGAGCAGGGGTGACCCAAACCCAGTCATTGCGGCGAAAGCGTTTGGCTCTAGCCCTTCTAAACCGTACAGGTTAAATACTTCTTTCCACTTCTCCAACGTGCCTACGGGTTGGCACATCTCCGCCTCTTCTCTAGTAACGCTAGACGGTGGGCTGTAGAAGATACCGTCTTTAGTTATCTCCCGGTCACCGACAATAAACTTACTGTCTTTCTCGACCCAACCAAATTGTGTTCTCATTTGTTCTGCTCTTTGTGTCTCTTGTAGGTTGTTTACGCATGTGGCCAAGTACATGAAAATTAAATCTTGTCGCTTTGTACCGACCACAATCCCGTGATACCCGAGCGCATCTCGCAGTTTGTCTTTGGCCATGAGGTGCGACAACGGTACGGTAAACTCCTTGACCCCATCGCGGGGCATGTGCACCCTCAACAGAGCTGTCTCGCCGTAGTTGACATCGTTCATGCGCTTAACTACATACATGTCTCGCTCGTAGACAAGCGCTGGTGCCGCCTCAGAATCTTGCGGTGGGCGCAGGTAAACACCCCCAGTTAGTCCACGAAAGTACGGCTCTGGGTATGCCGGTATCTTGAACGTTTCAATCTCACCGTTTTCGTCTTCGACTTCAACTTCGTCGTCGTCAGGGTCGGCTTCGGCTATTTCTGTGCCTAGCAAGATAGGTGTACTGATGCGTCCTTTGTTAGGACAGCCTTCGCACCCACTTGGGTTCAAACTCTCAAACGTACTGCACAGGTACGGGCCTTTTGTCTCGGCTGCTTTTTCTTCTGTCTGCTCGGGGTCATACCCTTCGTGCTTAGACGACATCTTGTGGATGGCATCTTCTCGATCAACGCATCGCTCTGCAATAGATAACGCGGCTCGCCACAACGGCTCTTCAATCGAGTTCTGGTTCTTGTAGCAGTGCAATAGTTGATTACAGCCGTCACCATTGACTGACCGCAACATGATTGTTTTAAACCGCTTAACCTTGTTGCCCATCATGGACTCCATGAGTGGACTCATTCGGCGCGGAATAAATTCCTCTTCCTCCGGCGGGTCTGCTTTTAGCAGGTCTTTTATTTCTTCGTAGGTGTAAGGCTCGGTAGCGTGGAACAGTACGCTTACAGGCAGGGGCTCCGCTTTAAAGTTAAACGTGCCCGGTACCCGCAAGATACGCGATGCTTCAAAGACTGCTGGGTCAACGATCAACCCATGCTGTCTGCACAAATCCTTGAGCGCTTTGGCTAGGGGTTTCCAAGACTTTTGGTTAATCGTCTCAGTTAGCAACCAATAGACATGGATGCCGTTGCCTGAGTTTACGATTATGGGTCGGCGCAAACCGACTGTTTTACAAAACTTTTGGAATTCAACTAACCCAGTAGCTTGATCTATGTAGCCTTTGATGACGCCGTTTTCGTCGGGCTCGGCTTTGCTAGGACCGCAGTCGATGTCCATCCATAGTGCTTTGAAGTACTTGGCGTTCTCATGCTTGCGGTTGTCTAACTCGCCGTATTTGGCGCACCCAAAGAAAACGTTATCTCGCTTGGCTAGCAGAGATTGAATTTGTTCCTCGGCCTCTTCCCGAGTTGAAGCGAAGCGCTGGTCTACGTACCGGCCTATGCCCACGAGGCAGTACCTACCCTCTTCGGGCAGTACTGCGTCAAGTAAGTCAAAGTCGGCCATAATTTGAAGACAGTTACCCCTTGGTCTTGCGACCAAAAGTTTTTGTTAAGTACGTTTGAGTTTTGCTAGTAAGCGTTCTATTTCGGCACTGCGCTTACGGTCGGGGGCTCGCAACCCCCAAAACCAGTTGTAAATCGTAGCGCGAGTTACACCCAGTTTATCCGCAAGTTCAGACACCGAAATATTCTGCTTAATGCACACTCGACCAAGGGCAACACCCAACGATTTCCCATCAGCTTTTTTGTTAGCTTCAATAAGCCGTTGACTGTAGCCGTAACTCATATCAGTCTTCGCCCCACTCGGCTAAGACATCATCCAAACCCTTTTTGGGGGTTGGCTCTACAGGTGCAGAGGCTTTCTTGGTCTCGCGCTTTTTGGGCGCAGGTACATCGTCTTCGACC
>Ga0208644_1000484_pt1 | contig 34183 bp, 18 predicted proteins | sample VirMetDEL_Nov_18_FD_184517 | JGI IMG/M metagenome (GOLD analysis project Ga0208644, IMG submission 184517) | Aqueous microbial communities from the Delaware River and Bay under freshwater to marine salinity gradient to study organic matter... | ecosystem: Environmental > Aquatic > Marine >...
GCAGTCGCTTTTTTAATCCAGCGACCTCCCTTTTTTACATATACATTTTTTCCTGAAGTTTTATATGGCATTACAACCTCGTAGGTATTGATTTAGTAGGTGTAGGAACTACTACACCATTTACTGAAAGAGAAAAAGGTGTCCATTCTTCTTCAGTGAAGGATGCTTCGAAACTTTCTCTGTCAAAAGTGTTGTCTACATATTCACTATAAGTAGGTACATTTTCTACAGATACCGTCTCTCTCTGTACCGAGGCTCTTTGGGCTACTTTTGTAGATACCTGCGGTGCACTATTAATAGTATAAAACTGAGCTATATCTGCTTTCAAAAATTGATTTGAAAACCAAGCTAATAAGTTGAAGAAAATGGAAAAATAACCCTGTCCTCTATATTGCTGTTTTATACATATTCTATGAACACAAAAACAACTATTTGATCCGCCACTAGTATAAGATAAACAGACTGCTCCTACCTCATCGCCAGAAGGGTTGCATAGAAAAAACACTCCATGATTTATAACAGGTATAGAGTTTTTTACTATATAAATATCATTTAAAGTTTTTTCCGATCTTTCACACCAATCTAAAGATTGTCTTAAATTAAAGGAGTAGTGTAAGTATTCTTTAAAAATACTGTTTAATTTTTCCGCATCAGTAAAAGTCTCCGACACTTCTCTTAGATAAAAATTATTTTGACTGTTTGATATTTTCATAAATTAGCCTTTTACATCCCCTGGGTTGATTGGTGCAGCATTATTTATTCCAGAAATAGAAACAGATACTGCTGTAACTGAGTTAGAGGGGGTATGTGTTATGCTGCAAACATAACCTCCTCCAGATGCTCCATCATAGTTTTGAATCTGATCATATCCATTATTTTGACTTCCTCCAGTACCATAGGACTCGGTATGTGAAGTTCCATTAATATTTATAGTATAATTAGCCTCGTTTGTATAAGTAGCCCCTCCAGTTATGCCTGTAAAAGAGTAATATACTGATCTAACTTTACTTCCCTCTAAACCTCCTGAACTTGTAGTAGAACCAGGATTTCCAATATGTCTTAATCTGACTTCTGCAACTTTTGTAGATCCCGCAAAAAATTCATGTAGTGTTTGAATCCAAGGTTCGCCATTACCATTCGTACCGCTCCCATGCTCGTATTCAAAGTCGTTTGTAGCAGTATAAGTATACTTATAATTACTAGAAGATCTAGGCTGATAATTTGTTCCGTCATAGTTAAAACCGATTACTGTAGGACCGACCCATTTTGTTGAAGCGGCATTGATATCCGAAACATCTTCTGTTACGGAATTTCCGAAGCCATCTTGTACTCTAACGGGAATAGTGAAAGTCACAGGACCAGTACCCAAACCTGGAGTAGTTTCTTGTGCTAGAAAATTAGATTCCCAATAATTATTTGCATTCGAAGCAGTAATAGTAGGTCTTTCTAGAACCCAATTTGCATCAGATAAATTAGTAAAAGAGTTTGTAGAAAAATTATAACTATCTGCTGTTGGAGCCACTCCCCCATTAGGAGCAGAAGCAGAAGCTACATTGTAATAAACAATTCCATTAGTTACTTGTAAACCTGCGCTGCCATCGGATCCTATAGAACCGTCCTTAGACTTAACTACAGTATATTTTAAGTCTACTGGTTGAGAATTATACTCCGCTCTCAAAACAAATTGTTCTGTATCGGAAATCCAAGCACCAGTAGAAGATACGGAACCTGTCACATCTAAGGTTCCTGAAGCTTCGTCTGTAAAAGAAGCAGTATAAGATCCTCCACTAAAATTAGTAACAGTGTATGTACCCGGACTATTTTGAGTACCTTTAGGGTTGACTGTACAATTAGTTTCTGAGCTAAAAGAAACAGTTGAACCGCTTCCTGCCTGTAAAACTAAAGTAATTTTATCAAAAGTTTCTACATTTTGAGTTATAGTTGCCATTTATATATTTCTCCTTACGGGCCTACAAAAGAGCTTAAACTTACAGATACAGAACAATCATTACTGCCAGCTCCCGCTTTTCTTATTGAAATAGTTACATTAGAGGAACGGCCATCAGGTTCATACCTACTACCTACTATTAAAGACCCTATTTGTCTAGTATATTGTAAACTTGCCCAAGTATTTTCAGCCCAGCTTGCAAATGGAGCGTCTCCAGAATTTAATACCCACTTAATTTCATATAAGTCCCCAATATCAGAAGCTCTATCTGCAACCGGAAGCCAGTCATCTGTAGCTGGAAAATCATTACAGAAACCTACTACAGTTCTGCCTAAGTCACCGCTTCTTAAAAAATTAAGTGTTACAGCAGCAGTATAATTAACCCCTGCTTGTGTTGCTTCTTCAGTAGCAAAATAACTAGTTGTAGCAATCTGAGCTGTTCCCGAAGCTGTTCCAGTATCTTGAATATTTACAGTTCCCAGAGAAGATAAAGAACTTCCTCCTGAAGCAGCTCCATAAATAGCGGGAACAAAACTTTCTCCAGAATCTGCTCCGTCTGAGGCAATATCAATAGTATAATCTTGCTGACCAGAGCTTAAGGTAATAGCGGTCCTAGCCACTACCCCATCTATAGGAGCATTCGTACCGTAATTAGGATTAGAAAAGTCTGCTGTAGTTATTCCTACAGGGGAGTCAAAAGATAAATACATAGTAGAAACATTTGTATTATCTGTTTCAAGGTGAACTGTAAAAGTGGTTCCTTCAGACGGGGAGTTACTGCTAACTGAAAAATTAAAAGTTTGTTTAGTAATAGTTATAACAGAAGAAGTAGCTAGTTTTGTCCCATTAGATGCTGCATCATATATTTCAGCATAAAAAGTTTCATTAGTAGTATCAAAGTTTATAGCAGTAGTAAAAGTAGTAGAAGTACCATTACCTCCAGTATCTAAATTAATTTGCTGTCGGCTTCCTGAAAGTGGAGGAGTTGCAGTAAAATCAAGGTCTGAAGTAGTTACATGAACAAACTGTAAATAAACGGAAGTACTGGGAGACCCAGAAACACTAAAACTAAAATTAACTCCTTCTTTAATGGTAGTGGTAGAGGGTGTTAAACTATACCCACTAGAGCTTGAACTTCCAACTGTCGCTAAAATATTATAATTAGTAGGAGGGTCTAATTGAAATAAATCATATTCTCCCGTAGTTTCACTAACAACTAGCGTTAATCCATTCTGGGTTTTGCTACTGTTTCCAGCGGCGGAGGTTCCCCCAACTACAGAATATGAGGCAGTGTTTGAAACATCTTGTCCACTAAAAAATACCTCCCAGCCCCCTGAAGCATTTACAAAATTACTTTCAAAAGTTTTTCCGAAAGAGTCTGTGTTTATAGTTTGATTTGGATTAGTTAAAACTCCAGTTAAATTTCCTGAACCTTGTTTAACCCTAACAATTGAAAGTCCATCTTGTAAAGCTACATTAGTTTCCCCGATATTTCTAACCTCTACTTTAATTACATCAGCTCCCTGAGACCATGTAGCTGGCACTGGATATAAATAGAAAGGGTTAGTAGTATACTCCGGATTAGTTACAGCTACGCCATTTAAAGTATATCTATACTCTGGATCTAATATTGTTGTAGATCTTGTTTCTATTCCGATGGAAGTAGGGTCATCAGGACTTGGCTCATAAGAAGGATTAGACCCAGATTGATCATAAACAATAGAATAATCGGTGGCTATAATACCTACATTTTGTCCGCTTTCTCCTATAGGGCCTTTACCATTAATATATAATTCTAGTTGCCATCTAATTGGGCTTGAAGATACCGTATCTACTTTTCCTAGTATAGCATCTCTCGAAACTTCTGGTCGAAATTCTTGTCCAAATAAATAACCACCATTTAGAGTACGAAGAAAAGGAATATTTACGTACATTTTAGTATCGCTATCTATAGCTATGATTGTTCTATACTCTGAATTTATTTGTTCTAAATCTGGATTAGCATTAGGAGAAGTTTTTATTAAATCTCCTAAAGAAAACTCTGTTGTAAATGATGTGCCTACACCAACTACTTCTGAAGACCCTATGGAGGTGGATACTGTACCGCTAGAAGTTTCTAGTCCTGTACCGGTATATCCTAAAGGAACTAAATATGTTCTTCTTAAAGGACTTCCTGAAGTATCTTGAACTATATTGTCTGTATATACTTGTACGGCTTTCCATGGATGAGTAGTATCCTCACTATCAGAAGCATCAAAATATAAGTAACTAGTTTCATCAAAGCCCATAGCACTAAAATCTTCTTCTTTAGCGGGCGCTGCTACAGGAGTTGAAAATTCATATCTTTCTCCTGATGGAGCTGTATAACTATACCTATTTCCCCCTAAAGTTGCCACTCCCGTTGATTCGTCAAAAGAAAAACTGTCTCCAGAAATAACTCCTCCAACTGCTATAGAATTAATTCTGGAATTTCCCGCCGGGCTTAAAGATACAAATCTTCTAATAAGTACCCAGGGAGATTTTATTCCTAAATCATTGACCGTTCTTACTCTAACACTATAAAAACCTTCGGAAACCCCAGATACAGAGAAAGATGTAGTGTTTCCTGGTACTCTTTCCGTTTTTAAAGTACTTAGTCCTTCTACCTCTGTAAAATTATGCTGTAGCTCAAATGTCGATAAAAATCTATATGGAATGGCAGTAGTCAATCCCTGACTATCCGTATAGTCTTCTGTCGGAGATACCCAGGAAATAATTACTTTTTGACCTGTTGCATTACCAAAAGTTGATGTTCTAGCTTCGGGAACCATTTGAACAGAAAGACCTGTTGGCGGAGGGACATCGTCTAATCTTCCAGATACAGGTATATATGTTGTAGTATATACTGGAGGATCTACATCAATTTCATCAAATTTTTCGGGATAATAATTAGAGGCTGTAATACTATATTCAGTTTCACTATCTTCTGAAATACTTAAAATTCTATATTCTTTTATCTCCTCAGTGGTTGTGTCTGTTTTTCGTCCTACAGCCCACACAACATCTACGGTTGGAGCAGCGCTAAAAGCTCCTTGTACTGTTACCTGATTCAAAGCACTCAAAACTCCATCTATGCTTTTTACTTCTACTCTAGTATTATTAGAATATGTCGTACTTACATAAGCTCCCTGATTATCGACTAAATTTATCGAATCTTCTAAAGTAGATATGGGATTGCCTCCATTATCTTCTATTAAAAGAGCTCCTCTAGTATATGGTTGTCCGTTTAATGTAACTGAATCTTGGGCTAAGAAAATTCCAGGTTCTGGAAATATTAAATATAAAACGCAGTCACCAGCATTCCCGCCAGGATAACTAATTACCCTATCTAAATTAATAACCGTAGAGGTTGAACCAGCAGCTACACGGCCACTAGATTCTATTCCTATATTGTCCTTATCCTGTATATTAATTATCTCTCCGGGTCTAAGAAAAGAAGCATTAATAGAAGTGACAAAACTTACAATTTCGGTCTCGTTCAATAAAGTAGCTATCTGCCATTCCGCTACTCTTCTTGCCTGTCCTTCTGAGGTACAGCCAAATGCTACAATATCTTTAGAAACGATTTTTCCTTGTTTTGCAACATCGCCAGTATCCTCTACTGTTAATATAGTCTGCTTATAAAATTCGTCTGGATTATTCCACCTTACATTAATTTGATTAACCCTACTCTTGCTTCCGGTATATGTATAACTAAATAATCCGTCCTTTACATTAGATGAATTAAAAGTATAGACAGGTTCTTTAGGTCTATCCTGTACAGGAGTTATAGATCCGTCTATCCAATACATCATACCTCTAAAAACACTTGCTAAATCTTTTAAAACCTTATATGCTTCTTCCCTGCCTATTAAATAAACATTACAAGTAAATCTGGGTTCTTCAGACCCTTTTCCATTATCAACTAGTTCATCACAATATCTAGCTATTTGATACAAGGTATATTTATCTATTTCATCCTCTTGTAAATATTCTCCTAGCCCATATTCTTTATTTGTCAAGATATCATAAAAAACCCATGCAGGATTATTACAATAAACTTTTGAGGCATTTATATCAGTAACAGCTAAAGTTTCGTCGCCTCTAAAAGAGCCATCCCAAGTTTGATACGTACCAGCATCTAATCCTGTACCCTTTTGTCTAGTGTATAATGCGCCTACGCTACCCACTTCATCTCTAGGAAAATAGTTGGTCGGTACTTTTATTTTCATACCCCTTAAATGATAAGCTCTGGTCGGAGGTTGTTGAAAATCTTCAGCAGAAAAACTTACCGCCCCATACGCTGTTAATGGGTAAGAGAATTTATCAAAAATATATGCAGTGACGTTTTTGATAAGACAATTAGCAATAAAAACATTATCTGAGGGGCAATACTCTCCTAAAACTTCTGGACTAAGCCTTCTTATTTCTATTTCCCAATCTTTAAAAGGTTTGTACCTATCTAAATTTATAGTAAATTCTTTTAAAAATGAACTATTTTTATTTTTACCAGAAACAACACCAGAACTATATCTACTACCGCCGTACCCATAATTATTATGGGCATAATTAATTAAATTACTAGCAGCATTTCCTTTGACATCTGTAGTAAACGGCCATGAAGGAATATTATTTGCAAATTTTGCACCACCGTTTCCCGCTCCTGTGCCATAGTCTTTTCCATATATAAGTCTAGATTGGGTAGTCGGAGTTCCTCCTATATCTGTTGTATAGTTTAAAATAATTTGAAATTCTACATACGTTGTTCTGGATTCTCCCTCTCTTCCCTGGTGCCTCAAACCCGCAGGAAATTCTATAGCTACTTTTACAGCATCTATCTCTGTATAGGAATATTGACTAAAATTAAAAGTATTTCCATTAATTTTTATAGGATTCTGACTTCCTCCAGCATAGGAGGATCTTAGTAAATCACTACCATTACCTATAATAACGGAAGCAGAGGGGGCTCCTGCACCCCTGTTCATTACTTCTAAAGGTTTTTGATATCTCGTACCTGTTTGAACATAACCGTATGTGTCGTCATAACTGACAGAAGGTGTAGTGGAAGAAGGATATTGAACTGCTGGAGAAAGTCTACAATTTGCATCGGTGACGCTAGTAGAAATTGCACTTACTAGTGTACAAGAATCATCTGTCAAACCTGAAGTGCTTAATTTTGTTATTTCATCTACCGTAACTATAATCCCTGCAGGTCTGGGAGTTTCTATAGGTGGATATATATCTACAGAGTTTCCAGAAGTACCATTTAGCCCTATGATAATTCCAACATAGTCTTTACCGTCTATACCAGCTCCATTAATTCTTATAATATGCTTTAAAAAATCACTAGCGGCTACAGAATCCGTTCCAGTATAATTCAAGGTATATTTCTCTTCGAAAAATGAAGTAGCGGTTACATTTACAGTAGTAGCTCCTTTATATAATATATTAGTGGTGGTGGTTTGAGTTCCTGTACCAAAAATTTGTAAGTACCTATCTCCTTCATCAAAGTTTATATTGGCAAATAATCCATTTGCATTAGTTACAGAAGTTCCTGATGCTGAGCATTTTCCAGCAACCCCCCTTAAAGTATTATACTTTGTTTTGGATAGTAATGAAGTACTATTTAAATAAATACCAGACATACCGCCAACTAAACCTTCTATTTCTCCACAAGAAAGTAAGTCTATTATATATCCATATTGTTTTTCTGTATAAGCCATTTTACACTCCTCGAGTACTAACTATAAATACTCCATCATCTATTAAACTTTGACCTGTTAATACAGGGTTTACAGCTAAAGAGGTAGAAAAATTAAAAGAGTTTTCTGTTACTGGAGGATTTGATCCTTCTCCACCATTAAAATTAAGAGCACTGTTACCTTGAGAAGTAGTAGTGTTTGTACCCTCTACAACATCGCCCCTTATTACTGCAGGTGCTGAAGAATAGTATGCAGAAATTGCTCCGCCCCCTACTATTAGTTCTCCATAAAGTACTGGAACAGGTAGCCCCTGGGTTATATTATTTACTGGACCATCAAATAAATAACTTTGATCATTTTCGTTTTCTGTCTCTGGGCCTGGAGCGGTGAGTTCCGTAATACCTTGAGAAATAAGACTGATGCCTGCCGGTATTAAGTACGGGGCTAATGGTTGAAAAAGAATCCCTACTACTACTAAAATAATTCCCGCTAATATTTTTAAACCTTTTTTTGCTCCATCTGGTACTTCTACTATAATAATTTCTTCATTATCTATAGTTTTTAATAGAAGATCTTCAGGATTTTCTAAAATGTCCTTACCTTTTTTAATCTCATACGCTACTCCTAGTTTATCGGCATTTATTAAGTATTGCTTAAACCCTTTAGTTTGACACTCTATAAGTTTAAAAATATCTCTGATATTACTACAATTAGTTTCCCAAACTTCTCCAAATTTAGCAATATTTCCAACTAAACGAACTGTTTGCATCTGTTATACCTTTTTATATACTTATTCCACCCGGAATATATAGATTCTCTACAAGAAAGTCTATTCTCTGCGTGATGCAAAAATAAACCTTCGCCTAAATAAATACCACAATGATTGGGGATATTTGAATAAACATTAAATGTAATTACATCATGGACTTCTGGCTCTTCTACTTCTATAAACCCAAATGATTCATATAAATCATCAAAATAATTCAATCCTTTTTCCCACCAATCATCTTCAAATTCTATACTTGGAAGTATAATGCCTAACTTTTCTCTATAATAGTCTCGAACTAAAGAATAACAGTCATTTTTTCCAAACTCATATGTTCTTCCTAGTAGAGGGGCTTCTTTATACTTAGGTACATGGGTAAATTTTTTTAACTCTGGTATTGTAAAAACTATATAAGGAATATTTAAAAAATTACTTGTTGCAATATCTTTTTCACTCGGACCTTCGGTAGAATCCGGATGACTATGAATTATAGCATATATGTCTCCAGATAAACTTGCTTTAATATATTCACCTGGATCTATTTTAAAAGAGTTTTCTTTATCCTCAGCTACATTAGTACAAGGAACCCATTTTAGTTTTCCTCTTTGGTTTAATAATATTCCACAACCCTCTTCTGGATAACAATCTATAAAATATTCTACTATTTCTTTATCTTCTTTGCTGTACACCAGGAAACCCACCAAATCTTAAGTATTCAGTCTTTCTCAGACTAGTGCTGGGGACGTCTGTAGAATTTAACTGAATTGCATGATATCTTAATGAACAAGAAGTTATTTTTTTGCCGCAACGATCCCCAATTGTCCAATACCTTCCTTCCTGTAAAGAATTTACTACATTAGTATCTACTGAATATAGTTTTATTCTCCATAAAGTTCCGGAATCTAGTACATATTCATTAAATCTTTTGTTTTTATAGCCATAATAAGTTGTTCCTACAGAATAAGTTTTATAGGCTCTAACTCTTCTCCAATTAGTTTTATCAGTATCTGATGGAGTAGGAGGAAAAGCAGTTAAAGCCTGCCAATAGCTATAGTCAGATACAGGAGTTATCGTAAGACCATCTGTACTAAATCTATCTAGGTTTTCTGCTGTTCTTACTAAATCTCCCACAGCCTCGGAACCAGTATAGTTGGAAAAAGCCGTTATATTTAAAACATATTCATCTAACTCATTTACATATAGTGCAATCCCATTAACATCACTATATTCTAAAAATTTGCTCTCCCAATCGCAGCCTCCAGTCCTAGTATTTCTTGGTCTTGATCTTGCTGCTTCTTTATATTTAAATGGGCATGCTCCCCCAATTACAACTCTTTTTGGAAGTTTTATCCCCTCTAAATCAAAAGGGGCCGCTAACTCAAAAGTTACTTTAATTATATTTTTTTCTTTAATTCTATCTATATAGTAAACAGTTCTTGGGTACTCTATAGGAGCTAGCCCTGGGCCTACATCGGAAGAACCTCCCACCAAATACTTTTCAAGAGTAGTTCTTTTTGTTAGTTTTGAACCTATCAATTCTTCGGGTCTTAGTCCTCCAACAGCATCAGATAGCACAGTACCCATATTTGCAATACTTAAAATAGGTCTAGAAATAGCTCCATCTGATGCAATGTCAAATCCTTCTGCCTCTATAGGTATAGCTACGTATTCTATCTCTGCCCCTAAACCATATTGAGCCCTCCACTCTCTAAAACGAATATTTTCTAAAGTTACACCGTCATATTCTGCCTTTCCAGCGTAAAAATAAGCGAAAGCTCCCTCAGAGTATTCTAACTCATATAAAGTTACAAGGGCAGATCCCGGGTCTTGTAGTTGAGTTGTTTTTATAATATCTGTCATGTCACTGCACCGTTAAAAGTTGGAACATTAATTTTTCTTAAATTTACCGTACAGGAATAAGCACTATTTTCTGTAAAATAAGATTGAGTAAAATCTTCACAAACTACTTGTATTGTTTCTTCTCCTGCTCCTGCGGAGGGTAAGGTTAAAGAAAATGCTATAGTGCCCTCCCTCTCTTGTAAAAAAGAGGTGAGAATGTCTATCTCTTGCCTACTTCTGTTATTAAAATTAAGAGTTAATTTTTCTGTAATCGGATTTAATCCTGCTTTTGCTCTTAGTTCAAAACCCTTAACCTTGTATTGTCTAGCATTAATCTCTATTTTTCTAGATACATTTTTATCTGGGTTTATAAAAGTAGGCGGACTAGTCTCTAAATCTATTCCTAAAGCCATGATAATTCCTTATGGTAATACTAAATAGTTAATACCCTCTGTTCCCGTAGTTACAGTACTTCCACTGTCGGATGCAGAAAATCTTAAGTAGCCCTCTTCTGGGAAAAGAGAACACTCTCCAGCATTTAAAGTACCTTTGAAACAGTCATCTACCCAAGTAACAAGAGTACCGTTTATTCTTACATTCAAAGCATCTTTATTTCTTCCAGAAATAATAAGTAAATTGCTATCAAAAGAACCATCTGAACTACCAGAAGTTCCTATCCTAACCCAATAATCGTCTTCTTTTGTAGCCCACTTTTTGCAATAAACCCCACCATCCATACTATCAGTATAAATAGACCAACCTACAACAGAGTTATAAACCGCCGGTCTTATAGTACCGGTACTAGTTGCTGTAGTAGTAAATATTAATTGATTATTAAGATAATATTTTATATTCCCAGAACCGGTACCTTCCCTATCAATTCTAAAAAACCAACCTCCGGATACTGAGGCTGTAGCTGCGTTACTTACGGTGTCCCCCCCTGTAATAATTTGTCTCTCAATATCAGTACTATTACTTCCTTGAAAGCCTTCTCCAAGTCTAAGTTTGTTAGTTACTCGATTATATGTAACATCTGCTGCTACTGTATGTTGCACAAGACTATTTTCAAGAATTTCTATAGTTAGAGTCGGGCTGTTCAGCCCCCCATCACTAGCAGTTCTTCTAAGTCTAAATCCGTATGTAACATCCCCTAAACTGTCTGGAAAAGAGTTTCCAGCAAAAACAGTCTCTGTCAATCCAAAAATTGTTTGAGTTTCATGTGCTGAAGTATTTTGCAAATCTCCTAATTTTGTAGTACTATTGGTTTGTTGGATAAACCACTCGCTAGAACAATCTCCCGTAGTTGTGTATTCGTCTTTTAATCTGAACCCTGAAGCAAAATCTAGAGTCCAGCCGAAGTTGCTGCCAGCAGAAGTTGTAAAACGAAAACTTGTACCTGTATCGGGCATATGCTCTCTAAGCTGTAATTGTAAATAAGCAAAATAGTTACTGCCACCGGCTATTGCAGTTCCAGAGGTAGTTGTGGATATACCTCCTCCTATCCAATTATCTGATACTAACTCAGCTATATTATCGTATAAGTAACTAGATACCACAGTGGCCCGATAATCATTAGGGTCTCCACATAACCTAGCTTGTGTGCTATTCCCCGCAGTTCCATCATTATCTGTTGCCTGTTTAAATATATAACGTAATGGTTTGGCGGGACTATTTAGTGAAATTGTAGCTCCTGTTAATCCTGTAGTATTTTTTAAAGGGTATGGCATAGACATTGAGTCTATATCGAAAGTCCATTCTTCATTATTGTCATTCCATATTCCTGCCATTACTCCAGTTGTGTGATACTCATTTGCTGTAAAAATCTGAGACTGTATTGCATCATCGAAAGAAATAGTAGTTCCTTGAAATAAGTTATCTTGACTGGCATGAACAGTTTTAGTTTGTATTGAATCTCCAGGTCCTGCCTTAACCCAAGAAGAGCCGTTCCAGCCATATTCATCCCACAACCATCTTCTATAGTTAGTAGGAACCCCATAAGGATCTGCGGCATTTGAAATGTGTCGGGTAGGCCATCTATCGCTTCTAGGATATATCTGCAATCCTCTCCAGTAAAAAGAGTCATAACATCTTGCAACATCATTGAAATCAAGAATTTTTTCATCTGTATAAGTAACATTATCGAAAGGAAAAAAATACATAGTACAATCGTCATCCCAATACCCATAAGCGGTGTGGGGCCAATCTCCCCTAATTAATCCTTCTACTCCGTCGGCTCTTGTAAATGGTATAGGTTTCAATAATCTTGAATATCCATAGTGATACATACCATTTAAACCTCCGTAACTAATTATTAACCCGTGAAAATTTTGAGTTTCAGAAGGTCCCGATGCTGCATAACCTTCTGTACCTAACTTAGAAGTATTTCCTGGATTAGTCATATAAGTTCCTGTTAAACTTCCATAGGTCCATGTAGCTGGTCGTGTTGCTGCAATAGTACTAGAATTCGAAGCCATTCTGGTGCTGGAATCTGGTTGTCCAAACGCTTGCCACCATATAGTTCCTGAGGAGTTTACTCCAAATAAATTTCTATATCGTAATATAACGCTAGGATAAATTTCTCTAAAAGTACTTTGTGCTACATCTTGAAAACTACTTGACCAGCTATAACCAATTAAATCATAACTATTATTATAGCCAAATGTCAGAGTTCTTATTCTTCCTATAGATGTTGAATCTGAAACAGGATTCCACCAATACCCAAAAGTTTGAGTCCAACGAAAGCCTGCACTAGAAGCCCAAGCATTATTAGAAACAATAATCCAAAGCCTGTCTTGTGTGGGGTCCGCTATTAGAGCCAGTATGTTGCCCCACTTACTATTTTGTAATTCGCTAATAGTGAAAGTCACTCCCCCGGTAGAGGTATTGTCATATCCTGCCCAAGTAGTTCCCTGATCTGTGGACTTAACAAGGGCGCCTTCAATAATCGCCCAAACAGTTCTATGGGTTCCTCCTATAGAGGTTCCTAGCTCTAAAGTATATGCCTTATTTGTAGGATTAACCGCTAAATCTGCTAATCCAGTTATTCCTGGAGCTATAAGATAAGCTTCTCCTATTTGTCCGGAAGCATAAGAAGCTCCTACAAGAAGTTTTGTGCTTGTTAGAGAAATACTAGACCCGTAAAGACTTGTTATAGGGGAAGTATTCCCAATACCCGTAACAGTTTCTTCCAAAGTGTTTAAGGCAATATTATAAATATAAATATTCCCAGAACCCAATTCAGAAATAGCATATCTTTGTTTTTTAGTGTCTATAGATACTGACCACCCAAAGTTTGTGCTAGAAGGGCTTCCTGAAGTGCGGGTGTCTGACAAGGTTCCTGCTGTAGTGCTGTACACATATACTGCTCCCTCAGAAGAATTAATGCCTGGAGCTCCTACAAGAATAATATCTTCATTTGCTGCTAGTGACTTTCCAAATTCATCTCCATTAGTAGCGCCAGGACTAGTTATTGTAGTTTGTAGGCCAGCATCTGTATAAGTAGTATTTGCAGAAGAGTATATGTATACCACACCTTCATTGTTTCCATTTTTCATGGAAGGGCATCCTACTACAAGTCTTGCATTATTAGTTATAGCTAATACTTCTCCAAAGAGATCGTTGTCTCCTGTAGTATTATCTGGGTTTACTAATGTTTTTTGTAATACTGGGAAACTAAAACCATTAAGATCATAAATATAAACTACCCCAGAGTCTGTATTTAGTGTACTTTCTTCATTTGTTGCAGAAACAGCAACATATTCAGCTACACCGTTTGAATAGACTGCTACTGCGCTTCCAAACCTATCTCCAGCAGTAGTTCCAACATTATTTTCGTTGTTAATAGTCATAACTGGACTAGTGGGGCTACTCGCATCTAAATCATATATGAATACCTTTCCTGATTCAGCATTTGTATCGGCCTTTTTTGGGGCTCCAACAGCAAGAATATTATTTTCTGGAGAAATAGATATAGAATAGCCGAATTCTGTTGCAGTACCTGGGCTAGTAGGGTCTTGCAAAGTATGTATTAGACTTCCTGAAGTATTATAAATATATACATACCCTGGCGCACTTAGAACGCTTCCAGGTGACGAAACTATAAAATAATTCTCATTTGAGCAAGTTTTACTCGCATATAAATCTCCGGCAGTTGGGTGAGGATTAGATAAAGTATTATCAAGAGTAGAAGATTCAAAAGTTGTAGAAAACTGAGCATGTTTTGTAACTATAATCCCGCTTCCTATATTTAACATATTTTGTATTCTATAAATACCGTTAAATGAGTCCGCTATCCACACATCCCCAGAAAGATCGTCTATCTGTAGCATATTTATAGTAGTACAGTCAAAGGCAGGATATGGAGTTACATAACAATGTTTTAAAATTTCGGGAGTATTTGGATCATATATGTATAAGTAAGGTAATCTGTTACTAGGATCTCCAAGATCATTACCCACACCATATATAAGCATTGCATCTCTGCCATCTGATAAAGTAACCTCTAGCCTTTCTTCATATAAGCTAGGGTCTGTCGAACCATTAGTATCAATACTTAAACGATCTAAAGGGCCTCGCCACTGGTCGGTACCTTCTAATACAGAACCTTTGAAAATATTTGACCAATTATTTGTTGAGTTATAATAGCCTGGGTGATCCAAATTTTCATTTCTTGGTGAATAAGTATTGGCAGAAGTTCCTGTAATGTACCTTCTTAAAGCATAATAATCTGCTTTTGTACCTCCAGTAACTGTTCCTGTAGAGGTATAATTTATTCTATATAATTGTGGTAAATAAGATCTATCCATAGAGGAAGAATCTAAATTAATTGTACCAGTAGTGTTAGCAATATTAGTCGCATCAAAAAAAGGCTTAGTTTTTGTGGCGCTATGGGCATATACATTTTGAGTTTTGTTGTCTCCAGGTTTAAGTATATTAAACCAAGTATAATAGTAGCTCGTATTATCATTTCTATTAGTATACGGAAATAAACAACCCCTAATTCTTCCTAAATCAGTATCCAATAAATTTTTTGTATAAGTAAGATATTTAACCTTATAGTACTTATCATAGCGGTAATAATCGGCTTGAGTAGAATAAGAACCATAGTTTGCTGTACTTCTATTCCAGATATTATAATTATCTCCAGTTAAAGGAGTAGTACTAGCAGGACCGTTTAATTCTGCAGGCGTTGGCCAGCCCCCATGAAAACCCCCATCACGAAGACCCGCAAAAGGGAAATTATCTACCATCCCTGAAGTTCGATTTCCAGAGCCCGCGTGGGAGACAGCAGCGAACCAACTATATTTATCCATTGAAACGTTTGACGGTGCTGAAAAAGCTAATTTATAAGAAACTATTAGAGTTTCTGTAGGGCTTTGTACTATTGCAGGAGAAACAGTTGTAAAAGTATACAAAGGAATATGGCTTGAAGTACTAGTTATTCTATATGCTGCATGATAATTCTCAATCCAAGTACTATTTGGACTATAATAATTAGCTTCAAAACTAGAATTTCTTTGTACAGTTAATGCCAGAGTATTTACAGTAAATGTAGAAACTGGCGGAGCGAATTGCTGAGTTAATCTAATATAATACTCTTGATTAGTTTCATCCCATTGTAGTCTTTCAATTTCTGAAACTCCTGTAATTTTTGCTCCAAATCGTGCAGAATAATCGTCTAGATTTAGTTCGCTAACTTCGTCATAATTTTCAGTTTTTGGCTCGTCAGTTATAATTATAAAGCCTGTACCTAATAAACTTGCGAGCTCAGAACCACGAATACTATCACTTATAACTTGTCCATTAGTATCCCAGGTGGCCTCACCAGAACTACTACCGTTATACCACGTATGCCCATACCACGGTTCACTTTGCTCTCTTGCGGACCAAGTACCCAGGTGCTCCAAACCTAATTTAGTGATAATATTTGGAATCCAGTCGCTTTCTTCTACAGTTTTTCCTTGACTATCTAATTTTTTATATTTATAATATCCTTTTTGCATTTTATTAATACCTTATTAAATTAAGAGATCTTGAGGAAGAATTTACTCCTGAACTAATATTCAAAGAGTCTTCCTGATTTATATAGGCTGGAGAATATCTAATAACAAGAAGATCTGCTTGAGAAGATACTCCACTTTCCAAATTATGTTCGTCTTCTGGGGCTCCGAATTCAACCCCGTATCTTACAACACTAAGCTTAGAATTTGTTGTAACTCCGGATTCAACACTTATAATAGCTTCCTCTACTAGTGGAATAGGAGTATATCTAGCTATACCTATTGCTCCGTTTGCGTATACACCGCTCTCTATAGTTTCTTCTGTATTGAAAGGAACATATATTCCAGTCTCACTTGTAGATACTGTAATAGGAGCTGTATCAACTACTGTTCCTCCGTAACCTCCGGTTTTAATCCTTAAAGTAAAATTCTTAGGCTCTGCTAAGAGTTGAACTTCAGTGGTTAAATCAAACTGCCCACTTGCTAATGTAGTATTTCCTGTTGTTGAAAATGTTCCTTGAGTTGCTGAAAAATCTACACTAGTTGCAGCATCCTCTATAGTCCAATAGTAGATTCCTGGGTTTACAAATCCAGTGTCAAAATAAACTGTGTACGTTTTATTTTGAGCAAAGTAATAAGCGTTTGCCGAGGTTCCTCCAGGAGAATCTACTAATAAATAATAGGTATTTGGAGTAATAACTACAGTTATATTATCTTGTACAGGTCCGGTAGTGCTATCCTTATGAATAAAAAGAGTATAAGTAATATCAGAAGTGTTGCCTTCTATTTCTTTAACATTTAATGTTATAGTTCCTTCTCTGGAAAATACGTTTCCTATCATAGAAAAGGAACCAAAAGTTTCTTCAAAATGAGTTGCTGGAGACGGTCCAGATATAGTCCAGTAAAGTACATCATAATCGGAACTTTCACTCTCTACGTAAATGAAAGTAGTAGAAGGTTCCTGTACATATGTTAAACTTAAGTCTATTCCATTACCGTCTGTAATTCTAATAAATTCAGGACCTCTAGAGGTGTCTTGTACAGTTACAGTCGTAGAAGCTAATTCTAAGTTTCCAAAACCTCCGGAGGTTATAGATAGAGTAAATACTTCTGGCCCTTCTGTAGTAGAGTCGGCTGCAGGAGTAATATCGAATTGCCCTGTTCCGCTTTCTGTAGTTCCTGAAAGAGCAAAAATTCCGGCTAAAATGGGAACATCAAAAACTGTCGTATCCGTTAACTGCCAGTATAAATTTTGTGGCTCAACTCCTATAGAAGTTACATTTACTGTTAAAGTGCTTCCTTCATTAACACTATAAGGAGCACTTACTAGAGTTAATCCTGCTGCATCGTCTGCCTCATTATATTCTCTATATAAAGTTACTGTTATAGAAGCAATTTCTGTATTAAAATAAGTTCTAGAATAATCTTTTACATATACTGTTATATCTTTTTCACCGTCTAATGTCACAGTATTATCCGGTAAGGTTAGTTGAAAGTTTTTTATAGAACTTCTTTCATCTAAAAACTGAGCTATTGAATCTATTTCTTCTATAGGACGATTTGTAAAAGAAAGAACATATGTTTCTTCTAGGCTATTAGTTCCGAGCGAAACTCTGGACTCATATCCATCTCCGAAAGACATTAAAGAGTATATAGGTTTTGCGCTTTTGCGCGCTACCCTATCCGGCACTCTTTTTTTACTTGTTAAATCGGAGAATCCTATTGTCATTACACGGACTCATAATAAGCGCAACCCATATTTATAGATATCGCTTTTCCTGCATCTGCCGAAGAAAATCTTATTAATCCTTCTAATGGATATATAGTTACCTCTCCTGCTACCAAATTATTAGAAGAATTGTATCCAATTACGTCTGCTTCGACGCCATCAATAGTAATACTAAATGCTTGACGATAAGAACAAAGCAAATGGCTGAAATCAGTTCTATATGCTCCGGTTGCAGGACTAGCTTCCCCGACTTTCACCCAATAATCGTTTTGAGCGGGGGAATACATATTTAATAAGAGTCTTGTTTCAGAATGGTTAATATAACCATAAGTCCCTCCACCATAATATTCTTGTGTATTAGCTAAAGCAGGAATTAAAGATTCTGTACTGGACAATAAAGAAGTATATAAAAGAGTATCATTTAAATAATAGTTTATAGTTGTTCCTACCCTTTCTATTCTAAACATAGACCCAGTACCAATGTATCTAGGGGAAAAAGTATATCGGGCTGTACCACTCCAAGTATTACTGCTGTCCCATATATTTCCTTGAGTACCTGATGAAGTTTCTAGATCATAGTAACTACCATCAAAACCCTCATTTCCACTCCCAATCAAATTACGATAATTATAATCTGTATTAGAATATTTTACCACTCCTGATTCAATTATTTGCAATTCTATTGGATAGCTATAACTCATTTGACTACTGTATCTTTCTGAATAGTTTGTGGCATTGCCCGTATAACTACTCCAATTTCTTATACTACTACTAGCTCTTTGAACAGACGACTCCTCTGTGCCAAAACTACCTGTTGTATTATTTTGTTGTATTAACCTAAAGCCATATTTTATGTCCGTCCAACTTTGAATATTTGTATTAGCACTTTCTGGACTCGCTGAATCCGTATAATCCGCGGCATCTACTAGTCCCCAGGAAGAATATTTATTAGTGCCCTGTGTAAGAGGACTATTCCAAGTATCTGTATAGTTAAATACTAATTTATAGTAGTCTAGACTCGATATCTGCGACTCTTGAGGAGTACTATATAAATTAAAATCTCCGGAAAAACTATTAGAGGTTTTAAATCTAACAGCATTTGTAAAAGTTCCCGGAGTACCATTATAATTAGTACTACCCCCATTATTTGCAGAAAACATATACTTAGGAAGACCGTCTTGATTATTGTCAGTATAGTAGTACTTAGTTGTTATAGGATAGTTTCCATTTTCTGCACTATATGTAAGTACTGTTTGACTTGTATTAATTGAATAAAAATTTCCTGCAGTAATGGTCGGGGTAGTAGTACTTTTTTGACTCGGATCTCCATCTATAATTTTATAAAAAGGAACTTGCTCAGTTGGGGTGTTTGCTGATAATGCTAAAGAAATATTTTCATATGTTGACGAGAGTCTAGAAGCTATAACAGAATATCCTGTCCATTCAGTAGCTTTATCATTTTGTATTCCATCACAGACTGTGGTTGCTATAAGCTCTCCTGATGTAAAGGATTGAGTAGCCCCGCTATCATCAAAAGAAATAGTGGCTCCGCCGATCAGATTATCTGTAGTAGCGTGAGTAGTTTTAACGGTTAGGGGATCATTATCATCTACCCTACGTACCCAGGCAGACCCAGTCCACTTATAACGCTCCCAGATTTCTCCTATTAATTTTGCAGATACATCCCATCCATAAAAAGAGTCGCCAACGTGTTGAATCCCAGCCCCAACGTCACATAATCCTCTCCCTAGATAATACCCAGTTATACTATCTAATTTAGTGGTTGAATGGTTACTGAACTCTAGTTTATAAAATCCAGGAATATCATAAGATCCTATAGGTGTTCCAAAATAAGCTCCATTTACAATAAGACAATCATTTCCATCATCATCTGTAGCTTCATAAAATACGTTATTATAATAGTTTCCCTGATTCGAGTTGGTGTTGGAATGTCTTCCTCCATCATAACGAGTCGATAGCTGCCAGTCATTAAGGTACGGGCTAGAAGTAGAAGAGTAGTTAAAATTATTTAAAGTAGTCGCTCCACCATTCCAGCTAGTCAAAAATTCTGGAGGGAAAATGTCATAATTATTTGGAGATCCATCTATCTGTTGCTCAAAATAAATCTCTAGGGGGGTCCCTCCAACTAAATTATGTGTAGGAGTCGGGGTCTCTAAAGCGAGCACTCCCCAATAATTTCTTAACCACCAATGAGATTGATTCTTAGTACATCCAAATTGGTCTTTTAACTGTCTTCTGCTGTAAGAAGCGTAGCCATTATAATTAGTAACATTATCAGACCAAAGAGATTCTACACTAGCAACAGTGTATCCTATATTAGCACTAATTATATTAGAGAAGTTACTAGTGAGATAGCTATTAGTTGGCAAAAAAGCTAAAGGAGAGTTTGTTGATAATAAGTTAGTAGAGTCATTTGTTGCGCTCCACCAAAAAGCGTATCCTTTATGAACTCTCAAACCACTATAAGTAGCACCTGCTGCACCAGAATCAACATATATTATTAATAATCTATTATCTGTTTGTTTGTCTGCGTTCATTGCGAGAGTATGTTCCCAAGAACTTTCAATATTGCTCTGAGTAAACGTTACTCCACCAGTGGATGTAGAATCATAAGCTGTCCAAGTACTTCCATTATTAGTTGATTTTACTAAAGCACCCTCTATTATTGCCCAGACGGTCCTGTGTGTGGTTTGAGAGGTTCCTAAAGCTAAAGTATATGCTTTATTTTGGGTTGTGGAAGCAACATCAGGTAAAGAGGATAGATTATAGCTATTAATAGATATAGAAGATTGGGTAGGATTAGTAACACTATATAACCCCGTTGTTGGACAAGCAACCCAAAAAGTGTCCGATAATTCATCATATTCAATTGCAGAAATATATTCAGCACCAAAAACAGGATAATTTCTACCACTAATTCTTATAGGAATTTGATCTACCATATTATAAAATATTATCTCATCGGCTACAACATGATAAATCCAACTCGTGTCCCCCGAATATAACTTGAATGGAGACTGCAAGAGTTCAGCTGTACCACTCTGAGGTACAGGCCCGCTTTCTCTTATTCCATAATCAAAAAGTTCTCTGTAAACTGTTACTCCAGTAAGCATTGTTGCATCGTTGTATCCCTGATTATTGGATAACCCATAGGCTTGAATCGTTCTGCCAGAAAATGTATTCTCATTCCATCCTGTTATATATCTTTTCATAAAGGAGTATTCTGCAATACCTACTCCCCCCGTAGTTCCTGAAAAATCTATTTTCCAATACTCTGGTATTCTTGCTTCATAGTTTACTGTGTCTAGGAATAGAGTTGCATTTGTAGTAGGAATCTCTGAGATATTAAAATAAGGCGTAGTGGGTAAATTAATTTTAGTTTGATATGCTTGAGTTTTATTTGTAGTAGATCCTATAAGTGAACCCCACCAACCTGTATGTGTTCTTTGTTGACCATAAACAGCTATCATCCCTCGTATCGCTCCTAGATCAGAGGCAGTTATGGTTTCAGTATTTTTCATTAGATATAAACCATCCCATCCACAATATACAGTTGGGACAGTCATAATGGCGTCTGACGTACTATACATAAGAGGGAGCCGAGAAGATATATTTGGTTGATTTGCTACAAAAGTTCCAGACCAACTACTAGCCCTATTTTTAGTAGCATTTAAAGCGAAAGTACTATTACTAAGGCTAAGAGTGCTAGTGCTATTATTTGGAATATAAGTATTGAATTGAAATTCGCTATTACCTAAATAAGTATAAGTACTAGTAGTATTAGTGGCTGATGCTCCTCCAAATCTATAAGTAGCTTCAGAATATAAAGTCCACCAGTCTTGGGTAGTACTGGCTTCTATAGTAACCGTTATAGTGTATTGTATTACAGCTATATCATTTGCTGTTTGTACTACAGGACTAGGAAAACTTGCGCAACTTAAATGCACAATACTAGAGCCCAACCTGCACAAAGATAAAGTGTGTAAATTTCTGCTTGAAATAGATAAAGGAGGTTGTAATTCTTTTGTAATTGTAATTGTAAAAGATTCATTATCTCTAGTTATAAGAACGGGCTCAACCGAACTAGGATTTTCCGTTTGATAAAAATTTCCAGGTAATGTAAAAAAATTTTTATTTATAGTAGGTATATAAGTGTCTCCAACCATTAAAAGAAAACCACCCATATTCACTGCAGCCTGTGTGTTTAAAGTACCGCCATTGAAACTACCGTTTATACTACTGGTATTGGTCAAAACTGGCATTCTTGGTAATGAAGTAGACCACCATACAGCATTTGTAAAGGAGTTTTCAATTACATCAGAAGTATAATGTATTTCACCTGTATCTTTATTTTTAAGTTGTACTAATACTTCGCCTTTTACCATTTTATTAAATCCTATTTAAAGTTGCTATTCCAGAAAAACTTAAATTATTAATACCTCCCCTACCAGAAGAGGTATCTGTGGTTACTATTCCTTCTATTTTGTCAAATCGTTTAGTTACTTCCGCAGTTGAGAAGTTTAAATTATCTAAGGCTACTTCTGACGTTGCGCTATCTATAGCTGTAAATAGTATTTGACCTTTTCTCTCTATATTAGTAGAGTCGAGTTTAGGATTAAAACTAACATTAAATAAACCTATAGAACTGGAAGCACTATCTGTAGTTATTATTCCTGGTATTCTATTAAATCTTTTAGTTACTTCCGTAGTTGAGAAGTTTAAATTATATAAAGCGTGTGAAGAGCTTACTTCTTCTGAAGCTGTCAGGTATACATCTGCATATATTAAAGTACATACATCTATAATCGGCCCTGAAGCACTTCCTGTTCTTAAATATATAGTGTAAACTTCTGGAAAAGTGCCGCTTTGTTTAATTATATCAAAAGTTGCGGTGTTATTTTCAGTAGTTCCTGTAGGAAGAAAACTTCCAGAAACAAAATCAAAATCTGCTCCGCCGCCGATAGCGTTCTCGATTGTCCAGTATATAGTTTGAACATCGAAAAAGTTTGCTGTATAATATAAAGTTGTAGTAAAAGGGCTGCCTACCTCTAATACTACAAAGTCAATATCCTGGCCTTGAGAATTTGTAATTCTTGCCCCGATAAAAGTTTCGGGTATTACTGATAAAAGAAAAGAATCTACTATTTCTCCACTTATACTATTTTTTCTTAAATTTACTGTTCTGAGTTCTTCTTTCGTTACCTCCGAAATAGAAGTAATAATCTGGGAAGTATCACTCTCAGCAAAAGTTCCTGTAAGGGTTAATTCACCATAAACGGGAGTAATTAAACCAACAGAAGAAACTATGGGGTCTATAGAAAAATATAGCTTTTCATTAGGATTAAAATTAGTTACTCCGACATACAAAGTAGTTTGTTTTGTAGCTTCTAATATTCCGGAACTTATATTAGCTCCACCACTATCTACAAAATTAAAAGTCTCTGCACCTAGAGAAGTATCCTCAATACTTATTCGTATTGACGCTAAAATAAACCCCCCAACAGAACCCTGCCTTACGGATATAGTATATATTTCTGTTCCTTCTGTTTTAACATCTGCTAAAACTTCTACATCAAAAGAACCTGTACAAGATAATAAAGTTCCAGAAGTACTAAAAGAGCCATTTACAGCGGTAAAATCTGCTGTTGTGGCACCATCTATACTCCAATATAATAATTCCGGTCCTCTATTGTTTGTAGAAACATCTACAGTATTAACTGTTCCTTCGCCAGTAGATATATTACCAGAAGTTATAGCTACATAAGGAAGGTCTATTTGTTCTTCAAATACTTGTATAAATTTTGCGGAAATAGACCCTATAACATCTGTTACGTAAGTTCTGCTATACCCCTCACAATATACTACTACTGTTTTTTCTCCGGAATCTGTAGGTACTGTGAAATAAAAATTTTTGTGTTTTTCTCTTTCTTCTAAAAAAAGCGCTATATTATTTATTTCTTCAATGGATCTATTATTAAATGTTACGTCATAGACCTCAATTGTAGCATTAGTTCCTATAGAGATTCTTGATTCGTACCCATCACCTAAAGTATTTAAACTATATACAGGTTTTACAGATCTTTTTACTTCCCTGTCAGGAACAAATAAGTTACTGTTAGCGTCTGAAAATCCTATAGTCATTATGAAGCTCCATAAGGACTAAGTATTCCTCCCGGTCTTTTCTGGTTTTGTAGTTCTTCTTGAACTACCGCTGCAATTATTCTTCCTAAATTAGCACCAGCTTGAGAATCTTGTTCTACAGTTGTGTTTGCTTTTCCTTCATTATTGACCGAAACTGAAACATTAACATTATTTGTTTGTGCTCCTCCACCTAAATTTCCTTCTATTGGAATTGACTTTCCATCCGGAAGAGGAACTACAGCTTCATTCATTCTTCCTTCGCCAATTAATCCAAGTGTTGGTCGATTTACAATCCCACCATTTGCATATGCTCTAAATCCGCCAGGAGCTATACCACCCATTGCGAAGCCAAAAAATCCCATTATACCTTTAAGAATAGTGCTAAATATACCTCCACCTCCTCCAACGCCTCCACCGCCAAATAGATTGGAGAAAAAACCACCTATCTTATCGAATAGTCCCTTGAATATTCCACCTAGTTTGCTAAGAAAAGTTCCTTCTCCACTAAATAATTCTCCCATTTTATCTTTAAAACTTCCAAAAATATCTTTAATTTTAGATAAAAAGCCACCGCTCTGTTTCCCGTCTGAAGGAAGAATAAAACTATCTTTGCTTAAAACATCTTTAACATTCGGACCACTACTCTTTTGGGCAGATGCATCTATAATTCCTCTTGATATTTGTTCTGACAAAGAACCTTGCATACCGAGAGGATCAGCACCCAAAGCTAAAGTATTATTATCCATTCCTTCATAAGGCATTGGCTTTAATTCACCAAAGGCTTCTGTACCAATAAACTGTCCATAAGTCATGTTTCTAGGAGTACCTTCTGGGTTAAAGGTACCTCCAATAGGATTTTCACCCGTTTGTCCAGAAGGAGAAGCGACCGCTTTTACAACACTAGCTAATATTTGTGCCGTTTCTCCGCTGCTGCTGCTGCTGCTTTCTCCTGTGCATTTACAGGATTTACAAGCATCAGTAATAGCTTGATGTAACATTTTAGAAGCTTTTGAAAAAGTATCCATCAAAGAAGAATTTAAATCTTCAGAACTATCTTTAATAGCTTTTGCCTGTCGCTTGAGGGGTTCCTCCACAGCTTTTTTATATTTATCTGTTTGTTCGGGACGAGTCATCTCATCGCCAATAGCTTTTCCTACTTCTTTATACGCAGCAGGGTCTGGCTTCAATCCAAGAGCGATTTCAAGTTTTTCTGGTAGAAGTGCTTTGAGAATTGATAATGCTAAAAGTTGCGAAATAAAATCAGCTATAGCTTGAGCAACCCCTCTCGTAAAATCAATTAAAGACTCTTTAAAAGATTTGGTGCCCTGTATATAAGATTGAATAGCACTAGACAAATTACTGAGGAGAGATTCCCCAATAACTTTATTTAGCTTACTAAATTGATCTATTTCTTCCTTTATAGCAGCTACTCGTTGCTTTTGAACTTCTAGTAATCTTAGCTGATCTTGCTGCTGCAAAGCTAAGCCTGCACGAATTATAGGATTTTTCTCAATTTGTAACGATAGTCCTGTTTGAGTAATATCATTGTCAAGTTTTCTTAATGCTATATCTTCTTCGATTAGACGTAATTGGTCGTCATAAATCTCTTTTGCTTTACCTACTAGCTTATTTGTCTTTAAACGAGCTTTTTGAAGAGCTGTTTCGGCTTCTTTAACATTTCGAACTTTGTCTTCTAAAATGTCAATATTTACTGCAAGGCGTTCTATCTCTACAGTAGTTAATCCTGTTCTTTGTTTTATCTCCTTCGCAGTATCTACTAAGTCTCCCTGAAAAAGGGAAAGCTTTTTATTTACGTTCTCTGTCTCTCTATCTAAAGCTTGAATAGCTAGTTTAACAGCGATAAAATTATCTGCTCCACCCTTAAAATTACCCAGAGTCTGTACAAGACTTTCGTTGGCATTTTTAAAAGCTTCTACCCCTCCTACAGCGGAACCTGCAACAGCTTCTATACCTTCAAAAGCGTATTTTAATGCAAAAAACTCTTCTAAAGTTTGTGGTTCTATTCCTCGGTTAATAACAACCCCTGCAAGAGCAGCCTGTTTTGCCATATCCGGATATAATTTCTTCAGATTTTCTAAAATTTCTTCTCTATTTGCACCTTCTTTATTAGCAGTTGCTTCAGCTTTTCGTATAATACTAGAAGTGTTTAAAGTTGTCATTGCGTTAGCACGTTGTAGAGCAGTTCCACTATCTAATACGCGCCCTAACTCCTCAAGAGCAGTAGTATAACTTTCTATTTCGCTCTGTAATCTCTGCGCCGCTAAAGTAGCTTCTTTATCTACTGCAACCATTTTTTCTTTTTCTAGAAGATTTTTTGAGATTCCAGTTTGTGCAAAAGATTCCCCAAGAGTAATATTTCCCTTAGCTAACTGTTCTATATTAAAATAGCTTTCTCCTAAAATATCAGCGAATCTTCCTGCTGCATCACCAACAATAGGTAAAACAGAAAGTACTGTTGAAATTCCTTGAAGAAATCCAACTATAAGATTATTTATTAGACCGACTAAAGTAGCTATATATGTATTTCCAGTATCGAAAAATTCAAAAATAGATTGTATCCAGCCTCTCAGTTTAGTAGTCATTTCCCCAAACAATTCTGTAGCTAAACTAAATATACCTACAAAGCTAACTAGACGAATAACCCTTCCAACCTGCTTTCCAACAAAAGCAAAGGCACCACCAATACTTTTAGCTACACCAATAGCTATCGACTTTACTTCCAGAAAACGTCTTTTCATAAGTAGAAAAGTTTTTTCCCATATAGTCTGAGTTTTGACAGCAGCTTGTTGATTTGCCAGAACAATTTGGGCAAGAGCTTGTCTCATTGCTACTACAGCTTCTAAACTAGCGCCCTTGTAAACCCCTTTTATTACTTGCCCATTCTTAATAATTTGGGCCTCTACTCGGGCTAAGTCTTTATCAAATCTTTTTACATCGATAAGTTCGAGTTTTTCACCCCCTGCGAGTCTTTGTGCAAATTTAGAATCTGTTTGTCCAGCAAGAAGTTGACCTGCATCTTTAGCCGCTGCTTCGCCTTCCATCTTCAAAATTCTAGAAGCATCGGCAGCGTCTAAAGAAGCTTGTCTGACTGCTTCTAATTGTGCTTCTGTATTTGCTAAGGCGGTGGTGGTTGCAGCACCCCAATCAGCAAAATCCTGTTTCCACCCCTCAATAGGAAGTGCTGATTTTGCGATAGAGAGACCAAGAGCACCGAAAGTAAGGAGAGCAGTAGTCGGGCTTTCATTAAGTACCTCTGCGACTGACTCTGCTGCGGGAAGGAGCCCCTTTTGAAGTATTTTAATTAATCTATCAAAAGTTACTTGTAATTTTACAAAAGGATTTGCACGAGGGTTAAAGTTAGCAAACTGTTCATCTAACTGTCGTTGTACTTCTACTAATACAGCCTGACTTTTTTCATACGTATTTAAATCTTTGGCGGCTTTTCCAATTGCTTGAGAATACCTTCTAGTAGCATTCTCTAATCGAAGTGTAATGCCTAATTCGTCCAGAAGTTCAGGCTCTGCTTTTGAAACACCTCGAACCAATCGATCAAATGAATCTTCAAAGTCTCGTCCAAGTGCTGCAGAAGCTTTTCTAGCTCCGTCAGCTAAAGACTCTAACTGTTGAGCACTAAAGCCTTTTGCAACACCAATAGCGGCCGCTTCGGAGGCTTTCTGAAAAGTTAGCATTCCGCCCGAAGCTTCTTGAAGACCTTCTGCAACTCGACGTAAACCTACCCCCGTACTCGCAGCATATTGTTGCTGACTTTCAGTAAGAATACTTACATCGGCAGCTCTTTTAAAAAATCCAAAAGCTGCGGTAATAGCAAATATATTTGCGGCTAGAGTTGCATAAGCAGGGACTAACCCTCCTGTAATACCCTGAGCCATTTTTGAAAAGTTTTTCGTAGTATTTGACGATGCTTGAGCAGTACCTTTTAGTCTTCTGTCTGCAGTGGCTGCAGCAACGCCTACACTATTTATAGACTTACCAAGCTTTTGAGCGCTTTTTTCAGTAAGGCGCATTGTTCCATCATCGTCTACAATGATGTTTACTTTAACTTCTCTAGCCATTATCCTTGAACATTATGAGCGTATTGCTTTCCGCCGCTTCGAGACTTTCTTTCTTCCGCTTTTCTTTTTTGTCTCATTTCATGATTTAATTTTTCGACTTGAAAGTTTTGTATCTTTGATATAAAGAATACTACAGTCTTTCTGTCTTCAATCTTAAATAAATCTAGAAAAAATTCTATACTAGACCAATCTTTTCCGAAGTAACTTCCAGACATGCCATCCCAACGATCCGGCATATAAGAAAAGATTGTAAAAGCATTTTGAACGTCTTCTGGTAGATTGTCTAACGTTGGCGGCAGTTTATCGGGATCAGGTTCTGTCCCTAACTGCTCGCACATTGCTAAATATTTTTCTACTGAGATGCCGGAATTGAAATTGATGGCTTTTTCGACAAGCCGGAGACATTCTTCGACTTGTTCTTGGTAAAATTTTCAAGGTCACCTAGAGTTTCAGTAATCCAATTATCAAAATCGGATGAGTTTTTCATTAGAATCTCTGCCTCTTCTTGCGAATAGGGCAGTTCTGAATCTGGGTCTAAGGTTCCGATATCTACTAATAGAAGCTCTTCTAAATAAGATAATCTTAATCCTTTCCACCCTTTAATGATTGCAGAAACATAATTCGTTAAAAACTTGTCTTCGTCTAAAACTTCCTCTGCTTGGTGTGTGGAACGATTGAATTTCTTATTGATGCACTTCTTGCGCAAGGCAAGAAGCTCTTCTCTTGCTAAATAACATAAATCTACTTCAAAACCTTCCATTCCCGGAAATTCAATCGAAACGGTCATGCTAGGCTTCATTAAAGTTTTTAGAGAAATTTCACTCATGTATTACACCTTCTTTATTTTAGTAAAATAGGGGGAGCATAAACTCCCCCAATATTTTACAATTATACATAAGTGATGACTGAATGTCAAGATATTTTTTTAAGCTGCTGAATTATAAATTACTGTTATTTCATCAGTCTTATCTACATCCCCGCTAGACGTCTGACCATGGAATGCAATATCAAGAGTTAACAAGTCTTCTACATTAATTACAGGAATCTCTAAATGTGCCTGTGGCAAATCAAAAACAACACTTGGATTACCGACACCGCCTACATTAATACCCATATCAAACTGATTACGAACAGTTGTAGTATCCGCAACTAGGTCTTTAAACAATTCAGAGGATCTGTTTGCCGTTGTGTCTAGATAGCAAGTAAGATTTCCTGAAATAGAACGAGTTCCTGTAATATTCGCAATAGGCTGATTTACTTTTCCAAGTTCTTCAGGAGTAAGATACGTGATATTATTTTCTAGGGTAATACTTCCTCCTGTAAGAATGACGGTATATGTTGGAATTGGACTTACATCGGATCTTGTTAAGTCCACTGTAGAGATACGGTTTCGAATGAAGCTTGAAGTATCTATTACATCAATTTCAGTAACGCTAACTGCTTTAGAACTTGCTTCTGCAATCTCTTTTGCAAACCCAGACCACTGAAGGGTGGCGATTCCATCAATATCAAAATCCATTGTAACTGAAGTAATTACTACATCATTTAATTGATATGTTTTACCAGGATATTGAAACTGAAGTGTCCAACCGGAAGCAAAACTTGATACGTTTGACGCTTGAAAGTTAAACGTGTTAGTACGCGTAGTTGCAGCTACTGGAGGCGAAGGCGACACTGATGAATTGTCTGTAATTGCATTTATGATTCCAGTACTGCTCGCATACGCACTGTTAGAAAAAATACCATCTGTATAAGTATCCGCACCACAAAACATTCCCCATAAAGCTTCTTCTACTGCACGAGCCTGGGGAATATCGTTCACTAAAGGACTTGCTAATTCTGGTGAAGTAACATCTGCAACAGGAAGAAGAGCCGTTTGAGGTCTTGCATAAGTGCTAAAACTCCACTCTACCGGTGCCAAAGCATCATTAAATAGCAACCTTGCTCTGCGAGAAAATGTTCCTGCTTCATTTACTGTAATTTCAGTAGAATTGATTGCCTGACTAAAAGAGTACCCGTCCAATACTGGTATCTCCCAATAATTCGTATTAGCAGGGTCTCCAAGAACAACTTTTACGTCTCTTGTAAATAGTAACGCCATGTTTATCTCCTAATAAAAGATTTAATCTTTTATCTCTAACCTACAAAAGGTTAATATCGAACTTCGCAGGTTATCTCTCCGACACCTAGAGGTTCTAGTGCTCCCTCATCAGTATCTAAACTTACGATAGTAATTTGTTGTACTGACTGAGAATTTCCATTCTGATCTTTATAGAAAAGTACAGAATTATCTTCTAAAACTGTTTCTACATCTTCGAGTAGTTTTTCTAATGCTAAAACAGCGTCTTCTTGTTGAACGTACACTCGAATGGTTACGTTCATGTATCTATCTTTATAACCGCCGCCTTGATATTGGCGAGTCTCTCCTCCAGCATTTACATGAATTGCTGGAAAGTCTTCTATTTCGTCCCAGAATTTTAATCTAGGAAGAACATTATTATATACATTTGATCTATACGGATTATTACCGTTTATCTGCTTTAGTTTCTCAACAAGAGCATTAATAATCGCCATTCTTCTTGATGTATAATCTCTTGTGGCCACTTACAGCTCCTTTGTTACAATAAACCTGTCTTTCATATATTGTGTAGCTAATTGGCGTACACTTGTTGAAATTATTTTTTGTGGGTCTCTTTCACGAGTAGCTAAAGAAGACCTTCCTGGCTCAAATAACTGATAGGGATCTTGCATATAAGTATAGTTTATCTGTCTCATCCCTTCCCGAGTTTCTGTAATACTTGTGACTCGTGCACTACTCGCAAAACGGCCTGTTCTATTTACAAGTGCCGGATACCCCATATTTTTATATACTTGTTTTGGTAATAAAGCACTCAATAATGCCACCAGTCTAGAAGGGCTTTCTTTAATTACTTTTTTCTTTGTTCTACCCTTAGCAATACTAGGGGAAGGCAGTCCTACAGGAACTTTTTCAAAAGTCATAAACTTAGAATAATTTGAAGCATTTTTTCTAGGTTTTTTTGGCATACCAAAAACAAATATGTTTCTAGCAGTTTTAAACTTTGAAAAAATTTTATATTCTATATCGTCTCTAACTCTTTCAACTTTGCTTTTACTACCTTTTTGATTCGCTAAATCCCTACTTTCTAACCATACCTGTAAATCTTTTTCTAGGTCTGCACGTATTCTTGCAAAGTCTGTTGCTTGCTTTTTATCATTAATACTTTTTGGACCTAAAGTAATTTTTACATAGCCATCATATTTACCGCTTTGATAGTATGTAATTTTATACTGTTCTATTAGTTGGCGCATTTTAGTATAGTATGCGCTTCCAACAAAACTTGTAAATCTACTATTTGAAAGGGCATCAAAATACGCTTCTAATCGTGCAGACCCTACTGTAGTATTTCCTTGATGTAATCTTACTACTTGTCTGTTAAAAACAGATTCTGATAGCTCTTCGCCTAGTTCTGCTTCTAAAGAGCTTCTAGCTGCATTTCTTATAAGCTTCCAAACAGTATCACTATTTTTTGGTAAATCAAAGTAAAGATTATGAGATGTTACTCTTTCCCCGGCAGATAGTCCTATACCGTTTCCCTTCTCAGACTGTAACTCTAACCAAGCTTTTATCTCTTTAAATACTTTACTTACAGCGTTATTTAGTTGTCGATCTGTAGGAACTACTTGACCATCCGTTGCGGCTAGTACTCCTTCTTGAAAAGCCATTTTCATAAGCTTTCTATTCAATCGAATTTTTTGCTTATTTCTATCTACAGCTCTTCTTAAAGGTTTATCCCCTAAATCTTTATCAAGTTTTGCTAAAAAAGCGTCTAAACTTTTTTTACTCATGAGATTCTGTACATGTCCAGAACTCTTCGAATATGGTCTGGAAAGCCTGGATCGCTTCTAATAGAAGAAGAGGGCACTCCTTCTCGAGTCGCAGTTCCAATAGTCTGTCTCTCTTTGTGTTCGTTATTATGGTAGTAAGTAATAATATCACCAACAGCAAGTTGCAAGTCTGCAGGTATTGTAGCATAGCCTGCCTGATAAACTACTTTTACCGAACCTACACCTCTTGGAAAATTTCTATAAGCTCCGCTCTCATTAGTTCTAAAAATAGAATCTGATACTCTATCTAAATACCAAGAGTACTGAGCCGGAGAACCATTACCATCTGCAAATAATTCTGTATACTCGGTTCCTTGCGATGATCTCTCAAAAACTCCTATAACCGAAATAACAGGACTTTGCTTTAATTGAACTACATAAGTATCCCACTGAATATTAAACTTTTCTTCATATCCAGGTGAGCCTACATAAGCATCAAACTCATTATTACAATAAGTTCGGACAAGCTGACTTACACTCGTAATTAGCGTCTCAAATTTATCGTCGTACTGAGTAGAATTTATGCCTTCTAAAAGCTTATACTCATCTAATGTAATTAAATCGGCCATTTAATCTCTCAAAAGGCTTGGGAGCCCGGAGGCTCCCATCCTAAGTAGTTTTTACCAAACTGCTTCGATAATTTGCTTATCAGCACCTTGGTCTGCAAACATGCAGTCAAAGCCACGACGCTGCGTAGCAACCAATACACGACGCTGGTTTTCAACATCATAATCGGTTTCAACAGTAGCACCACGCTGAACGGGTACTACGAAGTTACGAGGATTCACTGCAACGGCGCAAGGTGCACCATCTGCTGCTGCAGGGAATTCGTCACATACATATACGGGTGAGCCGTATGCGCTACCCATAGCACCAGTCAACTTCAGTGCCATGTCACTACCAACATCCGTGATGTTAGCAAATTGAGTATCCTCAAGCAATGAGTAGTAAGCTGCGAGAGATACGATAAACATTACGTCCGTAGGACGACGACCGTATTTACCCATCAAAGTACGCATTGTAAGTAAATCTGCTGCTGCAAAAGCACCAGAGGTTGAGAAAGGCGAAATAGGAGCACCTACTTCGTGAGTAGCGCCCTTACGAGCCAAAAGACCTTGATACTGGCTAGAGATAAGATCGCTACCATGCTGACCCATCAAAAGTGAGTGTTCGATAGCGCGTGCGTGGGCACGAACCATAGACTCACGAATCAAAGGCAGTACGGGAATAATTGCGTCTTCTTCAGTTTCGTTAGCAATGTAAGACTTAGAAACCAACTTCGCAGTGGTAAGAACTTTAGAGCCCAAACCAATACCGCTATTAGTTCCGTGAGCAGTATCACGATCCTCCAAGTCACCCTTGAAAGCAGAACCAGCACCTGAACCAGCAACGCTAGGGGGTGAGGCGGGGGATACGAATGAAGCGTAACCTGCATCGGGCATGGTCGGTACAACCAATGAAGCTGCATTCATCTGAATCTTACGGAACATCGGGTCGAGAATCAACTCCAACTCAATGTCACGCTCGAGAGCCGTAGAAATAACGCTCTCAAAATCAGACGTAGCAGAGGTAGGTACAGTAACACCAGAATCAATGTTTACTTTTTGGAACAATTGCTTACCAAGTTTCGTATCCCAACCTTTCTTGGTAATCACACCAAGCATATGAGCCTCAACAAGTTCTGCTTCATACTTGTCTGCAAAAGATTTAACTTCGCTACGGTCAGCGAATACACGCTTACTTTCACGCATCTTTTGAATTTCTTCGGATTTTTCAGCAAGTTCTCTTTCGAACTGCTTTACAATCTCCATGTGGTCGGCATCTCTTTGAGACATTTTAGCCTCAACGTCAGCCATTAATTTTTCTGCACCGCTTGATACGGCGGTAACAATGCGCTGTTCTTCAGCAGCTTTCTGAGCTTCAGCTTCGGCAGCAGCTTTTTGTTCTGCTTCCATCTTAGCTTGCTCTTCTGCCTTGCGCTCAGCGTCTTTCATTGCCATTGCAGCCGCAGTCTTTTCGA
>Ga0208644_1000486_pt1 | contig 34086 bp, 38 predicted proteins | sample VirMetDEL_Nov_18_FD_184517 | JGI IMG/M metagenome (GOLD analysis project Ga0208644, IMG submission 184517) | Aqueous microbial communities from the Delaware River and Bay under freshwater to marine salinity gradient to study organic matter... | ecosystem: Environmental > Aquatic > Marine >...
ATCATCTCTTTCTGTTTTTACTTGTCCAACATATTTGTTTTCTAAATCACGCTTTGCGATTAACGCATCACGCACTTGCTTAAACGCAGCCTTTTTGACTACATCGTTGTCTGACTCGTTGTATGTTTTTAAGCCCTCGTTAATCTGACGATGAGTCTCATACAATGCATCCTGATCCTCCTTTGTCATAGCAGCATATAGCTGCTCAGATTCATTAGATATCTCATTCTGACGAGCAGATAGACGTTCTAGGTCTTTGGTTAGTAAGGCGCTCTCAGCAGGTGTAAGTTTTTCATTTAACAGAGCGTCGTTTATCTTCTTGATTTCATTTGTTACTTTACGGAACTCAGAGACCATAGAGGCATTAGCCAAACCATTAGCTCCACGAGCCAATACCTTTGGAACTCCAACAGCAGCACTACCAAATACACCTCCAATAAGTGCTTCGTCGATTAATGAATTCATATCAAAATCATCACCAGCAATTACACTTGCTGCAATCTGATTGATAAGATTAACGCCACCTTCTTCAGCGGCTTCACCAAGAAATCCTTTCGTGAATACCTCATTCTTTAATGGGTTTAGGTAGTCAAGAGCCTTCTTCTTGGCCACTTCAGTTCCGAGCTCATCTGCTGCAATTCCTAATGATGCACGTATGCTTTTCTCGGCGCCCATTGTGAGTTTGTTCAGCACAAAGTCAGCGGCAGCAGACGTAAGGGCAAGAGTCATCTTATCGCCTTTAGATAAATCGTTTCTATCTCGGAATTGGTCATATGTAGAGCCTCCAGCGCTGGCAGCGTTGTAGGCATAACCAACAAGAGGATTTATTACAAATGCCGCCATCTGAGGAACAAAGTCAGCACCAGCCAACATAAGCTCCTTCATAGCATCACCAATGTTGCCTTCAGATATGTTCTGGGTAATGCCTTTACCATCTTCAATGCCAAGAGCTACACGGCGAGCCATTCGCTTTATCCGTACCTCATCAGAGTATGCTTTTGTGTCTCCAATGCCCATAGCATCAAATGCGAATGCTGATGCTAGGCCGAGTGATTCAGGTACAGTATTTAGGAGTTGAGATGTTAGCGGAAACGCATTTGGATCCTCTTGCTCTCGCCTGCGAGCTTCATTGATGGTGTTCTGGGCGTTTGTATATTGCTCGTATTGACTAGTCTTGTCCAGATAGTTCTTTACAACTCCAATGCGCTCTTGGTCTTCAACTAATACTCCATTTTCATTGGGAACATAAACGTCAAAGTCTACACCAAATGTCTGCCTTATGACATCATTTGCATTCTTTCGAGCATCTTGAACCTGCTCTGAATCTTCAATCTTATATTCACCCTTTACATATTGTGTTGGCAAAAATCCTACGTTAAATGATTCAAATAAGTTTTTGTTTACCTTTCTGTCCCTTAGTTCTGACTCAGCTTCATATACCGCTTCGCGAACACGATCAGCACGCTCAAATTCTTCTTTTTCATAGAAAGACAAATAAGAAGACGGCCTCGGTATTGATGGCTCCGTAGGCATCTCCGGCTTCTTTGCTGGAGCCTCCTCTACTAGGCCCTGAGCAACCTGCTGTTGGATGCGAGCCTTTGCCGCAGGGGACAGCTGGTCTGCTGCTTTTGTTGGTGTAGGTCTTGGAGCTACAGGCCGCCCATCACCAAAGATGTTCGGCGCCTGAGTTACAAAAGTAGGCTGAATGGGCTCCCGACGTTGAATCGGAGGTATTCCGTTACCCGATGTAGCCGATGCAGAAGGTTTTGCCGAAGGCTGTGAATCGGATGCCTTTGAAGGTTCTTTTTTTTTTACCCCTGCAGCTGCATCAATCTTAGCACGATATTCTGGATTGTTGTTATATGCTTTAGCAAACTCATCATAACCGACCGTAACACTACGCTTTGAATATAAGTCTTTGTAAATCTTCTTGATTTCGTCTTCCATTATATTACGGGTTTAAAGATCCAGTATTTCCTTTGCTAATATAGCTCTGATATGCTGTTCCTATTTCTGCTTTCATATTTGATTTATCGGCTGCAGTAGCTTGGCGTGTAATAAATTTAGGTGGTTTTAGTTGAAGCTTATCATCGGGTTCCTTAACTGTGACGGTCTCAACGCCATTAACAACACCAAAAGCGATAATCTCATTGCCATCTGATGTCTTGATTGGATTGTTATCAATCCTATATATAAAGCCAGTACCTTGATCTGGAGCAATAGGTGTAAGATTCCTATATGAACGAGCAGTGCTGCTTCCGGCATTAGCAGCAGATATTCTAGCTAGTTGTTCGGCACGCTTATCCTTTTCTACAGTGTATCGGTCCTTATATGATAGGCTAGTATTGTTATCAAAGTTAGACTTAGCTCGCTGATAGTATCTGTTCAACAGCTCGCCCTTAGTCTCCTCATTTGACATAACCCGATTAATATCTTCGTCAGTAATAGGCCCATCGCCGAATAGATTAGCGCGCTTAGCTTCACTAAGAACAGCTTTCATTGCTGATGCATCATCACCAAGTATTTGCTGTTGCCAAATATTTTGGAAGTATTTATCTCGATCTTCTGCGGTAATGCTACCAGTACCTTTTAAGTCTAGGTCTTTAAATACTTTATCGTAGCTTTTGACTGCAGCATTAGAAAACTCTTCAGCAGATCCAAAATCGTATTTTTTAGCTGGACGTAGTTGTGAGATGTTTGATGTGGCTGTCACCAACTCGTCAAGTGAGGTATACTGAGAATTAAGAAGTCCGTCAGAATCTGAAACGTATTCATCAACTTTAACTCCCCATTTTGTAGGGTCGCTATAATACATAGCATCACGCTCTTTAACGGTATCAAAAAGAAATTTACCGTATCCGTGAGCCTGAGAATACTCATCATAAGCTCTGTTGAGCTCAGCAAAAGATTCTGGAGATTGATCAGCAGCATACTTTTCAGCCTTCTTTTGCCATTCGTCAAACTTACTCTGAACAAGAGGCATAGCTCCGGGAGCAATAACGCCACTCTGCCGCTTATACTGAGCAAGCTCACGAGCGACGTTCATCTCGTCTTGTTTATTTTGACGATCTAATTTGTACTGTAGCTCAGCAAAATTAGGTAGCTGAATTACTCCACTTGGTATCAGATCTGCCATTACTTCTGCTTGTTAAATTTCTTGAGCAATTGACGGAAATAAGCACTTTCCTTACTGAGTTTCTTTTGCTGTTGAGGATTTAAGATAACCTCACCACCAGTCATCTCACCAATCTTACGCCCTTGTTGGATGATATCTATTGGATTTGTCTTGTGGTCAAACTTTCCTCCGGTAACCATACCGCCTTCTTTCATCTCGGACGGAAGTAAGGACCTTCTGTTGGTGATATCAAACTCTTCTTCTGGCGCCAACACATTAGCAACCCTAGGAGAGCTTGCTGATAAAAGAGGAACTTGCTCGCCATCTCCGGCGCTACTTATCGCAGCTTTATTTTCACCAAATGAAGCCAACACTTCTTTACGAGCTTGGGCTTCTGGGTTTACAACATTTGAATTTGACTTTGACTTTGGCTTTGCACCCATAGCCCCATAAATAGCGGCTGAACCTATTTGTCCAAGGCCACCTGAAATATTTTGAAGTCCACCCTCAATTGCGGCTTGAGCAGCTTGGCGCTCCATCATCTCACGATTAGTCTTTCGAGCGATTTCAGCCTCAGCACCTTGGGCTGCCGTTTGAAGGGCTTGCATAGTCTGTGCCTGACGCTGACCCAAGATATCCATAGCGCCAAGATCAGCAGCACGAGTCATACCGGGTAGAGAACCGATAACAGCTCGTCCACCAGCGCCCTGTGCGGCAGAGATACCTGTGGCGATAGATCGGTTAAGTTCTTCAAGTCGCTTCTGCTCTAGTTCAGCATTTCGTGCCTGCTTCAATAGTTCAGCATACTCAGACGGACGTGCCGTTGGAGCTTGTTTTACGCGGCTTGCCGCAGCTTGTCCAGCAAGCATCTGTCCAGCTCCAAATAATGATTGAAGACCACCTAATGCGCCAGCAGCTAAAATTCCTCCAGCTACGTATTTCTTTGGTTGTTTACTCTTCTTAGACCGCATATTGCAAAGGTAATAATTATTGTCCGAGTTGGTTATGTAAGTTACTCTTAGCAAACACTAAGTTAATTGCGTACAATTCAACTTCGTTGTCCGAGTCGTTCGTCAGTTTTGCTTTCGCAAAGTAGTCGCGAATAGCATCACCTTCTACAGCTCCGTTTGCTATAACCACAATCGTATCGCCATCACTTACACCTACAACAGTACCACTTGCCGTAATCTGGCTAAGCCCACTGATGGATGAAACCGTTAGGTTTAGTGTTACAAGTGTTGAACCATCTACCTTAAACAGTGAACCACCGATTGGGAACGGAACGTCTCCAACAGGAGTAGTGAATGTGATTGTAGCTCCGCTGACCCCAGAGGTGGCAACAGCACCAAGAACAAATACATCTGATGTTCCAGTAAGGCTAGTGATGGTAGAAGATCCAGCATTTACACTGCTGTCACGAGGGATGTAGGCGTACCAGTTGCGCTCACGCTCTGAAAAGTCTCCCGAGAGGATGGATGCAAGCTGGTCAGTGTTTGTAATTGTGGTCGCCCAAGCGCTGTTACCTTCCAAGCTGATTGACTCGTACGACTTAACCATAGATGGATTAGCGTTGCCTACAACCTCAACCATAGCATACGAATCGGTGTCTCCGTAGTACTTAGCCCTGGCAGCTGTGCTGTTGTGGGCGTACATAGTTCCACCTTTAAATGTATACAACTCATCATCAACAGATGCAATAGCCTCTGGACGGTATGAGTACTTCGTGTTCCACACATTGTCCTCTACATCGTATGCCGCCGTAAAGTCATTTACAAGGCTGCTAGGCGATCCAATTTCTCCAGTGTAAGATCCACAGTCATTTGTAAAGTAAAACTCACCAGTGGAAAGATCAAAGGCAATAGTGATAAAGAAGTCATAAGATGTGTTGGTGGCCACGCCGTAGATGACACCACTAAGTCCAATAAACTCCTCTCCAACGTATGCTGGCTGTCCATCGGTAAGTTTATCTAGGAATACGATGCAGTTAAGGCTGTCGTCAAACTCGTCGCAAAGGTCCTGAAACTCTCGTATTTCGGTGTCGAATGTAAACAGCTCATCGTCGTCAAATTCTACCTCAGCAATTACACGATCACCATCTTCATTTGTCTGAACGTTGTAGCTGTACTCTAGATCCAAGCCAAGCAATACATTTACAGTTGCATTGTACAACAGCTCGGTGGATATGATGTATTCGTCAGCTTCAATGTCTACACCGCCAACAACTTTATTTGAAGATGAAAGTGTGGTCAAGAAGCGGAAGTTTTCCTTAAAGAAGGCATCCATCTTAACCTCGCTTATTAAAGTAATACCATCACGAGAAATACGGATAACCTTTCCAGAACGGATGTCAGCAAAATAGATGCGCCCCCGGTCAACAGCCAGCGACTCTGGGTTGTTGTTGATGCCGTAGTCCCCAAGGTAGTAGTTTGCAACGCCAATCACATTGCGAGACAAAGTGAGACTCTGAACTCCATCGGTAGACTCAATGATGTTGCGACCAACAGGAGCCCATCCAGCCTTGCGCTCTTGAATGATGTACACACGATCGTCATCACCAACAAGCTGCTTGAGAGTTCCGTGGAGGTACTCAAAATCGTAGAAGTTAGCAAGGGTAGGGTTGAAGCTAGACAAGCCTAAGTATTTGCTGTCTATCACAAACGGCTCAGAGTAAGTTACTGATGCATTTCTGAATACTGTCTTTGCGTCCGGCTGTACGGTGTGAGCACGGCCAGCAGACGTAGACTTAGACGAGAAGAAGTCACTCACCGAGTAGTCCTCGATGAACATAAACTTGTAGTTATTTGCGTAAGCCTTCTCTCCAACCTTCAATAGTCGTGGTCGGTAGTACACGTCACCATTTGAGAACTGGATAACAGCATCATTGCTGTTGGTCAGGTTCAGCGTGTAGGTGGTGGCGAGGAAAGTGCCGCTAGTCGTAGACGCAAAAAATACGTAGTTGTACGAACCATTTACCTGCGGGTATACGTTCTTTACCGTGAGCGTGCGTCCAGATCCGTCGGTAAGCACATCCCCCTTGTAGGCGATGATATCTGAATGAACAATAAGATTGTCACGGTCAGAATCATCTACAACTTCTACGCTAAACTGGCTGATAACAGTCCTTTCTCCAATGTGAACTCCGTTTACTACTGGGAAGTTTTCACCTACCTCGTAGAAGATCTGCTGTTCTGTGGGCTTGTTCTGGCGGTAAACCTCAATAACGCAATCATCTTTCCAATTATCAGTCTCTAATATGATGCTGTAGTTATCCCATCCAGCGATATCTAAAGATTTTATAGCTAGGAACTTACCTGTTGTGTTGAATGTTGATTCATCACTTACGAGGCTTATGATTGGATTGGTAGATATATCATCAGTAAAATCAAGATAACCAATAACTTCTACATCAATAGTTGAACGCTGGAAGTATCCATACTGTATGATTCTTAATCGGTCACCATCTTGATATGTGTATTCTAAATTAGCTCCTTGTCCTTCTTTATATGAATCACTCTTACCTTCAAGAGACCTCATAGACAAGTATGTTACATCCTCAAAAGATGCCATACCGGCAAACGGTTTAGCCTGTAGATTTGTTGACGTGTACGCTTTAATGACAGAGTACTGAAACTTTTGGGTAATGTTGTTTGTCTTGGCATATACTGGAGCCCACTTTGTAGCCCAAGATGGAGCCTGATGCTTAATCCTAAATACAGAATCAACACGACCATATAGGCTGTTCTCAACAAAGCGATTGTCGTACCAGTTTACGTACATATCTGGCACAAGCTGAACTCCACCGTTCCTGTTAAACTGGTCGTAATAAACGATGCCAAATGAGTGGGTTGCTCCGGCCTTGAATGATGGATATGATGTTATATTTCCACGAGACAGGAATGATCCATTTATATATTCAGCATTATCAATATCATCTTCAAGAGTAAGATATCTCGTATACATCACACCAATGTCTTCTCCAGATGGAACTAAAACACCACCCTGTACATCAGTTCCGCTATATTTTGTAAATCCGTAATTGTCGCCATTATATATAATTGCCGGTACATCAACAAGTATAATCTTGTTGAATAAACGGTTTGTAGCTGGAAAAGCCTCGTTTAAGGATTCGCCCCTAGTAAATAAAGAACTTATGATGCGATATGGTGAAAAAACAGAACTTACAATGTTGCCAACATTAAAGTTATATCCAGCTTTAGCTGATAGAGCTGCACTGGCCATACGAATTCCAAACCGTAATGTATTTCCACTAGTTGAATCCCAACTAACTTGTATCTGTCCAGCGCCTGAAAAGAAGAAAAACTTGTTTGGCTTTGAATGAACTGACGCCTGTAATTCGTTTACGCTAGTTACCTCCGTAGCATAGTCATAGTCTGTGATGTCGGAATCTAGGACAAGGTTGTATGTGTCTTCAATTGTACTTATTACGATATCAATTATATCTGCCTTAAGTGTTCCAGTAGGAATGTCTACTGTTTTATTTAACGACAGAGGAGATGCTTTAACATAAACGTAGTCATTAACTACAGCCGCATAGTCATTATCATCCTTTGTAACCTTATCAGTTTGTACCCACTGAAGATAATAACCATCAAGCACCATCTCAATACGTCCAAGGTCAAGACCTATGTTTATAGACAAGATTGAATCCTCAGTGGTTACAGCCGGTATATTTGATGTATCGATGTCAAAATATCTTGACTTAATTATATCAGTATCTCCAGTTGCCGATGGGTATGTAACATTTATTTCGTATTCAGTGACTTGGGGGAAGTAGTTTGGTAATACATCAACATCAGTGCGGATATTTGCGTATCCTTCCGTGTACCCACCAAGCATCAGTCGATTACCGGCAATTGTCAAAGCCTCAGCTGTCTGTGGTACGTTGTCGTAGATCTTGTTTACTACGTCTTGCGAGATGGCTGAGTACAGCTTGCTGTTGTCAAAAGATATTGACTGGGTAGCTACACTTGAGCTGTTGACTAATACGCCAATTTGGTAGAATGCTCCAGCGTTGCCATTGCGTGCAAGCACGATGATTTCCTTAACGTCAGCAACAGATGTAGGTACGCTAACAGAAAGCGTGTTGTTTGCAAGCTTCTGCTCCTCAGAGATGATGCCATCAAGGAACTGGTCCTTGGCAACAGCCAACTCGGAGTACGGACTCAGTGCAGAAATCTCTCCATCTTCGTACACGTACTGAGCAGCAAACTGAAACGTAGACTCGTATAGATTGTTCTGCTTAAGCGTAGGGTTGGTTGAGAACTCAAACGTAGGAGGAGTCATCGGAGGCTGCTTAGCAACAGCAATACAGGCCAGCTTTTCGGCATCTGTTCCAGACGTGAAAGCTGCTGGATACAATCCTAGAAGCGCTCTAGTTACGTTAATCTTCTTAGGGTCAGTATTCGCATCCGTAAAGTAAAGCAATGTCTCTCCGTCAAGATTCTTGACAACATCAGCACGTACGTGGTAGAACTTAGAGAAGCCAAGCACCGAGTCACGATAAACCAGCTTAGCCTCGTTTGATGACGTAGAGTATCGATAGATTGCGTGGTCATCATTGCTGTTCCAAACAAAGAAGAATATCTCGCCAGTCTGCGGATTAGACACCGCACCAATAACCTCGTTCGTGCCAGCAGCTAGTGCGCTGCCAGAGGCAAAAGACACAGGCTCGTTTCCGTAAGCATTTTTGACTACACCACCATCCCCGTCCTGCTCAGAGCTTATACGGATATTCACAGCATCAGTCATCTCAGTGCTCTTGATAAGACGTACGTCGTCATCAAGGTTTAGGTACCGAGGTATTAGTTTATCAATCATAAGTCCTTATGCCTTAGGAGATTGCTTGAAATTCTTGCGAATAGTCTTCAGTGCTTCGTCCTTCGTAAATGACTTCAGTCGTGAGTTAGCAAGTCGACGATCGTTGTAGTACTCCTGACGGGCACGAGCCTTCTCTCCAAGAGGTACATTACTCTTGCGCTCCACGATGTGGTAGTAGATGTATGAACGAACAGCCTGCTCTGCGTATACGTGAACAGACGGGTTCTCCGACAGAGCCTCGTCAGCAATGTACTCCAAGTACACAGTGTCCACGCTGGTTCCAGTGGTGAGCTCGATGCGATTGTTCTCTAGGTTTATTCGGTACTCTCCGCTGTAGTGTCCGCCCCCATAGCCGTATAGACGGCCGTCAGTTGTGGCGTACACATAGTTGCGATAAATAAAGTCGTCAAAACCCAGCAGATAATCAGGAACTTGGTAAGGCTGCTGCTGCTCGAGGATGTTTTTGTTCTTATTCTCTCCAAATATGTATACAAGTCCATCTGATCCAATGATTCCAATCTTAACAAGGTCTACATAGTCGCAAGGAAGCTCAACGGTATTGGTGCTAAGATCAATAGTGAGCTCTACAGCCTTTAGACGCTTCATAAGGTCAAATCCGAACTCACGGACAGCTCGCTTCGCTAGGTTGCGAATGGTGACGTCAGATACAGAATTTGCATAGTCGTCAAACTCCATCGTGAGGACGAAGTCATTTACGATCTGGTCTACTGTTACGTAACTCTGTGCCATTATTGCTGTTGAGTTTCTTGGTTAGCGTAGGCGTACACGTCCGTGTCACGCAGGTTAACACCGATGAGCTTAGCGATCTCCACGACAAGGTCAGCGAAGTAGTGCTCAGGAAGCTCAAAGTCAACGCTGTTCGCAGCACTGTAGATCTCCTTACCGGCAACAACCGTATAGCCAAAGCGAGGCATCGTAGTGGTCTTAGCGCCAGTGACAGGGTTAAGGCCCTGAGGCTGCTTGTAGTACGTCAGGATGATCTTCTTGATCGTGGTGGGGTACACCTCAATGTCATCGAAGATAGCCGCTACAGGGGCTGTTTCTGTAGGAATAGACAGCTCGCTGCGCAGGATGTAGTCAAGCTTGATGGGATCGTAAATAACTGGGATTACGACCTTCGTTGATGTGTTCATCAAAATAGAACCAAACGATGTAGCTGAAATCACACGAGCTAAATCAGTTGGCTTATCAAAAACACCGTTTGCTTGAGAGATGGTTGAACGCTTAATAAACGTAGATAGATCTTCCTCTACGCGCTTAGTGGTAGACTTGTCTGACTTCGGATCAGCATTGCGCAGCCGAACAATCTTAGAACTGTCCAAAACAGAAAAAAGACTGTTGTAGATATTCATCTGAGCTACCTGCGCAAAGTTGTTGAAGACAGCAGGCGTAACAAAGCCTCGCTGGTCCTTGTTCACCAGATCTTTGAGTGCAGAATATACTCGGTTTACACTTGCCATTAGTTAGTATCTGTAGTTGATACAAAAGTACTCAAAAAAGAAAGGGCCCCATTTCTGGAGCCCAATCAACCAACCAATCAATCGTCTATGAAACAACCGATGGACAAATATACATTACATTTCTAACTTCTGCAACTCTTCTTTCAAAGTTTCGTAAGTCTGAGCACCTTTTTCTGTCATACAGAACTGCGTCATAACGCTTACGGTATCCTGTCCTGCAGGAGTTGCAACGATCAAACGATTACTGTCAAACCAGAACATTCCGTCTTCACGAGCCATAAGCAGCTGGTAATCAACAGCTTTCTTAACTGTTGCTCGGGCTGCAACCGTTGGGTTGTCGAACAACTCAATGAATCGCTTTGGGTTAGACTTAGCCTCCAGAAGAAGCTCACGCTTAATCTCGGCATTTTTCTGGCGAGTGTCAATACCTAAGTATATAGCCACAGGAATCAATTCATCGACGCTCTTGTTGCGGACAAGACCAATTGCATCGTGAATGATGAACTCCGCATTTACATCAACCTCCGCCTTGTGTTCGGTGTTAACCTCTTCAAACAAACCACCACCATTGGCTCGGTTTCCGGGATGCATCTCTAAGAATCGCATAAGTGTGGGCTCTGTTGGCTGGACTATAAGAAGGCCATTCTCAAAGACCACGTGCTTGCGAACAGCAAGGTTGCTCTGCTCGTCTGCAAAGATTGAAGGTTCGTTCGGGCAGTATCGAATCTGTCGATTGGTATTGCTCTCAGGATCGTAGATAATAGCCTCTGACTTAATGGTGGCGATGATGCCACCGCCCTTTGGAATGTGAAAGATCTTAGCCTTACGTTCCGTTGTTTCCGCTTTAGGAGCTGCGGCTGCTCGTGTTGCTGGACGTGCCATTGTTAAATAGAATTATGTTAATAACTTCTGCAAAATTAGCTGTTGTAGTAATGCAAAATTTCGGCAATAAAAAAGAGGGCCCGAAGGCCCTCTCTGTCGTAAGTGATTAAAAATCAATTACTTACTGAGCAACACGTGCTGATTGGCTGCGCGAGTTACCAGAGCGAACTCCGAGCGGTAGTTGAACTGCAGGGCGTCCGTGTTGGTGTTGGTTACACCAAGGATAGAACCCGTCATCCAGTGCTCCATTTCGCGGCTGTATCCGTTGGTAGCCTTGTAGTTGAGCTCCAGAGCCGGAGACTTCTCTCCAGTGCGCGGATCAGCAACTTTGGTCAACGGAATCATAACACCTTGGAAGTTGCTTCCGGCCAACAACGTGGGGTCGTTGAGGAGCTTCCAGCTGTGCTTGTGGAACGTGTAGCTGCCACGCATAAACGAAGAGAAGCCAAGCTTCACCATATCGTCGGCGTTAGCGAACTGACCGAACTGAGTGGTAACACCAGCGGTGATGTTAGCAGCCGTAGACGTACCTTGAGCGATCATATCGTCGAAGGCAAGATCTTGCAGGCGGTTAACGTACATAGCGTACTCAGGCATAGCACCTTGCTTGTCGAGGGCCGTGATAACAGCATCCAACTCGTCAAGGGTAGCGATAGCAGCAGTCGTGGTAGCACCAGAGTTAACTACGATACCGCGGTTAGCAAGAGCAGAGAAGTAACCTTCTGAACCAGCGATCGAACCAAGGGTCGTCAAACCGGTGTTAGAAACCTCTTCGCCCAACAGCATCATCATCTCACGCTTGTCGAGGAAGCGCTGACGAGTGTCGTTCTCAGACTTGATGAACCAGCGGTAGTCGCCGTTGCCCAAGTTGATCCAGCCGATGTTGGTAGCCTGCGAACCAGTAACCTTGTAAACCTCTTTCAAGATTTGGTACGGGTTGGTGCGCTTAACAACGTTAGACTCGAGGTAGCCAGTGTTCTGGTCGGTACCTTGAGCAAACATATTACCGATGATCGGGTAGTTTGCGGCAGCAGTGGTTACGTTGGCGCTCAAGCCAGCAGACGTAAGAGCAACAGCAGTTGCAGCAGCAGTAGCAGTTTGAGAGTATTCACCAGCAGAAACAGCAGTGATGATGAAGCGGTCTACACCACCAACCAAGATCACGTCGTTTACACGCAGGTACTTCTGGGCAGCAGCCTTGGTAGCACCAGTCGCGCTAGTGGCAGCAGAAGCCATCTCAAGAACGATAGACGTTGCACCAGCGTTTACAGTGGCTGAAGGAGCAGCAACCTGTACTTGGTGCAGACGGGTCTCCTCCCAGTACTGAACCTCGTCAGCAACACCGTTAGACTTCACAGCTCCTACCATCTGGAGGAAGCCAGTGATGCCTTGGTTGCCGTAGGTCTTAACGAGAAGGTCACGGTTATCGGGCTTGTTTACCTCGTTGATGAAATCACCAAGAGATACATATTTGGTCGGATCTAACCGACGAAAACTGTTGGGGGAAAAATCCAACGGAGTTGAAATAGTTGACATTGTTTTTGTCTATTTAGAGTTTTAAACGAAGACCATCATTGCTGTTCAGATAGTTGAAGATCTGGGCAGCGACGGAATCAGCATTTTTCGATTCAGCGACACGAGGAGATGTTACATCTACATTCGCAGCCTTTTCTACGAGATTGCGCTGACCATCACTGAGTCCCTGCTTGTAGATAGCACTGGCAATTTCGTCAATGTTATCTAAAAGGGCTCGATGAGCGTTCAGTGTCTCGAAGTCCCAGCTTCCGCTTTCGTCTACATACTGATCGAAGAACTCGTCAAGACGGGCATTCTTATCCTTCAGGCTCGACTTGTACTGGTCGTTGAGTCCGAAGTTGAACTCCTGATCACCCAACTGAAAAGTAAGGGATTCAAGTGCATCAACCTCCTGGCTCATCGTGCGAATCCAGTTCTCGTCAATAGGACTCTGAACTTCCGCTTGTGCGGGCTCTTCTTGCTTCACGGGCATACGATAGTTCTCGCGTAACTGATCGATGTCCCGTTTAGCTTTATCCGCATCAATCTTCAATTGAATCTTAGCCAGTCGAACCTCGTCGTCACTGTAGATGTCCTCGTCAACTTTGTACTTGGACGCAACTAAGAGATTGATGTCTTCATTGGAGAGGTTCGGGTAGTCAACCGCAAGCTGCATTTTAACAGCACTCAGGTCGTCCATTTCAGACGGGTTGATGGACTGGTATCGAAACCAGTCATACGGATCACGTCCCGTCTCCTCAACGAAGTCAGCGATGGCTTTAACTCGCTCGTCAATCGATGGGGTTTGTTGAGCTTCGAGGATCTTAGCTAGAGCTTCGATGCTGTCTACAGAAACGCCTAGCCTTTCACTGACGTAACTGGCGATAGCCGCCTCGAACTCCTGCTCCGACATCTCGGGCTCGGGATTAGTATCTAAAGAACTTTGAGCCATTACCGGCTCAGGTTGCGCTTCTGGCTCTGGAGTCATTGCGGCCTGAGGTTCAACAGCAGGTTCAGGGGTTGGCTCAGCTGTTGGCTGAGAGAAGTCTAAGACCTCTGATCCCTGAGGAGGTTCGAAACTCGGGGCGTCTAACGATGTGCCCTCGGGAACCTCTCCACTGGTTACCTCAAATCCCATTGCTCCAAGAGCATCTTCAATTTCTGTACTCATACGAATTAAATTTTAATTACACAAGCAAAATTACTGCAAATTACTATTGCATATTTTGCAAGTGCATCGTATGACGCTACTTACGAAACTTGGCTGTTTTCTTTGCGATTGACTTGGGCTGAGCTACGAACTGCTTGCCCTTTGCGCTACCCTCACGCTTGGCCCTAGTTGTGGCTGCGTATTCTGCTGAGGATAAAGATTTTATTGCTTTTTCTGGCAGGTAGCGTTCACCTGTTTCCGATGACGGTTTACCACTTTTTGTACGCCAGTTCTGACGGGTCCATTTTGAGAGAGAAGTTGAGCGCTTGGGGCCCTCGTAGGAGCCTCCTGCTTTCTTGTATAACGAAACAGCTAATTGTGCCTTCCTCGCACTCCATTCCCCAGAGTCCCCTCCCTTCGAGCCAGCCTTGACTCGAGCAACTATGCTCTTCCAAAGTGCTGGGTTCTTTTTCTTTGCTGTTGCCATTACAATCCACGTGTATACTTCTGCGACTTAGGTGGCATCTTCTTGTCCGCGCTGGGACCTCCCCAGAACGCTTTGTCTGCCCAATATGCAGCACTCATCTTGCCCTTGGCGATGTTCTTTGCGTGGCGCGCCTTAAAGCTTTTACGTGCTTCAGGGCTGTAGTTATGGCCCATCTTCTGGTCTCCAAAGCGAATCAAGCGTACTTTGTCTCCCACCTTGGCGAGCACAATGCCTTTCTTAGTTGGATGAGACGGAGTCTTCTTTGGCTTGTTAACGCCAGAGAGCCCGTGTTTCTTTAGTAGGTTTTTAACTCGATTGTCCATCTTAAGGAAGGGTTACTAAGAATGTACCAAACATTGAAATAACAACAGTCATCACGATGTCCGTAGTGGTCATTGGTCGGAACGACGGCTTGACGAGGAGTTGTCGATTGAGTTCAGCAATGACTGAATCTTGGCGATCCAAAGCTTTAACTGCTTGACTATATTGAAGATATTTGAACTTGTAAGCTTCATTGTATGCTTTGATTGTTGAGTCCATAGAAAGATAGCGGTTGTTGATAGCAACAGCCTGAGCCTTAGTCATAACGACTACGGTGTCTTTATTTTCGACCCGCTGTATCGGGTACACCGATTGCGAGTACATCAAAAGGCTGTGCATCAGCAACAGCTTTAACAGCAATGATTTCATTCTCCATTACATTTACTTGTTTAACAAGCTGTTCCTTCTCCTCTGCAAGGACCTCGATCGTTTGCTTCATCTCCTGAACTTGTTCGAGAACCTTCTGGTCTGCACGCTGAGAAACAGCGGCCGCCTGCTTCATCGTTTGTTTAGATTTTTCAATGATAAGCTCAACAGGGTCTGGCATAACCTCAGGCTTCTTGTTCTGATTTGCGATTACGGCGCCAATGGTAACACCAACAGATAAAAGTAGGAGAGTGTGTTTCATCGTGTTTGTATGAGCATTTCGTTTTTAGCACTTGTGTATGCGAGTGCGGAGTCGAGGCGTCGGATGTGCTCGGTATAGCTTTCAACCTTCACTTCGAGTTCAGACACTCGTGTTTGACAGCGGTCGTCAACCTTGCTGTAGTTTATCTTCTGATCAATATACAGATAGCCAATCACAACCATAAAGATGAATGCGAGGGCAGCAATTGGATTCTTTTGAAATTGATCAAAAGTAACGGGCATTTTCATTTTTTGTCGGCAAAGATTTTACCTGCCTCAGCGATACCGAGGGCACCAATTGTAATGATAACGAAAGAGTTGAAGATAGTGTCTTGAATAACCAAAGGCTTTTCAAGGATGCCAGTTACAATGTCAGCACCAGCAAAGATTGCCATTACAGCGAATGAAAGAAAACCAATGATGGTCTTCTCGTTGTATTCGTTGTTGTCTTTGAAGATATCCCAGAACTTCACGGCTTAGGCGATGTATGCAATTACTACGTCGCTCGCACCAGATACGGATACAGCGCTAAAAAGACCGTATAGCTTAGTTCCCTGAACTAGAAGCTCAGAAGATAGGCTATCGCCATTTACTGAAGTAACAGTTACTGTTGCATCGGTGCTTACAATCTCAATGATGCGGTAGTACTCTCCAGCAACCGGAGTGAATGAGCTATCAATTTTGCGGAATCCAAACTGACCCATCATAGCCAGCTGGTAGTTCGCGGGGTTGTTGATGTTTGCGTAACCCATAGTGGGAATTTTTAAGTGTTAATGATTCATAAACGCACTACAAAGTTAGGCCAAAAAGAAAAGCCCCTTGCGGGGCTTGACTTTGGTAAGGCTCTGCTTTGCTTACTCTACAACCTCTGCTTCGGGAGCAGGAGCTGGGGTGAACTCGCCAGTCTCAAGGTCAACGTTTCCATCACCGTGTTCGGTCTGGATAGCGTCGGTAGCCTCCTTGATCTTAGCCTGCTGCTCTTCGTATGCCTTAAGCAAGGCACCCTTGCGTAGCTCGGCAAGAACGATTACACCTAGTTCCATTTGGATAGCCTGAAGGTTCTTCTGGGCTTCCTTTACTGCATCGAGCAGCTCTTGTTTGACTTTCGCCATTTTAATTGAAGTTTGAGGTTAGTAAAGTTATTCAGCTACAGGAGCAGGAGGCACGGGTGCCGGCTGTCCAATAACAAGTGTGATGCTGGTCGGATTGATCTGTGAAGCAATCTGGTTAGCAACAGAGGTCTCGAGGTTAGTCACCTGCTCGGCACCCATTGCTGCGGTGCACCAGCCAGTGGCAATCTCGTTGGTAAGTTCATCGAAGGGAACGAAGGTAGCTGGATCGATGTCATCAGCAGCAACCATCTGCGTACCGATAACGGTGGCAGAGTATGTCTTTCCTCCAGACTCTTCAGTTCCAGTCAGGCGCCAGTGGATGTTGTATACAACGTCATCAAGCACTACACCCTGTTCATCTTTGGTTGGGTAGCAGTCTACAGTGCGGCAGTCCCAAGAGTAGATTACTGACATTTGTGTTTTGTTTACTAATTAGTGAGACAAATATACAAAGCATTAGCTTACACAGCTGGATCATTTACTCTCTTTGGAGAATTGTACTCATCAAGATCAAACGCAAACGTACCGCCTGTTTCGTCTCCCATATTTGGATTTGTAATTTCAAAGTTGTAAAACAGAAGCTGTGTTGATATGTTTTTATAGTCCGACAGCGAAGCTACGGCACCACCATTGTATAGTGTTACAACATTTGCATCTGCAAGTGTGGTGTCAATGTATATTGCAAAAGCATCAAGTCTACATTTGGAAGATATTTGATTGACATTAAATCCACCTACTGCAAGTTGATGACCAGTAGTCCACGTTGGCGTTGAAATGGAGTCACCGTAAGTATGTGAGTCGTATGTGCCAGCAGAGTTTGTCCAGGGAACCTCAAGGAGGTCACCGTTCCAATACCACTGAATATATGTATCACTTCCAAAATTAGAGTAATTAACAGTAATTGTTATGAGTGAGTATCCATTTGTATCAACGTTGCCCTGATTTGTGTCGCTCCATATGTCCGCACTACGTACATCTGTTATCCCTTCATTTGTGGCATCACTTAGGTTTACTGTGGAGTTCACAAACCCTCCACCAGAGTTAGCAAAACTAAACTTTAGATAGTTACTCCAAGAGCTTGATCCTGAGTCATAATTCGTACCCCACTCAATACTCATTGAATCACCTGTTGTCTCCCATAGTCCGAATATATATCCTGCTGTTACGCCATCATTAAACTGCTTCATCCAGAAGCTTATACTCATATTCGACGCTGGATTTGGCCTTGTCGATGACACCTGTGTTGAATAGGTATTCTTGGCTGAATAAAGCATATTATCTGTAGTGGTTGATGGATCATCCCAATACGAGAAGTTTGAATTCAAGCAGGGGGCGTTGTGGTTGTATCCATACCATTCAGAGTAGGCGTGTGGTGCAGATGAGTTGGGGTAGTATGGGCTACAGGTGTTTATTGTAGCATATACGCCAGTTGCCGCATCAGTAATAGAGAACGTAGCTGTTGCGCTACGTCCAAGCTCTACGTTGATGTCGCTTGCTTCAAGAGTTCCTGAAAGTGGTAAGGTCATCTTATTTTTGCTTAAGTTTTTCCTCCAAAAATTCAACACGAGCAGAGAGCTCTTTCACCGCTTCAATAAGAACAGCAGTAATATTACCGTAGGCTACAGAGTAGGTTCCTGTCTCGTCTTGAGACACAACCTCTGGAAGAACCTTTATGATTTCTTGAGCGATAACACCAACCTTCTTTTCGTGTTCACCGATCTTGTTGTAGAAAACACCACGCATATCTAGAACCCTCTCAAGAGCTCCGTCAATTGTTTTTACGTTTTCCTTTACACGAGCATCAGAGTATGCGATTACATCTCCTGTGGCACGTATGGTTCCGCTAACGTCTAATTTATATCCTGGACTCGTAGTGCCAATGCCTACGTTGCCGCTATTTGCTACTGTTAAACTATATGTGCCAGTTGTTAAATTATAAACATACCAACCACCAGCGCTAGTATCAGCCCCCATTTGGAAAGAGTTAAACCCAGTCCCCGATGGTATGTCGTAATAATTTGAACGTACTACACTAAACCTACCCGTACCATTAACATCAAGCTTATACGAAGGACTCGTAGTGCCAATGCCGACGTTGCCGCCTGTTGTTATTGAAACTTTTTCAGTTAATGTTGTACTACCGAACGCACCAGAAGTATATATGCCAATATTACCAGATTGGTCTGTCAAATATCTTGACACTGGGTAAGCTCCTTGATACATATCAATGATACCACCTCTGTTTGAACCTTCCAATCTGAAAGTAGCATAAGAATTGCTTGTAGATTCTGTTATGTGCAGCTTTTCACTTGGACTCGTCGTACCAATGCCAACGTTGCCACTATTGTTTATTGTAAGATATCCAGTTCCGTTGTTTCCATTTCTAATTTGAAAAAAGCCATCAGCCCCAGAAGATAGTTTTCCAATTGAGTAGTCTGTTCCTGGGCTAGAATTAAAAAATATACCAGAGAAAGAAGTGTTAGAACCATTAGCAGCATTATCCCTAATGTTCATCATTGACCCACTTGTAGCCGGTGGACTTCCTGCAATATGAAGCAGAGATGTCGGAGCCGTCGTGCCAATGCCGACGTTGCCGCCGTTGACTAAACTAATATTAGCACCATTTACACCGATATCGAGTCTTGCTCCGGTAGAGCTTCCAGCGGTTGGTATAACAAAATCTAGAAAACCATCAGCTATGGTTCCATTGTAATCTTCAAACTGTAATCGTGTAGTTCTTGCAGTTGAATTAGAGTTTCTAAGTCTAGCAACTGCCTCAACACTTGTTCCTAAATCTTTTATTATGTGAAGTGGCGCACTTGGACTCGTCGTGCCAATGCCGACGTTGCCGCCAGTGAAATAACTATTGCCACCAGTATAAAGCTGTACTTTTGCTACACCTCCATCATAAAGTTGAAGGATGCCTAAGTCATCTGGACCACTACTTCCAGTTCCCAAGTAGACAATTTGGTTTGTAGTATTGGCCTTTACAATGTTAAGTGATGCAAATTCGTTTGTTTTATTTATCGTAATACCTCTTGTTGGACTCGTCGTTCCAATGCCGACGTTGCCACTTGGATTGATAACAAACATTCGATTTGTGTTGTTTGTATCATAAATGGCAAAATCTCCCTCAACAAAAAGATTACTACCAACTCTATGATTATTGCCAGCTGTGCCTCCATTAAAATCCATTGAGGGCCCAGAACTGCCTGTTCCTGTTGAATTTATGAGGCTTAATAAAGCGCCTCCGGAGCCTCCAGGTCCAGATATTGTTAATTTTTTATCTGGACTCGCCGTACCAATTCCGACACGATCATTTGCGGAATCTACAAACAGCGTATTGGAATCCACATCGATTCCGGATAGAAATTTCAAACTCATAATTCTTGGTATTTACCGCCTTTAGCTAAATTGTCAAACCACCACATCGGCCGGAGATTAGTGTAGTGATTCAGTGTGAAAACGTCTTCTTCTGTCTTTGCTGTGCAGAGTGGCTTGATGTGATCAATGTGCCATTCACCATAGTTATCCCAAGACATACCGCTTACAAAAAAAGACTCAATGTATAATTTAAAGTCTTCACGATTACATCCTATTGCATCAAATGTTTTCCAGTTTTTTTTGTTTTTCATTGAAGAACAAATATTAGAAATTCGAGAACGAATCCCAGAAACCAACCTATACATTGGATCAGAGCTCCTTCTTTTAGCGCAATACTTTGTGTGATACTCTCTAATTCTATCTTTGTTTTTATCGCGATATTCTCTGTGCTTATTAGCGTAGTATTCTTTGTTATTGTAATAATGCTCCCTTTTATAGGCCAAGTCTTTCTCTTTATTTTTCTCTCTGTAGGCCCTTGAGTACGCTATTTTTTTATCTTGGTGTTTCTTATAGTACTCGGCTCTTTTGCTTAAAATTAAATCTTTGTTTTCCTCAAAAGACTCTTTTCTTTTCTTTATTATGTTATCTCTATTGCTCCAGTAGTAATCTTTTTCGCACTCTTTGCATTTTTGTTGACGTCCATCTTTTTTAGACCTGTTTTTTGAAAACGAGTCAATTTGTTTTTCTTTTTTGCAAGTGATGCATCTCTTCATAATGCAAAGATAAAGAAAAGCGGGAGCAAGCATACTTGCCTACTCCCGCTGTTAATTAGATTATTGATACTTATGAGACTACGCTAATAAGCACTCTGTACGCATTAGAAGCCGGTGCCGTAGCAAACGTCAACGTTACCGTGTTAGCGTCAGTACGCACTGTGTCGGTGTACACTGAGTCATACGTGGCGTTGTCGTACAGCTGAACGATCACATCACGAGTACCTAAGTTATGTGTTACAGCATATACCGTATTCGTTCCGTCACCTACGTTAGCAACAGCACCATAAGCACCAATAAGGGCTTGAACCGCAGCAGTGAAGTCAGTGACCTGCGATGCCGTGATAGCAATCGTAACAGAGCTTGCAGAAGTAGCAAGACCCTTAGCGTCAAACGTCACCTGAGCAACGCTCGAAGCACTACCGTACTGAGCAGCAGTAACACCGCTGTTGGCAAGAGTAAGTGAAGCAGAAACGTTGGCGCTACCGTCAAAGTTAACAGTCCAACTGGCATCTCCGCTGATGGTGATGCTACGGGCCGTAGCAAGCTTAGTGGCCGTATCAGCGTTTCCAGTTAGATCACCAGTTACATTAGCAACAAGGCGTCCTACGGTGAGTCCAGACACCGTTGAAGTGGGCTCGGTAGACGTATGTCCCAAAGTGAACACAGCCTCGCTTACAGAGCTCGCAGATGCGTCGTAGAAGAACGATGCGTACTTAGTTCCACTGTTGACGTAGTTACCGTAGAAACCGATGTCGACGCTGTTCGCCACGTTGGCGTTTGCGTACTGCATCATATTGTCTCCAATAGATACAATCGTGCTGTCGATGGTTGTGGTCGTTCCGTTTACGTCAAGGTTACCAGCAATAGTTACCGTAGATCCATCGTCAGTGAGAAGTGAATTTACGAGCTGACCGTTGCTTGAGTCCCACTTTGTTACAGTGTTGTTCGTAAGAGAACCAGCGTTCTTAAGGGCTACGTCGTCAGCGTTGACGGTGATACCTGTACCCGCACCAACAGTAAGCGTAGCGCTACCTCCGAGTGCTACCGTTCCACCGCCCGTCAAACCAGCGCCAGCAGTGTAGGTTACGCTTGAGTTAGCAAGAGAACTGTTGGGGATAGATCCAAGTGCAAGTGTTGTTCCGCTGATGCTGATACCCGTAGCAGAGGAAACCTCCAGCCATTGAGAGTATCCAACAGAATCATCCCAGAAGTAGATACGGTCAGCGCCAGGGCCCGTAAGGTTCTCAAGACCTAGGTGGTTCAGCTGTACGCTATCAGCATTCACCTGAATGCCCACACCCTGACCTACGTTAAGCGTAATGTCGCGAGTACCGGTAGACGTTAGACCTGCTCCAGCAGTTACACTGCGGATGTCTCCACCCATATCTACCCAAGCTGATCCATCCCAGAAGTAGATTGACTTATCGGACGCGCTAGAGTCAAAGTAGATCTGACCCTCTAGCGGAGAACCCGGAGGTGTAGCCAGATTCTGAACAACAGCATTCTGGAGCTCATTCTGGTTTAAATTTATGGACGATAGATACTTAATAGCCATCAGTTAAAAAATGCTTTGCCGCTGAAAGCTCCAGCGAAAGTTAGTGTTACTTGGTTAACTGAATTATATACAACTTCTCCATACACAAGATTTTCAGCAGAGTCAACAACTGTGACTGAGCAGTACTTGTTTAGATTGTGGTTTATCACCCACGTAGCAGATGGAACGCTTTGGGTGTATACGTAGTTAGCGTCAAGACTTACGCCTCCAATAACGCCAGTAACGGTTACGGTGTTACCCTTTTGGTTGGCAACAAGCGTTGTTCCCTGAACCTCCGTTACAGTTATTGAGTTACCAGTCTCTTTTACTACTATGGCGCTCATTCTACAATGTCCTCGTTAACAGTAAACAATCCGTACAACCAAGTCTTTACGGTACCAGAGTCATTACTTTGAAGACCATACACATAAAGACCGCCATCAATGGTAGCCATTGTGTTGGCAGTGGCCGTAACATAAAGTTTTCCGCTAGAGTTTCCGTTGTAGCTAAAGTCCGTATCGTTGAGTACTGGAGTAGGAGATGTATCGCTCTCAGACACGTCCATCTTCCAAGTGTACGCGGTAAGGTCAATTGGGTTGTCATTAGCATCGTAGAAATCAATCTCAATAGAGAATGTATCACCTTTTCGGCAAATTATATCTACACGCTGTGCGTTGTCTAGATTTACTACAGATGGGTTGTTACAGGTTGCCATAGTGCAAATTTACTTCTTTATCAGCTACCACCTAGGATGATGTCGACGATGTCTTCCTCACCTTTCAGGTCTTCTTTCTTAAGTTCTGGACGCTCTCCCTTGCGTTGAGCGATAAGCTTGCTTTGGGCTACAGCCTGCTCCTTGATGCGATCGTCCTTGCGGTCCTCAGCCTCTTTCTCGGCACTCTGACGTACGCCAGATTCGATCTGCTGCTCGGTGATACCGAACTGTCCCTGAAGCTGTGCAAGCTGCATCTTGAGCTGGTATTCAACCTGCAGGAGCTGGGCCTTTGCCTGTGCCTCCAGCTGGATCTTCTGGGCCTCTAGCTGTGCCTTCATCTGCTCCTCCTGCATCTTAGATTGGCTTGTAACCTGAGCTACCTGAGCGTTAGCCTGTGCTTGGAACTGAGAGTTCTGCTGGGCCATCTCCTGACGCTGCTTGATGCGCTTCTTGCGGCGAACCACCAACAGACGCTCGGCTTGGTCGATGTCACGCAGCTGACGGATAGCCATAGCATCTTCGATGTCCAGCTCACCAGCGGCAATAGAAGCCTGGATGTTCTGCTCGAGGTACATACGGTCCATCTCGTTCATATCCGTCACCACACGTACACCGAAGTTGTACATAGGAAGCTTGGCGAAGCTGGTAAGAACAGCCATATTCTCTCGTCCGATAGCCGTCTCATACGCCCTGTACAGGATAGACTTGGGAGGAAGGATCTGTAAACACTTAACGATGTCCTCACAAACACGGCGGTAAAGCACAAGCGATGCGTTGGTGATGTCGTACAGCGCGTTGTTGGCTGCGGCAAGCTGCTGCTGGCGCACACCTACAAGCTGGTCACCCTTCGGGCTCGTGCCATCCATAACCTCGTTGATACCCGTAGCATCACGGATCATACGCAGTGCGTGGTTGTAGATCGTAATTAGCTCGTTGATGTTGCGAATCGCATTGTCCAGCGGACGGATAGGCGGGTTCTGGAAGCTACCATCAGCGTTCTTGCTGCGGTAGTAGAACACACCTGTCTGCTCGTAGATGTCTTGGATATCCAGAGGCTGGAGCTCTCCGCCACGACCGAGCTGTACGTTCTCCAGTCCTTCGATGTCTACGATCAATCCATCAGGCTTAGCCTTGGCAATGGACTGCTGAAGCTTCAGGTGTGTGATCTGGATCTGGTCAGCAAAGCCGATAACAGAACTTACCATTGACTTCGGGATCATCCGACGCATATTGGTGGCCACAGCACTGTAGCTCATCTTGGTGCGGGTAAGGTCGTGTACGTTCTTCGGGATGTTCTTCTTTACTCCGTAGTCAAAGATGTACTCAGTTCCTACGATAAACTTACCACCATACAGCGTCTGGTTTTGCATATAGACGGCCTCACGGTCGTATACGCTCTGCTGGGGCGCGTTGTACTTGTGGCCCTTGAAGTAGAATCCTACGTTACCAAAACGAGACTCTTTCTTCTCGAAGATGATGTTGTCTACACTCACAAACTCAAAGTCCATCACGTCGATGGTGTACTCGTCGTAGCCGTAGTAGTAGCGCTCCATACCCACGTCGTACTGTGAGTTCATAAAGCGGTTGGGATCGTTACCAAAGCGATTCATAACCGTGCGAGCCATATTCTCGTACTGCGCCTCGGTGAACTGATCGCCAGCGATACGCTTGAGCTCAGCGATGCTCATACGCTTCATATGACCAGCGTAAGTGATGTCGCTAAAGGTAGGATCATCTGTGAAGCTATGGATGAAATATGCAGGATCTACATATTCTTCTACGATTCCATAGTTAGGGTCGTTGCTGCGCTTGACAACAGCCATACCGCAGGTAACTAGGTCCTCTACGTTGCGGCGGAAGATGCGCTCGTCAAAGTCGTTCCAGCTAAGGGTAAGGTTCGTTCCGATCTGCGCAGCGATCTCAGCTGCCGTCTTTACGTTGGTCTCTAGGAAGATCTCTGCCTCCTCAGCAGTGTCGGGAAGGGCGTCAGGGTCAACAGCAGTACGTAGACCGGTTTCCTTTGCTTCCTTGAGGATGTCCTTGTTCTCAATAAATACTTTTACCTTGTTCTTTTCAATGTCCTTCTCGCTGCGGCTTAATGGATCGATGGCCTCAAGATTGGGGTAGAACTTGGCGGACAGAATCTTGTTTACTACGATCTTAACGAACTTGGGGATGATAGGCACTGGAGTCCAGTCAAGGTTCACCAGTGAGCCATCACCGTTGTTTGGATCAAGTGAAGTTAGGATTTGTTTGTAGATTGATGTATCTTGCGTGCCATTGGCGTAGTCGCGTGAGATCTCAAACTCCTTCCAGCGCTTGCTGTACAGCGAGCCTTCCCACTGAGCACTACCCCACTGGCCATAGATAGCCTTTGCATACTGAAGACCATAGGCTTTGCTAACCTTGATCTCGTGTGAAGCCAGCGGATCCGGAAATGTAGAGTCGTATCCGTTGCTTTTAACTGAGTATTGATCCATTTATCGCAAATTATACACAAAGGTACAAGTTATCTTAGCGCGTAATTTCCTTGCCCTTACGGAAGAAAACCTTATCATTGAAGTCAGTCTTCTTGACCTGCTTAACTTGTTTTTGTGCTGCGAGAAGTGCTAGACCCGACGAGATTGTCAAGTCAAACTTTGTTCGATCATCAATCTTGAAGTTGATCCAGTCCTCCAGCGTTCTGGAGAAGTACATCCTGCCAAACTGACCAGTCTCGTTGTTGATGCCAACGTGGTCGTGGATGTATGCCTCGATCGCTTGTGCGTGGGCCTGGATAACATCTTGGCTGTTTGACGGGATGCCCTTGGTCTTCACGCTTGTCTTCATTGCTGTTGTGGCAAGGTGGGCAGGACGGTCCATCAGGTACTCGTCGTAACCTCTTGACTCAAAGTATCTTGCGATTCCGTACTTGTTGTTCTCTATAAGAATAGGATACCCATAGAACACGGCAGCCATCAGAACGTCCTCGTAGAAGATCTTAGCGAGCGGTGGTCGGCTTGCATACTCAGCAACAAACATATTCGCCGGGTGCTCCATCGAGAACTTGTTGTATACGTGGCAGGCGCCCTTAGATGCCCGGTAGTCTACCGTGGTGTCAAGGTCATAGGAGTCAACACCCATCACGCCGAACGCTGCGTTGGGAGCCACAAGCTTGTTGTTCTCCATCTTTCGTTTATTTCTGATATCAGGAGGCGCAAGCCAAGAAGCACGCCAACGACCATTAGGATCTGGGGCAAACACAACCTCAGTGTCTGGCTTACCGTCCTTCCACTGGAAGTTTCCAATGATAACGGGATTGGGGAACAACTCCTCGTTGTGCTGGATCTGCTCGTAGATCTTCTGGATGTTGAATAGCGAAGACTTCGTTGAGTCGCGGAATGCCTCGTCTTCCGTGAATGGGAACTGACGGATGATCTCGTTAAGCTCGTAGCTGTTGTTCTGTTGGCCCTTGCGCTCGTTCTTCAAGAAGGTACGCGCACCAATAGAGGTAAACGTACCATCCTCGGTCATCACTGGCTCAGCTGGGTCGTCAACGATTGGCATACCGTACTGGTCAAAGAAACCTTCCAATGCCTCATATGCTGGTATGAATATCTTATACAGACCGCTCTTGGTACGTCCGTTCTCGTTACGATCGTTGGGGTCCGAGTCGTAGTACAGATCCCTGAACTCACGCCCACCCTTGTCGAGCGGGTTTACCGTAGAGCCGACCATAGCCTTGCCAATCACCCTACGTCCAACCAGCAAACAGGTACGGTGAATACGCCAAACTTCTCGTATGTCATTAGGACTCAGCCATTTACCGGCCTCATCAAGGAACAGCATATGGGTCTTGCTACCGTCATATGCGTTGTTGGTTGTGTTCTTCCAGTTGATGATGGTGTCCAGTGCTTCGCCGCGGTGGGACGTCTTGTTTTTCTTGGTGATCCTCTTTGCCGGCTCACGGAACGCAAGCTCCATACGCGGATTGGTGGTACCGTCAAGAATAGGCTTAAGGAAGAATGGATAGCTACGGAAGATGGGTACAATCTTAGATCCAAACACCGCCTCCTGAGCGTCCGTACCAGTCTTGCTCATAATGCCCAACAGCTTTTCCGTCACCTGTGAGCCTTCATCAACAAGCGTAGCAGCGCTCATATTGGTGTATCCAGAGCGTCGACATTTGGTGTATATCTGACCTAAACACCGAGGATCAGCCTCGCACGCAGCAAAGTGTGTGAAAAGCTTCCTCTGGAAGTCTAGGTATCCTGGGTATCCGATGTCAATCTTACTCCACTGAAGGAACATATAGTGGTGTCCTGTGATGTACGTTGGCTCACCCTTATTCATAAACCACAGACCTTCTCTCCTTCGACGGAACTCCTCCTCGATGTACGGGTTCCATTTGTTCTGAAACTCACGAGGAGCCTCGTACCAGTCGTCCATACTCTGGATCTGCGACAGCTCCTTTGGCAATTCAAATCTTTGCCATTTTTGGTTCAATATTGGTGAACTTTTGAATAGGATGTCCTCTGGCATCTCTGGCAGCTGAATCAGGATAGACTCAATCTCAATGATGGGACCATCCGACCCATTGGGACAGATGTTTACCACCTCTTTGCCGTCTATCATCTTCAGCCCTGCCATTATTTCTTAGCCATTCGTTCTGCAAATCCTCCCTTGAAATCCTTCTCCTCCTCGAAGCCACCACCAGATTCCTCGAGGTCACCGATAAGCTGTTCCAGCTTCTGGCGCTCTACGATGAGTTCCTTGCACGCAAGGGCTGTATCCTTTAGCGCAGCAAGCTCCGCCTTGCGAGCAGACCCAGTAAGATCTGGATCGACGGGCTTCTTGAGCTCTTCAGTCATATTGTGGATGGCCTGCTCCATAGCCTCAATGAGGTTCTTGGCTGCCTGAGCTGTAGTGAACTTTACTGCTTTACGCATAGCAGATGATGGATTTGCATACGCCACAGCTTGCGACCATTGATGTCCATCTCGTAGTCAGCATCCTTAGCGAAGTGGACAACGTCACCAACAGCAAGACCCTCTGACTCCAGCCACTGGCTTCCGTATACAATGCGTCCCCAACGCTTGTCTGGTTCCTTAAACGTAACTAATTCGATAACACTACTCTTGAGCTCGGGCTCCTCTTCTACCGGCTCCAGAAACACCCAGTCGGCTACAGCCAAAAGTGTTCCGTCAGGCTTCTCGATCAGGTACGCCTGATTGCCACTACCACCAAACGGATCGTAGTTGACTCGGTAGATCTTTTCCTGTGGGTCAACGATCTGGTTTTCGCTAAGGGCTACGTGGTGGTGGTGAAACACATAGTCTCCAACCTCCAGCTCCGACTTGAACTTAGCGGGGATGCCGACAACCTTAGCCTTCATCGTTCGATGCTGGAACTCGTTGAACTTAGTATCTACAAAGATTTCTGTCTCCCCGACCTTCATCGTCTCGTTGACGGCCGATGGGATGTGTACCAAAATGTGGTATAGTGGTGTCATATGAAGTAATTTAAATTAAAGTTGTAAGTCAGTTACAACTTAGAAGTTGCAATCGTACTCTATAATTGTAGGCATACCCTCGATAGACTTCCACAGCATAATGCCGTTGTCTTTCTTTAGGTAGATGAGGTATCTGCGTTCTCCGTGGTTGTGGAGGTGAGATCCATCAAGTAAGATAGAGTCAATCTCTCCATCTCCTGCCTTTTGACCCACATAGTAGGCCAGAGCTTTCAGCGGATCAGTGCCCGCAATGATTTTACGAATAAGGTCCATTTCATTTCAATTTAGATTTATCCAGAAGTCTGGGTCCGACGTGTCGTCTCCTTCATCGTCTTCATCATCTTCTTCGTATGATGCTGCAAGATACATAAGCAATGAATTCATCTCTTGCTGGGAATCTACGTCGATCGTAGAGATAGACTCTACTACGTTCTTACCGTTTTCCTCTCCAGTGACGAGGCCAACAGTTCCGATCATCATAAAGTCATCATAGACTCCAAGGTCTTTAGCCTTCTCTGCAACTTCTTCAAAGCTGTTCCTAGCAAAGATGAACAGCTCTACACGTGCCTCCTCCTTAGTCATTAGAGCTTGCGTAAGTGGAACACACTGTACGCACCAAGCTCAGTTGCTGCTGAAGATGTGGCTCGGACGGAAAGATTATCTCCAATAACAAGATTTACGATGGTAGACTCGGTGATGAAGTGGCCACCAGAGTTCTTAAATAAGTTTTGGTTTATGTTTACGTTTGAACCATTGATGTCAAAGTATAGGATTACGTCTGTGTTTGTTCCAACTGTTGTAAATGCTGCGCTAAGCGTAACTTCATACACACCTTCCACAAGAATACGAACCGCGGTGTTTGTTCCTCCGTACGTATTTGTAAGAAAATATACGTTGCTAGCATCACCAATGTTTAGTGAATCTGTTGCTGTTGTTCCGATACCGGCAAAGTCTAGGTACTTAGGTGTGGCTGTAAGATCGAGCGCTACCCTTGTCCGGGCTACAAGCTCAGGAGCCGACTGGTATGATCCAGGATTGATCAGCGAGCTTAATACAGCGTAGTCGATACGCTTCCACGTTGTTGCTGACGCATCATAGATAAGGAAGCGGTCTCCAGTTGCCGGAGTTCCGATGTCAGAGATGGACGATGGGTTATCTAGACGCACCGTTGAGCTGGTAATAGCCAAAGGCAACGTGGCTGTTGTAACAGCACCACCAGAGAATGCAGACACATTAAGAGTCCGTGTTACAACTTGGTCCGAACCGTTGATCAGCAAAACGTCAAGCTCCGTAGACCCGGTTGCGGGGGGAGTAGAAAACTCAAGGGTTCCATTGATACCAACCTTCGTGGTTCCAACCTGCAGTGCGGTAGCTACTCCATCACCAGACTCTACATTCTTCAGCGTGGTGGTGGCAGTGTTTGACGATAGCTTCAGCAGCGAAGCAAACGCATCTTTAACCTTTTGTCCACTAAGTGTTGCCATATTCTGTACTTTTGCTACAAAGATACAATTTACTTCATTGGCTAAAAAGTTCAAAAAGAAGGACGACCTGAAGTTCAGGGACTTCGCCTACCGCGACAACCGCGGTGACCTCACCTACAAGTACGTATGGCACGCAGATCGCTACATCAAGCAGCACTACGGCCTACAGCCTATGTATGTGCAGTTCCTTATATATGCCTACGATCTGGAGTTCTTCACCATCGAGTGGATGGCTAAACAGCTATCTAAATCTTACAACCAGACAAAGGACTGGCTTACGGTAAAGATGCGTAAGAAGGGGTTGCTGTTCGACTACTTCTCTGCTGACGACATCAATATCCACAAGGATACGTCTATGTGGTTTCGTCAGGAGAACAGGTGGAACTACCGCAAGCGTTATGCTTTAACGCAAGAAGGTAGGATGATTGCAGATCGGTGGAAGGCGATAGCCTCCGGATCGGAAAAGGTAGAGCTTGACTACCACCCGAGGGCTGAGAACTTTGAGATCCCAGACAAGAAAGAAGGTCTGCCTATTGGCGGTAAGCTAAAGAAGAGATTGCGTGGCCACGAGGACACACCGCTGGGAAAGAAGCTTATAGCTAAGGCTATTGAGAATGGGATTGATATAAGCGGAATCGTCCCTTCTTCGAAGCGTTCGGGTGGGGCTTAAAGCCACCCTCAGGGTCTGGCATCAGATAGTACCGGCCTTTCTCCATCATCCAATGGTAGCCTTTTGGGGCGTCCACCATCATATGTGTCTGTTTTTTCTTAGCCTTCATTTTTTAGATCTATTCTTTACAGCTGAGATAAAGCGCTTCTCTTCGTGGTCGTAGTCCTTTCCGTCTCCATTTCCATAGGTTCCGGACTGACGGTTCTTCTTGTTCAGAAACGCACGATACTGTTTGCGCTCACGAGTGGAGTGGTACTTCTTGTCGTACGCCTTCTTCTTCTCGTAAGCCTCGGGATTCTCGTCGTAGAACTTCTTAGTTTTCATTACTGAGTTTATTTAGCAATTGAAAGTTACGAATACCAACAGCAGTACGGTCCTTGCTTACACGCTTGACACCGTTGTTGTTTACTACTCGCTTTTTTTCTGACTGTGCCATTGCTTTATGATAAAGCTGGTTAAGCTGTTGATTGAGTCGTTGAATACTACGTTGTCGTAGACGCCATTGAAGTAATCCAGATAGTAATCACGAGGGACTGCGGCCCACTGATCCCGGTACGGACTGTAGTGGAACACGTAGTCGTTAAGGATCTCATTCCTCATCCCCGTAGAAGCAAGCCTTGAACTCGTAGCTCGTTGGCGTTTTACCAGAAGCCTTGACAGCAGCCTCAAGCTGTTTCATACCTGAGGCCATATCCATAGACTTGATCTCGATCTCCTCACCGGACATCTCCATCTTGCCTCCCTCGTTATACTTCTTTGCTTTCATACCTGCAAAAATAAATTATTTTGTAAAGCAAAAAATTATCCATATACTTGCACCAAAGAAACCAATCAATGAAAAACATCATCACTTCCTTACTGCTACTATGTTCGTCATTTCTTAGCGCCCAGTCGCTGTGGCACCCCCAGACCAATATGTTTGGCCACCAGTACGAGGCACGAGTAAACGAATACGAAGGGGTCACCTATGTGCTGTCCCAGACCAAGACGTGGGCGATGGCCCCCGACAGCGTACGCTATCAGGTAATAACAGAAGCCGACTGGCACGTTATGCAGTCACAGATGATTGGCCAAGGAGCGATGCCGATGAATGGCGTCTACAGCCTACCCAACGCAACACAGGTATTTCTCGCCGACTGGAGGGACGACACCTACAACCTCCCTGTTGTCGTTATTATGTGGGGATCTAGGGACTAGCCCTGAGGCTTACGTCCCGCCTGCCACTTGCGGAACTCAGCAACAGCTTGCTCTCTTGCCAGGTCGTACACATCGTACTCCTTAGCCTTCTTGATGGCAAGCTCGTAGTTTTTGCCCGGCATCTCAGATGCGCCCTTTCGCAAAACAGCCTCTCCGCCCTTGCGTGACTTGTCAATCATAGACGCCCCACGCTTCTCTAGCTGTTTAACAGCATTAGCCCAAGTAAGTCGTTCTAGGTACTCAGCTGGAGACATCTCTGCCTTTGAAGAAGGATCCTCGGGAGATCGTCCTTTACCAACCCACGACGGAGTTACAAAGCCACCATTAGGATATTTCTTCGCTTTCATAGCTGTTTACTTCATCATCTTCTTGAGATAGCTCTTAAGCTTTCCTCCGTTAGCGTATCCGTCAACGTTCATCTTGCCCCCCTTGGAGTACTTCTTAGGCATCCACACAGGAGTCTGTTTTGGCTTAGCAGCAGGAACCTTAGCTTTGGCGTCAGCAAGCTTAGCCATCTTAGCATCAATGGCTGCCTTAACACCAGAGGCCGTCTGTGAGTTTCCCTTCTTCATCCAGCTGTTGTACTCCTTCTTGAGTTCATCAATGTCTTGCTGGATCATCTCAACACGCATCTGCTCCTTGCTCACCGGCTTGGTGGGACCAAACAGCTTCTTGGGATCAACCGGAGCCTTGCCTCCGTTCTGGTAAACAGTCATCTTCGCTTTCATAGCTACAAAGTTATCTATTTATACGGTACGTACTTTGTCTTGCCACCTTCCTTGACAGCCTTCAACATCTGCTTGCGGTTAGCATCCTTGCGGTAGCCTACGTGTACCCAGTCAGGATTCTTATCTGTTCCGAACTCCCAGATCAATTGATCGAACTCTAGATTGTTCTTGATGTAGTTAAACACATCCGCATTGGTAACACCATTACCGTGGCCATCCTGATCCAGATCCAAAGCACGACCATTGTTATGGTCCGAGGTCTTACTACCCCCAATAGCCTTGTTCAAGGCAGCAGACCGGTATCCACTAGAGATGTAGATGGGAACACCAAAGTGCTCACGAACCTTGTCAAACACATCCTCACAGATAACCTTTAGGTTCTCGAGATGCTCCCCAGTAGGAGTGTTGTCAATCCCTTTGCGCTTAGCGGTATCACTCCGTGTTACCTCAGCCAACGATACGTACCTGCTTAGTTTCATATAGCAAAGATAAACAACCTACCAATAGCTGTTTTTAATGGGTACAAAACGTGTACCCTTACAAATACGCAGAATAAACTCCTACTAAATTAGTGGGTATTTACTTAACTACCTGAAAACCACACAACTAAATCTACACATACCACTTGACTTTCTCGTCTGTAGACCTTAGCTTTGTGCTACGCTCTTGCGACAAGAGCAACGACTGAACAGCATATCGCCTGACGCTTCTCATATACGAAGCATCACAACCATAGCCCGACGGCGATCTTGAGCCGAGGGCGTATACAGTAAGGGGAGCTAGCCCTAAGGCGACAAGCGACCCGGACAAGCGATAGAGCAACGCAACCAGAAACCGCTTGAAAGCTCTGGCAGATACTATATCCTGTCCAGTTCTGTCCGGTCTGTCAAGTTCCTACAACCGGACGGACACTTCGAACAGCAAAAAATCTGTAACGCTAGTTTTATTTCACATAGCTGTTTCAATCCTCAGCTTTGCAAAATGACGAACATAGTGAAGTATCTCCCCGTAAAACGTTTTAGAAAATAGTATCTAGGGGCAGACTTGCCCCAGACGTATCAGAAATAAGTACCTGGGGGATTATATACATATACGCGCGTTTTCCTATTGCGCCCGGAATCGTTTCCGCAAGGTATGCCCCCTCGCTTGGCGGGTTTTTGTTCCCAGGTTTTGGCGTTTTTGGCGCGGGCGTTTGATTATGTTGGCGCCCCCTTTTAAAGATGGGCGGAACAATACCCCCGACCTTTTTTCCCGCGATCCCTTGCACCCCTTTTTTGCCCCCCAGATATGCGCCGCGCCCGCTTGGGGCTAAATTTTTTTTTGTGGTATGGAATCTTTGCCGTATCTTGCTGGCGTTCCCGCCGCGGTTGGCGGGGCGTTTTTTGTCTAATGTGTTTAAATTCAGTGTTTTATGTCTTTTAAGTATGTTTTATTCCAAGAATCCGGTAAGCAAAAAACCCGCGTTCCGGTAGTTCGCGCCAATTCTTTGGCTCTTTGTGTTCGCTCTTTGTACGTCGGTTTGCATAGTCAAAAGCGGCGCGGCAAACGTATGTTTTATATTTCAGCCGGTGCGCCGGTATGGTTAGAGTTTTTTGAAACGGAACTTCCGTTTCCTCGTATTATGCGGATAACGCCGAAC
>Ga0208644_1000488_pt1 | contig 33986 bp, 34 predicted proteins | sample VirMetDEL_Nov_18_FD_184517 | JGI IMG/M metagenome (GOLD analysis project Ga0208644, IMG submission 184517) | Aqueous microbial communities from the Delaware River and Bay under freshwater to marine salinity gradient to study organic matter... | ecosystem: Environmental > Aquatic > Marine >...
ATCATGGCTGTTACTATTAAAACCGAACAGATTCGCAATACCGCAGTTACCCCTGCGAAGATTGACTTAACCCAAACCTTTAGTTTCGCTTCAGGTATTCTTCGTGCAGCAACACCTGCAGGAGATAGCGATGTAGCAACTAAGCAATATGTAGATGGATTGATTTCTGGTCTACATTGGAAAGATAGTGTACGTGCTGCAACTACAGCAAACATTACATTATCTGGTACACAAACTGTAGATGGTGTGTCATTGTCTGCTGATGACCGTATCTTGGTAAAAGACCAAACAGACAAGACTGAAAATGGTATCTATGTGGTAGCATCGGGATCGTGGAGTCGTTCATCGGATATGAATGAAGGTTCTGAGTTTCCATCTGCTGCTGTATTCGTACGTGCAGGTACTGTTAATGCAGACCTTGGTTTTGTATGTACCAATGACAGTGACCCAACATTAGGTTCTACTGATATTTCATTCACTCAGTTCAACGGTGCTGCTAATATTACAGCAGGTGATGGTCTTTCTAAGACTGGTAATACTTTGTCTGTAAATGTAGATGATTCATCACTTGAGATTATCGGTGATGCTCTTCAAGTTAAAAGTGGTGGTGTTACCAATGATATGTTGGCAGGTTCTATTGCAAACGCAAAATTGGCCAACAGCACTATCTCTGGTGTTGCTCTTGGTCAGAACCTGAACTCATTGTCTGCTGCTTCTACAGGTGGTATTACACTGACTGCATTCAATGGTTCTGCTGCTGTTGCTGACTTGGCTATTAAATTAGATGGTTCTTCTTTATCTACGGGTATTTCAGGTCTTAAAATTGCAACATCTGGAGTAGATACTCTTCAACTTGCTGATGCTGCAGTAACAACAAGTAAGATTGCATCGTCTGGAGTTGAAACTAGTAATGTAAAAGATTCAGCAATTACTACTGCAAAGATTGCTGCAGATGCAATAGACGCAAGTAAGATTGCTGATGGTGCGGTACAACGTGAACACTTGAACAGCAATGTTGTTAACTCTGCAGGCGCATTGGGTCTTGATCCAACCAATAATGACTTGTTAGTAATCGTTGATGATTCATCTATTGAGATTACTGTAAGCAATGATTTGGCAGTTAAAGCAGGTGGTATTTCTACTGCTAAGTTAGCAGACGCATCAGTAACTACAGCCAAACTTGCTGCAGATGCAGTAGATGCAAGTAAGATTGCAGACGCAGCAGTGCAACGTGAGCATCTAAACTCTAATGTTGTTAATGCAGCAGGTGCATTGGGTCTTGATCCAACTAACAATGACTTGTTGGTAATCACTGATGACAGCACTATTGAGATTAATGGTGAGAACAGTTTGGCTATTAAAGCAGGTGCTATTGATGGTGGATTGTTAAAGTTCGCTCCAAGATACATTAGCCTATCTGGAATGAATGGAAGCAAGACTGCATTCGATTTAACACTTGAGATTGATGCTGATTTGGTATCTGGAACTATTGTATACTTAAATGGTATTGCTATCGAAAAAGTTGCTTCTGCTCCAAGTACAGACCAGTATACTGTTAGTGCTAATGGTGGTACTGGTGGTGTTGGTTTGGTAACTTTTGGTACTGCTCCTGCTTCATCTGATACTGTAACTGTATTGTTCTTTGGATAATCTGTTAGACTAACCGTGCAAAGGGGTCTATACTACGTGTAGATCCCTTTGTTGTTTGGAGAGTGTGTTATGGAACCAGATGTCATGCAAATGATTATGAGTGGTGGGGCCAACCTGGCTTTTGCTATATTCTTGTACCAACAGAACAAGGACTTGCAAAAACGTGCCGATGAACGTGAAGCCAAGCAAGACCGAAAAGAGGAAGCATTGCGGCAGCGATATGACCAAGTAATATCTGAGCTTCAAGCCAAAGAAGAAAATCTACGCAAAGAGTTGGTAACGGATGTTAATAATTTAGAACGTCGAATGTCATTACTTGAGCAGAAAGTAGAAATGGTAGTTACAATAGTGAATGAGATTAAAGCCAAATTCGTGAGAGTTAGTAATGCCTAGTAAAACACCATCAAAAGGAAAACGGTTTGTCAAGGTTGTCAAGAATCCAAAGACTGGTCGCACAAGAAAGGTGTCCTATGGGCAAGCAGGCAAGTCTAAGAGTGGCACGGATCGTATACAGCCAGGTACAAAGAAAGGAGATGCCTATTGTGCCAGATCAGCCAACATTAAAAAGTGCAAAAATCCACCGTGTCCAAATGACCTTTCACGTAAAAAGTGGAAATGTGTAGGAACAAAGAGTAGACGATGAGTAAGAAAGATGCATGCTACAATAAAGTAAAAGATAGTTACAAAGTGTTTCCATCTGCTCGTGCTTCTCAGGCTATAGCCAAGTGTCGTAAAGATAAAGGACAGGTTAGAAAAACCGAAAAAGGCTCTAGTCTTAAACGATGGGAAAAAGAAGAGTGGAAGGATCAGTCTGGTAAACCATGCGGTAGCAAGCGCACCAGTACCCCATATTGCAGGCCTAGCAAACGTGTTAGTAGTAAGACACCCAAAACACGTTCTGAGATGTCTAAGGGGCAATATCGCTCCAAGGTTAGTCAGAAGAGTAGTGTTGGTCGTGGTAGAAGAGTAACCCCATTAAGGAGAACAAAATGAATCAAGACCTTTTAGCATTGACACCAGAACTGGTGTTGTTTGTTCGTAAGTTAGTCCAACATTCACGTGGTGGATTGACCCAAGCAGAACGACAAGAACTTGTACAAGACTTGTTAGAACTGTTGTACAAGATTCTGAAAGAACTTGTGGACGTAGACGCAACGACCCGTTAAGAATAGAATACAGATTGTCTGTATTTGATTGGTTTCTATAAGGCGGCTCCAGTTACTTGGGGTCGTCTTTTGTTTTTTGGAACCTGGCTTCCATCTGCTGCAGGTCATTCATACTCATGACTGCTTCCTGCATGAGTTCTACTGGTGAACGGTTCTCAAGTTTGGCCAACACACCAATGACTGCAATGAGATTGAATAGGCGCATACTGGTTTCACCCTTAATGCATGCGTGTAGTGTGTTGTGGTGTAGTCCTGCTAGGTGTGCAGTTCGATGGATGGATATACCGTTACGTGCCACAGCATGTGAAAGCCATCCGCCTAAGGTATTACAGGGTGTTCTATCTTGCACCACCACCACCACTAATAAAAGATGACCACGGGGCAATGAGGAACCCCGTGATCATCTAGATAACAACCAATAGTATTCTATCAGTTATTTTTTGCTTTGTCCAGTATCATCATATTGGACAGTTTATATAGCATTCGTTGACTGTCCTTGGGCCACAGCACTTTAACTAGGGCCAACAGGTTTGGAGCAGTTGGTATCCTTTTACCTGTTCTGTAAAAGTCAAGGCAACTCTTTGTAACGCCCACTCGTCTTGCCAGTTCAGACAGACTTGGCCATTCCTCATTGAAGCCTTCATCAATGCGCTCCTGAATCAGTTCATGCCAGGTTATTACTGTTGATAGTGGTAGTGGTGGTAGTCCTTTCATGCTTCACCTCTTGACAGTTTTATAATTTCATTGAATGACTGTTTGACGTATATGCAATTCTTTGTGGTCAGTTGAATCAATGACCATCCATCGTCTGATATTTCTACACACACGATATGTGCTGTGTTCACTATGATGTCAATGTCATCCAGTCCTGTAAGTCTAATTAGTTTCATTGTTGTCCTCTGGTTGTTGGAACTCTTCGCTCCAGTTCTTAGTCACTTGTGTGGCTACAGCACCAAGGTGCTTGCATTGACTGCCACGATACTGATGGTCGGGGCAGGTACAGGTGTACCCGTTCTCATCGATGACACATGTCCACTTGGGATAGTGTCCGACGATAGAACCATCAGGCCCCATCGTCATTCGAAGCTGCTCCAGTGCCATTTGGAGCAGTTGTTGTTTGTCGTCGAACACACTGCGGAGTCTCCACAACTCCGCAATGTCCTTGATGGTTTCGGTGATTGTCATAGCAACCCCTTGGATACTAGGTATCGTCTACCGTTCTCTACCAGTGTGTGAAGGCAGTCACCCTCATCGCACCACATTTCACTTGGTGTATATATGACTAGGTCGTAGTGCCATCCAATTATACTATCGCATATATGTAGTGCATGTGGTGTGATCCAGTTAGGATTCACGTACTCTGGAAGGCCATTGTAATTGGCAGGCCCATCACCTGGCTGCCAACCCAAGTCGATGACTTGTTCGACGCAAAAATCCCTCATTGATTGACCCTTCTGGGTCTTATCCAAGATGGCGAATATTCTGGCTGTTTCTGCCTTTTCTAGTTCTGCATTCAGAACTGCTTCACCCATTTGTATAGCCAATACGTTCATGGCTACTTGGGCACGTTCGAATATATTGCGCATTGCAGGGTCAGTTGCCCTGTCGATGAGTTTAATAAAATCAAAGTTCATTTCATCTAGTTTATGGTATGTGCGTGTACGCATGGTTGTTGTCCTCAATGGTTGCGCCAGAACTCTTGGTCTGACATTCCACCATGTTGATTGGTGGTTGGTTGTTTAGATAGTGTTGGTTGTGGTTGTGGTTGTACGTTTGGTCGTACAGCAGGTTGGTCGGGTGGTACATGTACCTCTCCAACAATGTTGCCTTCGTTGTCCAAGGTCAATCCTGCTGTGCGAACCATATGTTGCACAGACCATAGCCACGGGTTGAATAGTTTTGTTGATTCCTCTTTCATTGATTCTTTCACCTTGGCATCGAACTCGGGGTTCCGAACCGACTCTGGTAGAACCAATAGGCGACGACTGGTCTTATAGAAATGGTCAAGACGTAGACGTGTATCCATCTCCATCTTGTCCTTCAACTCCACCCAAGTGGACAGTTTAGACTTTCCGAACTTCGCTCTAGCACCTTCACAGGTACATGAGCATCCTGCATTGTACACCTTGTACTGGTCTTCCTCTATCTTGAGAAAGTGAGCAGAGATATGAACAATACCATTGTATCGCTCACAGTCAGCACAGAACTGAAAGATATTTCCTGTCAATCCAGTACCACCCCGTTCTTTGACGATAGCCTCACATTCAGCCACAACGTGGCCTAGTTTGGGAGGATACTCCCATATTTCTCGGCTCATTCTTTTAATGGCGGTGACCAAGTCAATATCTGTCGTTTGGGAGAATGCATCCTCCCAAACGGATTCTACCGTGCCTGCCCATTGCCCATTCAGATTGAATGATGCAGCGAAGACATTGAGTGCATGTTTTAAGCCGTGTCTTGTCGTCATGGTAACAATGCTCCCGTGTCAGGACAGAACCTAACCTCAGTAGTGGTTGACTGTTGTTGCATTTCTAGTTTGGCTTGTTGGGCCATTGCGTAGTTGCCTGTTCTGCGGCTTGCATTTAGAACCGTGGCAGGGTCTAGCATACCCTTATCTCTAAGGTACTTGGCCCTGTAGTGGTTCGATGTCCACTGCCATTCGAGGATGTCTAGAGCTTGTTGTACCCAGTCATTACTAACACAGGAGCATATCACACCTACGTTCTTTTCTGAGATTATGGTTGGGTACGACCCATAGTGTTGGTTGTGTAACTTGAACCAGTATTCGATGATTACATAACATTTACTGTTACTGGTTAGCATTGTAACCAGTGATGGTGCAGTTGACGGGTCTATGGAGATAGTTTGCTCCAGTACCTGAATTTTCATCGATACAACACCACCACCACTATCTCTTTGAGACTGTGTAAGTTGCTGTGGCTGTGACTGCGCTCCAGTGCCAGATGCCATCATCGCCATTACCTGGCTGAATCCTTCACTGACGATGAACCGCTCGCCCCCTGAACTGATGACTACTGTTGCCTGACCCTTGGGCCACGCACTGTCAATCTCCCGTACATACACAGGAGTTTTATTGTCTACTTTTGTTAGAATCATATCAAGCTCCTGCCAATAACCAGATTGTACGTTGAACGAATACCACGATGTCTGGCTTGGAAAGGAGTACAGCCCCACGTTGCTCTTCTCCCATTCGTTGTACCTGTACGATTGGTAGACACTCGATATCCATTGACACTGTTTGTTTTGGGCTACGGGTCATCGATGTCACATGGATGGTCACTACACTGCCTTTGATGTCAGCTTCAACAAGTATGTCCTCGTTGTCACCGAAGAATGCTTGTAGCATCCCTGTGTCGTTAGGTTCGAATGTGAGTTCCCATAGGGCAATTGTAATGTGTTCTTCTACGTTATATTGCTGTAGAATCTGTTGTCTAAAGTCATTAGTCATGACAGTCCTCATTGGTTGGTTGTTCATACCTGATTGGTATGTATACAGTTTATTGCATTGAAACCATAGTGTCAAGTAAAAAAGTATAAAATACTAATTATAATTTGAAACTTTTTTCACCACCAACACCACTATCCAGAATCTCTCGATACTATATACATGTTCTGTTTGTCTTACATTTTTGATAGTGGTGGTGGTTGTATAAGGGGAAAATATCTCGCCCTATATATATACTAATATAATTACTATTATAGCAAGAATCATGCCAAACTTGAATCAGGACTATTTTGGCCTTGGCTCCAGTGCCATTTGCGCTCCAGTGCCACGTACGCACCTGGGCGTGCGCGCGCACGCGCACAGGCACGCGCGTAGATAGCGTTTTTTGGGGGTATAATAACCTGGAATACCGAAGGAACCGGGCTTCTAGCATGTTGGCTTCTATGTGTTTTATAGGCCTAATTTAGTTGAATTTGGCTATAGTATCGACTGAATCGGAATATCTGTCAGGGGTGATTTTTTATGCAGCTGTTACAATTCTTTTTTGATTTATTTTGATTCTTTTTTGTTGCTTTACTTGACACTATAGTTTTAATCATGTATATTGTATATATCCACAACGGATATCAACCAACCAACAATAGGAAGTATCATGTATACAAATATCATATATACACGGCTAGAAAAAGGTCGCTATCAAGTGACCTTTACACAACACAACACAACCGGATTTATGGGGCTTACTAAGTGGTGTATCTATTTTGATTCTTTAAAAGAGTTAAAACAACAATATCCAACAGCTCAACCAAAGCAATAACAACCAACCAACAATGAGGACTATAACAATGACAAAGCTAACTGAAAAACAAAAGCGTGAAATCACACTTAGAACAGTACGACAATACATTTTAACCGATAATATTAGAACCTTTAGACGTTCAATGACTAACAACCAACTTATAGGAAGTGTCAATGGGCGCCCCAGCTGGGATTCTTTAATGTATACCACAACCCAACGAGAGGTTAACGGAAAATTAAAGACGTTTAAGAATAGACGTTCAATACTGTCTAGTAGTGTCAAGTTTGCTAAAACACACAAAAATATTGGTGTGACCGGTATGTATCTAGCCCCTCACACTATGGTAGCCGGTCTAAATACTTGTAAATTTGCCGGTAAATGCGCTAAAGGGTGTATCGCCTTTACCGGAAATATGAAATTTAACGGATTGACCTTTCAGAATCGTTTAAAGGCCTTGTATAATCATACTGAACGATATCTAACCGAAATGCTAGCCGACTTAGTAGAACTGACAGAAAAGTTAGAAGACGGCAAAAAGGTTATGGTACGTCTAAACGGGACCAGTGATTTAGATTTTACTAAGGTTATAGATATGCAGGCCTTCATAAGAGACTACCCAAATGTATTGGGATTCTATGACTATACAAAAAGACCGGTTAATATTGGTATCGATGACGTATATCATCTTACTTATTCATGGTCCGAAAGGTCAACAATTAAACAGGCTAAACAATTCGATAGGGTGGCTGTTGTAGTGTCTTCTAAGGATATTGATTGGCTAGTTAATGACCCTCTTATAGGCCATCTATGGAGTGATGGAGATGAGCATGATCTAAGACCTTTAGACGATACTAAGCTTGTATATCTAAAGGCTAAAGTCGCAGCTTCTTTAACGGATCCCAATATCGGTATAGATGAGGACTTTATAACAACACGTGAACAATTGCATATGTTAACCGTGTGTATGTATCCTGAATTCTTTCCTTTGCTACGTGAATATGTTTTGTCAGAACTTTCACGTTTAGGTTTTTGGCACATGTTGGATGGTATCAAGTTTGATACATGGGATATAGAGACGTGTATAAATCATATTGATATGTCTAAAAGTCTAAACACTATTACTGACTTAGAATACCACTATCTCAATCATCTTGTAAAATGTGTTTTGGGGGTGACATGTTAGGATTCTTAGATACTTTTAAGCGGCTTTTAAATGATAGTCCTACTGTTAAGATAGGGTTTATGTTTAACATCGTTTTATGGGGGTGTTTTGGCCTCTTAAAGGGTCTGTCTTGGCTTGCTACCCTCCTAATAGGGGGGTAGTATGAACAAATTCTATTTTTGGATGATAGTTTTTATCATATTCAATAGTTGCAAGTGCTAGTACAAAATATCTAATCACTTTGAACCCTTGACGATTCAGTCAGGGGTTTTTTGTTGCGTGTGCATTAATCCACCTGGATTTTTTCAACACAATTCGTATGTTGCATACACAGCAAAATGACACAACTGCAATATATGCAAACACAGCAAAATATATACTGCACTTGCAACACCACAACCACCACTATATTATGCTACTATTACAGCATATGATACAAATTGTTGTAAATGCAGCACTCCGAACCTCCAATAACTCATTAAGTAAGGGGTACTAATGAAAGGTACAAAATCCGCAAGGCTAGAAGCTCCGAAAACTCTAATATCTAGAAGCATTCGAAATAGGAATATCAACGGGTTACTATGGGGGTTTATCACCTTAGCACATGAGGAAATTAAGACAGCTGGCCATATTGAAACCTTTTCAGGCTCCGATATAAGGGACTTTGTCAAGCTGTTGCATGCTAGAGAGATTGAGAGCAAACTACAAGATGACGCAACGACAGCAATGTCCACTAGGCAACTGCAGCAATGGATTGATGCAAGTGCAGCACAGGAAACCAATGTTGCAAAATCAGCATCCAAGGCCACGAAATCCAAATAACGCGCCTGCAGCATCAGAGGGGCCACGATGTTGCAAGCGCAGCATCCCTGATTGGCTGGGTCCTCATGCTGCATCGACAGCAGCTGGTCCACAATGTCCTTGTCATCTTTGCAGCAATATCTAGGCAGGGTGAAGGGAGGGGAATTCGGATGGTAACTAAATACAAGATTCAATTGCTGTCAAGGCAGCAATATCCAGTGTAGGGATCGGTCGGGTTGCTACGTTCACAGCACGAATCCCTTCGTGCTATAGTAGCAATACCCGATAAGATCCCGAAACGGATATTGCGTTTACAGCATCTTGGTTTTTGATATTGCATATGCAGCAAAGTGGAGTAACCGATACGTAACTGTATAGTTATGTATCGAGTTATGAAAACGACCGTATAAAACTATATTTATCGTAGCTGTTATTCTCTGTATCTGTTACGATAGTTTTACAACCAACTACAGAGATATTCATGCAAGTATACACAGCTGCACTTCCTAACAAGCTTTGTCAAGAATACATCGATGAACACTACCCAGAAATGCGCTATATGCTATCCCCTGTGTGTGTACGGTCTTTTGGTGCTAGTAGATACCATATTGTTAGAAGGGGATACGCAATAGACAACGGTGCGTATGGGTATCATGTCAAGGGTGTACCATTCAACGATAAGGCCTTTATAGACCTGCTAGAAAAGTGGCATGATGGGTGCGATTGGATAGCTATACCTGATAGTGTGGGCAATTGGGTAGAGACAAAGAAACTACTAGATATATGGGTTCCTAGACTACTACCCTATAACAAACCTTTATTAATGGTAGTACAGGATGGATGTGAGAAAGGCAACTATAAAGACGTCTATAGGCTACTAAATAGAAAGGCTATATGTGGGTTATTTGTAGGGGGTACTACAGACTGGAAACTACAACATATGAGCAAGTTAACAGAGATAGCACACCAGTATCATAAGACCATACATGTAGGTAGAGTTAACAGTGGTAGACGTGTACAGTTATGTTTCAACAGTGGTGTAGATAGTGTAGACGGTAGTGGTATGAGTAGGTTTATAGCGACTACTAGAGTAGTGTGTAATACTATAGTAGAGATTGATAGACAGTTGAAACTATTTTAATAGTGGTGGTGTTGGTGTTAGAACAAGTAAATACAATATTTAGTGACCCATTTCAGTTTATTAGTAGGCTACAGATAGTCGATAAGAGTGGTAGGGTAGTTCCTCTTAGACTGAATGCAGAACAGATAGACATTATCAATGGATTACAAGAGGGTGATGATACACTGATATTGAAGCCTAGACAGATAGGTAGTAGTACGGTTGTATGTGCTTATATGTTTTGGAAAGCATATACAGCAACAACACCACTAACCTGTGTAATCTTATCGTATAAGATTGCTAGTTCGAAGCATTTATTGCACATACACAAGAGGTTCTATCAGTATCTACCAGAGGTATTGAAAAGGCCATTGGATGTAGACAATACAACAGAGTTAGCCTTTAAAGGAGGGGGTAGGATTGTAGCAGCGGCGGCCACACAGGCAGGAGGATTGCGTTCATATACGTGTTCTATGCTTCATATATCGGAGTATGCTTTTGCAGAGAATCCAGAGGAGTTAAAGGCTACAGCGATTAGTGCATTGAATGATGGACAGTTAGTTATAGAGTCTACAGCTAACTATTACAATGATGCATTGTGGAAGGAGATACACAAGTATCATACAGGAGAAGCGCATTGGAAATATTTGTTCTTTCCTTGGTATATGCACAGTGAGTATAGTATGGAGGATATTGGGCTTGAGTTGACTGATGAAGAGACTAAGTTGCAGTATCAGTATGGTTTGACACTGGGTCAGATAGCATGGAGACGTGAGAAGATTAGTAAGTTGGGATGGGAAAAGTTTGTACGTGAGTATCCTTTGACTTTGGATGAAGCATATAGGATTAGTGGGAATACATACTTTACAGCACAGGACTTTGACCATGTGAATGTAATACAGGTACAGCCTAGTGAATGGACAACATTTGAAAATCCTAATCCAGATGATTCGTATGCTGTGGGTGTAGATGTTAGTGGTGGTGTTGGTAGAGATTATGCTGTAGTGTTCTGTGTATCTAGGATGACCTTACAACCTGTATGTATATATCGTAGTAATACTGTAAGTCCTGTACAGTTGGCCGATTATATCTATGATATGAGTGTAACGTATAACAATGCATTGGTATTGGTGGAAAGTAACAACTATGGATTGGCTACCATTCAGGAGTTAAAGCATCAGGGATTCCATCGGTTTTGGTTGGATGCTCATACAGGTAAAGACTTTTTGACGACAGGTAGAACTAAGCCATTGTTGTTTGAGAACTTGAAGAAGGGCATCCAGACTGGTAGTATCCACATGATTGATAATATTACTGTGACTGAGTTGCGTAGTATTACGGTAGATGAGAAGGGTATTTTGCGGTTTGGTGATGACATGGATACTCACTGTGATAGTGCGATGGCGATGTCATTGGCATATTGGTGTTTGAATAGTGTAAAGTTAAAGCAGAATGCATATTTGCCAGATTGGATTATTGCACAGAAGGCAGATAGGGTACAACAAGCAGGTGGTGTAAGTCCACAGCTGCATCGGAGATATTGATGAAGGTATTGGTTGCTTGTGAAGAGAGTCAAACAGTTACCAAGGCATTTCGTCGTGTTGGTGTTGAAGCATATAGTTGTGATATTCAGGAGTGTTCTGGTGGTCATCCAGAATGGCATATCCAGGGAGATGCATTAGAGCAGGCTTACAGTGGTGAGTATGACTTAATGATAGCGCATCCTCCTTGTACGTATCTTAGTAAAGCAGGGGCCAGGTGGATGAAACCCAAAGGTAGCATGGTGTGTCAGATTCGGTTTGCATTGGCTATGCAGGCTAAGGACTTTTTTATGAAACTGTTGGATGCTCCAATACCCTATGTAGCGGTAGAGAATCCAATACCTTTAAAGATTTGTGGGTTGCCCAAGTGCACACAGATAGTTCATCCATATCAGTATGGTGACCCGTATTCGAAGACAACGTTGCTTTGGTTAAAGAACCTTCCTGAGTTACATCCAACCAATGTGGTTGAGCCTATTGGTTCCTGGACAGAGTTGAATCGTAAGGTGTCAAAACGTTCGAAAACGTTTAATGGTATTGCAGATGCAATGGTTAATCAGTGGTTAAGTTTTATAGGAGATAGTAATGGCATTTTGTCCTGAGTGTGGTGAAAGTCCGTGTAAGTGTGGAACTATACCATGTAAGAAGATTGGTGATATGGACTTAGTTCGATTAGAATATTATGTTAATGGTCAAAAGTTTCTATTGGTATTGCCTTTTGACTTAGTGCATCAATACTATGAGTTGTATGATAGTATACGGTTAATGGATGCCAAAGGTAACATTATTGAGTATAGTAGTGTTAAAAATAGTGGTGTTGGTGGTAAGGAGAAAAGTAATGGCACGAACCAGTAAAGAGATTGTACACTTGATTCGTACAGTGTTGGATGAGCATAATGATTTCTATGACCAACAACGAGCAGAACTGAAGCGATATCGTGATGTATATGAGAACAGGTTTTGGCAGTCAGAGTATATGGATGACACAATGGTGCGAGTTGAGACAGCTGACTGTTTTGGTTACGTTGAAGGTTTTATTGCCAGTTTGTTTAGTCGTAATCCTGCGGTTGTGGTGGCCAAAGATACATCTATTATTGAGGGTAATGCATTGATGGCCCAAGAGGTTGTCAATAGATTCTTGTTTGACAAACGTGAGCAGTTAGAGATTGCTAGTAGACTTGCCTTGATTTATCCTTCATCGTTCCTCAAACTGTCCCCCACAAGTAGCACGGATATGCTTGAAAAGGTGTCTATCCGTGCTATTCCTTGTTGGGAGATTATACGTGACTTGGATGCCAGTAGTTGGGATGAGCAGCGATATGTAGCCCATGCGTACTACTTGAGTGTACCAGAAGCAAATGAAAAGTTTGGTAAGAAGAAATGGACTGCTATACCTAAGGTAGATTACTTTACACCACAGGAAAAGTATACTGGTGTTAGTGAGGATTTACCAGATGATTACTTGTATATACAGGTAGTGGAGTTCTATGACATGGCTTATGACATGTTGTATTTTTGGACACCGAATCATGGTGATGGTGAGTCGTTGTTAGAAAAGTCACAGATACCCATCCGTACTTATGATGACAAGCCTTTAAGTCCTATCTGTCCGTTGTATTATGCACGTAGACCAGAGAAGCCTATGTTGGGTATGAGTGCTGTTAGTCGTGTGTATGACCAGTTCTATGAAAAGAATATCTTACGTACATACTGGGCCAACTCAGTACGTCGAGATTCTCGGCAATATCTGTACAAAGAAGGGTCACTAGATGAAGAAGCATTGGCAAAGATTACAGCAGGTATTGATGGTGCAATGATTCCTGTTGATGAACCTGTCCTCGATGGTATTATCCGTGCTGTGGGTGTAGAACCGTTGAGTGGTAACTTTGACCGATACTTAAACTATATTGAGCAAGACATTAATCGTGGTAGTATTTTGGCCCCATTTAGTCGGGGGGAAGCGACTAAGGCTACTGCTACTGAGGTTACTGCGCTTGCTCAATATTCTGCTAGTGAGATTGGTAAGTTGGCCCGTGAACGTGACAATGCTATTGAACGATTGTCATTGGTGTATTTGCGTACGATTAGTTTGTTGGCTGAAGATAATGAGCAAGCTGTGATTGAGATTAACAAGTTGCCTAAGGTGATTACTGTACAGGACTTGGATGCTAAGTTCCGTATTGTTGCGCTTGACCAGTCAAGTACACCGTTGTCTGAAGCATTGAAGCGTAGTAACTTAGTTCAGTTGCTTCCAGTGCTTACACAGTTGGGTGTGTCTCCAGAGAAGATTAAAGAAGAAATTGTACGTCTTTATGACCTACCAGAATCTTTTATGGAAACACCACCACCACTACCCCAACAACCGCAAGCAGGATTGGGTGGCGCACCAGAGGAAACAGCCATGAATACTTTGCCAGGTGACATAGGCGCACAAGGTGAGGTTCCAACACAACAAATTGCACAGATGCTTGGTGGAGGTATCTAATGCCACGATACACTTACGGTTGTAGATTATGTGATTTAGAACACACTATGATAGTTAAGTTCAGCGACCCAGACCCACAGGTTTGCGGTATGGATACTCCCAATAGTGGTTGTGGTGGTGAGTTATATAGAATGTTACGTGCTCCCAGAGCACATAGTAGTTGGAATACTACTGGTAGATATGGTGTCAATGGTTATTATAGCAAGGCCCTTGGAAGGCACATTGAGTCTCCACAGAAGGAGAAGAAGATAATGGAGTCACGGGGTTTTGTGTGTGAAGCGGATCTCCCTAAAGACCGATGGGATAGTGCTGTAGAGACTCAGAAGCGACGTGTAGCCGAACAGGATAAAAGCATAGAAACCTACACAGAAGCCTTAAAAAGTGGTAAAACAAAAGAAGAAGCCGTTTGTGCTGCATTTACAGCAAGTGATGCAGTCAGTGGTAAACTAGATGAAACATGGGGTAAAAAATGAAAGAAGAAATGATGAACCAAGGCCAACCTTCAATGGAAATGGAGATTGAGATTCAAGGTGCTGAACAAGAAGATGAGTCTATGTTTGGTGAAATGGCACCCAAGGGTCGATTCACTGCTAAGGCTTTAAACAACTTGGTAAAAGCAACAAACCGTTTGCTGCCATTGTTTGACCAAACACCTGACTATCCATCGTTTGACCAGAATATTACTGAGTTTCCAACGGACTTTGTTCGTGTATTGGCTATGTTTAATGGTGCTGTTAGTGGTGCTATTGAAGAAAACTTGATTGATGAAGAACTAGACTTTGACATGTCAGAGATTACTGGCGATGAGAATGTCAATATGTTGGCAGGCAAGTTAAACCGTTTAGTGAATGACCGTTCATTTAAAAAGTATCTTAAAGGCATGTCAGATGATAAAGGTGAATCTATGGAAGAAGAAGAACCTGAATCAGAACAAGGCATGCAAGAAGAAGATGTAGATGCTTTGTTTATGGAGCGGATGTAATGCCCATACATAAAACCAAAGGTGGATACAAGATTAAAAACGTTAAAGGCACATCGCCAACCAAAGCGGCTGCCAAGAAACGATTAAAGGCTGTAAAAACAAGTCAGGCGGCCAAGAAGAAAGGTTGTTCCTGTCATAAACCCAAACGGAGATAACATGCAAAACACTACCTCTAATGAGACTGTTGAAGCACTAGAAACCACAGAAGCAGTTGAAACTACCGAAACAGTAGACCCAAATGCAGATACTGTATCTATGACACTTGAAGAACTGTTGTCGATTGATGACCTTATGGACATTGATGAAGAACAGTTTGAAGAGTTTACAGATGATGCCAACCACAAAGGCATGAAACCACTACATGAGTGGATGCAACATATTCCAGAAGATGTACGCAAACATGTAGCCAATATTCGTTCATCGTATACACGCAAGACACAAGAACTTGCTCAAATGCGCAAAGAACTAGAATTAGAACGACAAGCATTGATGGCCCAAGAAGAACTGGCTGTGAATAATCCATACTTGCGCCAAGCAGAACAAGTATTGGCCAATGAAGAAGAGTATGACTTATATACTCCAGAAGGCATGCAAGCAGAGATTAAACGTCAAGCGGCACAAATGCTTCAAGAAATGATGAAACCTGCACAGCAAGAAATGCAGATGAAACAACGCAAGATGCAACTAGAGCAGTTTAAAAGTGATAATCCAGAGTTAATGGATGATGCTTACCGCCTTCCTGTTGCACAGATGCTTCAAGAACGACCAGAACTTAAATTGGAAGATGCATTCTACATTGTAAAAGCCAAGGTAGATGCTGAACGATTAAAGTCTGAACGTGCGCAAGTAGCACAACAACGGTCTGAACGTCGTGAAACATTGCGTAAAACCTCTACTGGTAAATCTGTAAGTCCATCTGGAACTCCCAAGTTTCGTGATGCATGGGAAGCATACCAGTACCATAAAAGTCAAAACGCAAAGAAATAGGTGATATATGCCCAAAGGAAAACGTGATGTATCGAAGATTATTATACACCATACAGCATCTCCAAGATCGACGACGGTTGACCAGATTCGTGACTGGCACGTCAATGGCAATGGGTGGAGTGATATTGGGTATCACCTCATTGTGTTGGGTGATGGTTCACTCGCCAAAGGTCGATCAATAAATAAAACTGGAGCGCATTGCAAAGGCCACAACCAACGGTCTATTGGTATCTGTGTGACTGGTAATACATCACAAGAACCACCTACAACTGCTCAGGTGGAAACTTTATTGGGCACTTTAAATAGACTTATTGAAGAGTATGGATTGACTCGTCAAGATGTCTATGGTCACCGAGATTTCGGAACTACAGAATGTCCCGGGAATTGGCTTTATGCAATTTTAGGACAATACAAACAAGGGTTGTCTTGACAATCCAATAACCCAAATGTATGATACTATTGTTCGATGGACTTTTAAAGCACCCTGACAACAGACATTCCGAATGGAACACGTTTAGACTCATACAAAGATAATAAACTTTAATAGGTGATAAAATGGCTATTTCTAATGATTTGCTATCGTCAACCTTGTTCTCCATTCGTGATGGCGAAGTTGACGAACTCTTTCAAAAAGTCGCATTCCTTGATAATGCGAAACGATTCAACGGTATTGAATATGAAGATGGTGGTATCAAAATCCAACGTCCTCTTAGTATCGCTGAACACTCACAAATTACAAACCTTCCTACTGGATACGAAGCTGTCAACTTGGCAGTTAAAGACGTATTGCAACCTGCTATCTATGAGTGGGCTGACTTTACTGCTCCTATCGTAATTACCAAGAAAGAAGAACTTGAGAACAAAGGCGAAAAGGCTATTGTTAAGATTGTTGAAGCACGTATGCGTTCTGTAATGGGTATGTTGCGTCGTGAACTTAACAAGCAAATTCTTGCAGGTTCATCTAGTATCTTGACATCTGTGAATACACTTAACGGTAACGTAAGTGGTGGATTCTTCGAAGCAGTAGCAGTTGGTTCTCAAACCAATACTGTTGGTGGTGTTTCAAAGTCTACTTACCAATCTACTACTGGTTGGCAAAATCAGTTTCAAGATGTAGGTTCTGCTTTTGGAACTGATGGTATTCGTTTGATGCAACAGTTGGCTATTCAAGCAGACACTGTAACTCACATGGGCCAAACTCAATGTGTATTGATGTCTGAAGCATGTATGGCAAACTATCGTCGTGCTTTGTTTGCACAAGAACGATACATCAATGAAAAGACTCTTGATGGTGGTCGTATGCAACTTGCCTTTGGTGGTGCTGTTGTTGAACAAGACCTTGAACTTGGTTTTGCTTACGGAGTCAATAAAGTATCTGCATATTTCTTGAACTTTGATGGTGTCAAGTTGTGTATGCATAAAGATGCTGACTTTGCTGTATCTCCATTTGAGCATATCTCAGGAACTACTGCACGAGCAGCACAATTGTATGTTAAGATGCAATTAATCGCTGACCATCTTGGTTCTTGTGGTATCCTGACTAACGCTGAAACTTACTAAGGAGGTTTATCATGGCTACACAAAATATTATTCAATATCTTGAAACTACTCAATACTATGCAGATCAACGTGATGGTTCTACTGTTGCTGTTGGCCCTGCTGCTATGAATCGTCGTCAAGTTGAAACCTACATTGCTTCTGAAGCCATTGCTGTTGGTGAAGCGGTATCTTTGGACTTGTCCAAGACTGCTGAAGGCGACATCATGATTCATGTAAAAGTTGCTGACAATGCTACTGCTTCTGCAGTTGCTTTTGCAGGATTTGCTTTGACTGCTGCAACTGCAGCAGGTGAAACCTTAGATGTTTGCATTGCAGGTGTCTGTGAAGGTCTATTGGCCAATGGTGTTGCTGCAGGTGACTGTTTGCGTCTTGATACAGCAGGTTCTGTAGATGTTTATGGTAATACTGATGTATTTCCTATTGTCGCTTATGCTGTAGATGCTAACAGTAGCGGTTCTGCTGCTAATGGAACTGTAGTAGTTATCAAACAGATGTAAACTTAGTTTCAATCCTTGTTGTTTATGGAGGGTGGGTGTGTACGCATCCACCCTTTTTATTTGGAGACGTTATGGCCAACTTAAAAGCATTGCGTGAAAAGGTAAAGAATATTACTGACTATTCGCCTGAACTACAACAGTTCAATGACCAGTTGGATGAGTTAATCAACGATGCGTACTACTGTATCTGGACTATGAAACGGTGGAACTTTGCGACTAAGTTAGATACGTTGCGTTTCCATGTGGATATTACAGCAACAACAGACTTAGAGAATACTGCGTTGTCTGCTGTAAATATGAACATTACTACAGGAGAACGCAAGGCTACATTAAGTGCGGCTATTGACCGATTGCACAACCCAGATATCTGGGAAGGTCAACCTATTGAGATTGATACTATGGAGTACACTATTTCCAAAGTAATATCTCGTACAGAAATATTATTAGACAGAGCATACGAAGGTACAAGTTACAGTGACTACACAGGTTGGAAGATTAAAAAGCGATGGTATGACCTTCCAGAAGATTGTTTGGAACTGTTGTATTTAGGCCATCGTGACTACCCGTATGTGTCTGTAACTGGTTCACAAAACCCTTATGGTAAGTCTACTGCCATCCTTCCTCGACGTGAAGAAGACTTAGACTTGCGTGTAGACTATGATAGTTCTTATGCAGAAGGATATATTACCAGTCCATCATTGTCTATTGCACCAGCTGAAAAGATTAAACTTGCACCTGCTGAAACCTCAGGAAACTTTACTGGTGGTAAGTCGTATGAGTTCTGTTGGGCATTTATAAAAGATGGTAAAGTTGGAGCATTGTCAGAATCAGAAATTATTACACTTGGTGATGCAGATACAAGCATTAATGTAAAGTTTGTATCGTGGGATGATGAGGTAATCCAAGCAGATTCTTATAATAACAAAGACCAAGTAGCATCCCAATGGGAAGGTTACCGTAAAGTAATCTTATGGAATAAGAACTTTAATAAGGCAACTGGAGAACGTATTGGGCTTCCATGTTGGCTCTATGTTACTGTTGGTGGTAGTAATAGAAATGAACTAGACTACCTGGATATTTTGATTGCCAAAGATATTGACAGCAACATTGATATCTTGAATACAAACCAACTGGACAATGGTTCACGTCGATATATTGAGATTGATGGATTACACCAACAGATACGACCATATCCACGAGTCAATGGATATGACTTTGAGGTAGACCAAGTATTAGATGGTGCTGAGATTGTAACCTATCATGATTATGTACGTGATGGTGTGATTCGATATCTTGAGAAGCCTAGAGACTTGTTGCTGTCTACTGATGTGCCAAAGATGCCTTTTGAGTTTCATCAGTTGATTGTTTACAAGGCCCTTGAAGACATCTACTTAAAGTTGGGTCAACAAGGACTGGCAGCAACGTATGAAAAGAAATACATGAAAGAGGTAAACAACCTTGCCAAACGGTATGTCGATAAGATTGACCAAAGAATGGTGAGGGGTCGATTTCACATGGCTTACGGTAGACCCACGTATGATGGTTCTACGTTAAGGAGATTATCGTGAAACCACAACGTCTACGTTCTTTTGTTCCTTGTAATGGTATCAACCAAGTATTGACACCACAGTTAGGAGATGCCAACAAGATTCTAAACTGTCGGTATTCTCCAGAAGGTGGATGGGTTGGTGACATTGGTTTTGAATCTTGGTGGAAAGCCCCATCTAGTTGGACAGTTAGTACGACTATCTTACAGGACTATTTTGCTGCTAAGGTGGATTCATGCTACCAATGGAAAAGACAAGGCACAAATGATGTTTATACGTTTGTGGAACAAGGTGGGAAACTTTATTACGTACTTGGAAACAAAGGTCAAGGTTCCACTTACACTGGATCATTTTACGATAATGATCTTGTGGTTGTTGATAGTAATCGTTATGTTCCTAAACTGGGTGACATTGGCAGCCAGTATATTAACCTTGGAACCCAGTTACTTATTATCAATGGAAGGGATAGGGCCATTCTTTTCAGCGGAGATAAAGTTTGGCGTGATTTTGGTTATGTTATCTTTACTGGTACTCTTGATCCACAAGATGTAGATACAGGCTATCAAAATAATGATATTCTTACTGCACCTGCTATATGGTTTACCAAAAATAGTGTTCAAGGCCTTGGAGACGTTACAGAAGAGGTAACGTATGAATACCAGTATAAAGTGTCGTATATTAGTGACCTAGGTGCTGAATCGCCACTGAGCGACTTGCAGACTGTAGATTGGGAACTGCCTAAGAATAGTCCTGATTATAGATATGGTGTGGCTATAGATTTACCAGTAGGCCCAGAAGGTACTGTTGCACGTCGAATCTATCGCACCAAGGATGTAAACAATGTTGGTGCTACATTTTACTATGTGACCCAGATTAACGAGAACTCAAGTAGATTCTACATTGATGCTTTACCAGATAGATACTTAGTTGACACAGCACCACCACTAACTGAAAGTGCGCCTATCAATACAGATTACAAATATGGTGAGGTCTGGGATAATAGACTGTGGTTAGCCAAAGGTGACAAACTAATCTACAGTAAGTCTGGTATCTTTGAACAGTTTGGACTGGTAGATTACTTTATTGTGCCAAGTGCGTTTGGGGGTGATATTACTCAAGTGCAGGCATTCTACAATAACTTGATTGTATTTAGAGAATCTGCAATCAATATTGTGTCGTTTGGCGATAATCAATATTACATGTCTACTATTACTAGTACCATTGGAACTACTGCACCTAATAGTGTAGTGGTTATTCCACAGTTGGGTGTTGTGTTCATGAATGAACAAGGTATCTACATGCTTACTGGAGGATTGAACGGTGGTTCGAGTTTAGACGTTCAAAAAATTAGTGGTGGTGTTGATAAAGAACTCAAACGACGTAATATGCCTTTATTGCATAAAACTGTAGCGGCATACAGTGCAAAAGAACGTGAGGTTTGGATGCACTATCCTACTGATGATAGTACTGTACCAGATAGTGGTGTAGTACTACACTTGACTCCACAAGTTCCTATGTGGTCATTTAGAACCAATACAGAAACTCCAGAAGCAGGTTACTGGTCAGCAATAACAACTACTGTTGATGGTTACTTTCTGTTGGGTACAGCACCTGAATGGACTATTGCAACAGACCAAACTACTAATAAGTTTGGCCCATTACAAGTAATGTCTAATAGTAATACGTGGGGTCAAAAAGCAGAGATTACATCTAGTGGTGATGTAACGTCTACACTTACTGTATCTAATGTGCCTAACTGCGGACATACATGGGAATCTGAATGGTATGGCTACAACGACAACTCAGTAAAAATTCGATACTTTAGTGTTGAACTACGTATTATGTCTTATGGCGACAATGGATTTAACTTTTACTACTCTACTGATTATGCTTTTGAAGAAGAACCTACGTCGACACAAAAGCAAGCCAAATCAGAAACAGTGTTCACGTCAAAGGAAGATGCAGTATTTGGTGAGGTGGATGCATCCATAACCAAAGTTCCATTTACCGTCGATGAGAGTATATTACGGGTAGGAAGATTGATTACTTTAAGATATGACGTGAACACGCAACTAATAGACCAGTTCAAGTTTGGTATTCGGACAACAAATGAGCAACAATTTCACCTGGTTTCATTTAATTTGTTGTCAGATGCTGTTGGTATGCCATCATTGAATCAGTCTACACGAGTACAAAAGGGGCAGTCACGATGAAAGTATATACTCAACATGGTCAAAAGCGGTTTGATCAAGTTAAGCCTGAAAGTATTAATGACAATACCAAAGAGACTATTGGTGTATACAATGGTCGTTTGGATGGCCAGAACATACCTGTGGCTAGTATTGACAATACTAAGTTTATTCCATGTGATGTAACGGACAACAGCACATCGGATTTGTATGCGTTTGCTTGGTCTGGTCAAACTCAAGACTATTATTTTATTCGACGTTGGCAAGACCTTGAAAAAACTACTGATGGTATCCACAAACCATTAGTGTATTTTGATTTACAGACAGAAGATTGGTCTAGTGGTTGGAATAACTTAACAGAGGTAGATACAACATTTGAAGAGTTTATCTTAAACTTTAATAGTCAATCTGGTACACTTAACGGATGTGTTGATGTAAACTTTCGACATGGAGTTGATGTTCAAACTGTATCAACTGTGGTTTATGTTGTTGGTATGGATTGGTGGACTCGATGGGGTTTGTTTTGCAATGATGTATTGATTGCAGAATCTGGTCGAGTATATCCACGTTTGGAAAGTTTAAGTATTCCGTTTAGTATCTCGGTAGGTTCTCAGCCAATAAAACTTGAATTAAAATGGCAAACAGTAAGTACCGATGACAAGCCTGCAGGAGGTACTGAACCTTATAGTAAACTAGAAATATATGGTGCTTCTATATGGGCCTGTAATACTAAGAGGTAGTTATGTCGTTGATTGGTAATCAATACTTTGAAGATGGTAGTAAGCCTACAGCAGTCCAGTTAAATTCTGTGTATGATAGTGTTGTTGGTGATGATGTAGAAGATGCTAATGCTCAGGTAGACTGGGCAAATCGTGAACACTTTAGTACGTCTAACCGCATTGTAAAACTAGATACGTTTGATTATGATGGTCAAGTAGATTGGGCTATATCTAACACCACCTACACCACTATTGAAAATGTTGCAGCAAGTCCAAGTGAGGTTGCGCCATCATATACTACTCATGGCAAAGCATTGATACGTGTACATGCAAGTGGTTTGATTAGTACAATAGACATTGGCGATGATGACGGTGACGGTACAGATGCACAGATACCGTACAACACTTATGCATTTCGATTGAAGATGACACTAAATAGCGGTGCTTCTACAGTAACATTGGCTAACTGCACATATAGTTTAACAGCTCGTGCTGCATTAACAACAAGTACAAGTGGTTTGAACAAGAATACTTATGGGATTCAATGGAGAAGTTTTGCATTTAGTGGCTTGTATACATTAGCAGCAGGTGATGTTATAGACAAGATTGAGTTGCAGGCTTGTATCGGTCAATCTGGAAATGTTGTAAATGTAAGGCATAATCACATTCAGATGATTGTAGTGGAGAACTAATGGGATACACAAAGAGTTATACGTATGTAGCAGGTTCTGTTTTAAGTGCTACTGATCAAGCATCGAATGAAGATGGATTACGTGAGTATGTCAATCAAGAGATATTGGCTAGTGATATTGGTGCAGACACACTGAGTGGTGAGGTTATTGCGCTGCCACGGATTATCTCTACTGTATACACTACTGACTTTGTGACTAAGACATTACAAGGTCAATCTAAGTTGCGTGTTAAGCAACAGTATGCTTGGTTTACAAGTACAACTAAAGGCATTAACCAAGTATCTACTACTGTACAGGATTTTCAAAGTATGTATGATACTGGTGCAGAGGTATACATTCCAAAGGATAATACAACAGTAATGATTACAGTGTACATGAAAGCCTTTGGACAAGAAAACAGTACAGTAACAGAGGGCCAAGGAAATGGTCGTTGGAGTAACCAATTTAAGTTACAGTATGAAAAACTGGGTTTGTATCAAAGATATGATGGAACACGACAATATGTGTTTGAGAATACTACTGCTGCTGATAGTGCATCTGAACCAATCAAAACAGGATTAGATGGTGGTGAAAGTGGTGTACCTGCAGGACATAGAAGCATAATGGTTACACGTATGCTAACATTAAATGCAGGTAGATATCGGTTTACAATGGTAGTAAACTCTAAGGTAGAGAAAGGTAACATTAACTCTCAGTCATTTACGATTGAGACTTTTCATGTGTAGGTGAGTATGGCGGCATTAAGTCCTTTGGTTATGGCAGGTATTTCAGCAGGTGCAACAGCAGCAAAAGCAGGATTACAGGCTATTCCAACTAAGTTTGAACGTGAACAAAAGAAACGACTAGCAGAGTTACAACGTAAACAAGAACTAGGCCTGTTGGGTTTAACGGAAGCAGAACGGGCACAGATTGAGTCTCAGTTACGTGCGCCTAGAGAACAAGCACAAAGACGTAGCGATGCAGAGATTGCACGTTTAAGCACTCCTACAGCACAATCTGGACAACAACTACTGGCAGCACAGTTGGGTGCAGAAGGTCGACAACGTATGGAAGCAGACTTGGCCAGTCAGTTGCTTGGTATGGACATTCAACGTCAACGTGAACAGGAAGCAGATATTGCAGCAATGGAAGCAGGACAAGGTTTAAAACAAGATGAAATGCGTGCCAGTCTTGCTGCTATCCCAATGGCAGGTGCTGAAGCATACATTGGTCAGATGGGTCTTGAGCAGTTGATTAACGTTTCAAAGATGACTCCTCAACAGCGCAATACTTACTTAAAGAATGACTTGCAACTGGATGATACAGAAACATCTTTGCTACAGTTGGATGAGGTTGTAGACCCTAGAATCATTCCTATTTCACAACAGGTTGATGGTTTGTTTCCACAAGGTAAGTCAATGCCATCTACTGTTCAACAAGTTGAACAACCACGTATTCAACCAATAGCACAAAAAACGGATGGTTTGTTTCCAGAAGGCATGGATATGCCGCAGCTTCAATCTAATTATAATAATTACGATATATTAAATGTTAGACGTTTGCTTAATAATCCCAATATTCCTGATGATGAAGCATTAGGTATTCAACGTTTGTATCAATATTATGTTGATACAGGTTTACAAAGTACATTTGGATTATCAATGGCTGATGTAGCAAAGATTTATTACAACCTCCCTAGAGGTACTTATACTGATAGACAATTTAATCAAAGTATGAATATACCTAGCGACCAAGTGTCTATGATTAATCAGACTGCGTTTCCTGCATTAAGTGGTCGTATGAATGTAACTAATAGTCGTGGACAGGAGATTTGATATGCCTATTCAACAGATTGGTGGCCGCAACGTATATGTTATAACTGGTACAAATACAGACCCAAGTAAAACGAGTACTGGACAGTCATGGGCCAACCTAGTAACACAGCAAAAGTACATGTTGTTTCAGGAAGCACAGAAGCAAGCATTGCAAGAACTGCAACGTGCGGATGCTGACTATCAGACTCAAGTACGTATGGTTCAAGATCAACGTAAAGCATTGCAAGATGAGATTAAACAACATAGAGCTTATGTACAAAGAATGCAGTCACAAGAATTGACTCTTAATGATAAACGTGAACGTCAAAATCAAAGTCAAGCAAACAAAGGCATGCGCACTACTACTAGTGGTGGTGGTGGTGGTAGAGGGCCAACTCAAATAGCTCCAAATATTTCAGATGTAGATGCTTACTATCGAAAACTAATTCGTGATGAACAAGCTGATATTGATGACATTAAAAAAGATATTCGTGCAAAAGAAAAAATATTAGAAACTTATCGTAGTGCTAATGACCCTAGTACAAGTCGAGGTCAACGTAAAATACAATTATTAGATGAACTAGATCAACTAAATATTAAATTAGACAAAGCACAAACAGATCGAGGTCTAGTTGAGTCTGAAAGAGATGATGTGATTGCACAATACTCTACTAACAAACCAGAGTTTGATAGAAAGTATCGTGAGTTATTTGGTATAAAATATCAAAGTGATGGTCGTGCTGCTGCTCCTACTCAAACAACACAGGCTGTAGATATAGAGGAAACTCAACTTGAACCAGTTGAACTAGATGTGTCTCCATCTCAAGAGCGCATCAAAGAACTTGAAGCTGAGTTGGGTGCATTGGAAATGCCTACTCGTGAATCTGTAGACTTGATTCCACGTCAAAGTGAAATCTATCAACAATACTTTGGCCAAGGTGCAGCACAAGTACCAACAGATAGACGTTCAGAAATGGATGTGTTGGGTGTAACTCCTGAAGAACCTGTAGCAGTTCAACCAAGTCCTGAGGTTGTTGTAGAACCGCAACTAGAACCTGTTATAGAAGAGACAGTTGTAGAAGAGCCACAACCACGTACATATACTGTTCAACCTGGCGATACTTTAAGTCAGATATCACAAGATGTATATGGTACTCCAAGTCGTTATATGGACATTGCTGAAGCAAGTGGTATACAAAACCCTGATGTGATTAGAGAAGGACAAGAACTTACTGTACCACCATCACCAACACCAACACTATCTGATAATCGTGAAGCATTAAACAGGATTCGTGCCTTGCGATTACAGCCACAAAGACTGTCTAGTATTGGTCGTCGTATGCGTTTGGATGATATGCAACAACCAACTGCAGTAGAGTCGCAACAATCAACTCTTAAACAAAAGTTTGAAGCAGTTGCAAATCAACATCCTAATCAAAAGAAATTGTTGGCTATGCAATTATTACAAGAATATGCACGAGACTTGGGTGTAACAAGTCCTGAATATGCAAAAGCAAAGAAGCAGGTGTTGCAACAACTACAACAATCATTAGACCCTAGCAAAGCACGTCAGTTAAAGAAGATTCGCAAAAACCAAGAAGAGTCTCCAGGTAATTACTACAACTTAGGTTCTATGATTAGTGGTGTTAGTGATGATAGTAAACGTCTTGTTGCTTCATTGTTTCCAGTATCAGATGATACTAGAGTAGATGAGATTGAGTCATTGTACAAAAATGCACAACAACAGATTAAACTTGGTATTAAAGATAATACTCAAAAACGCAAAGCCCTTGAGTTATTAGACTTGCAATACTTGGCGGTACTTGAAGATAAAAGGTGATGTATGAAGCCAACAGATAAAGAACTAGCCTTGTATGAAGGTGAAGAACTTTTACCAATATCAGAAGAACTTGAGATTACAGATGAGAAACTTAGAGAAGAGTTTGAGTTACTTGTTGAGTATGCTATTGAATTCAAAACTATTTCGGAAGGTCGTTCTCTTAGTACCGATGAAATAGAACAGATTAAAACTGACTTGCGTAATGAGGTTAGTAAAGGAAGGCCATCGGGGTTTGGAGCCAAGTTTCAACCAGCTGCATTGCCAATGGAAACACAAAGACCACCAAGTGACAAGCCTACACTTGGTGAAGCAATGTCAATGCAACAAACAGTTGGTGCAGGTAGACAAACACCTGCTACCTATAGTCCTACTCTTGACTTAAATCTTCAAACAAAACAAAAGCTTATTGAAATGTTTAAGGCTTCTCAAACACCAGATGCAGGTGTGTTATCTTTAGAAGCTTTAAAACAAATGGAACGTGATGCTGAAACCGATGCTGAAAGTTTGGTGTTTGCATATGACCGTTTAACAGAACAGTTTCCAGGGATGTCTCCTGAACAAAAGATGGAAGAGATTATTTCTGCGTTGCAAACAATGAATGACGTTCCAAGTGTAAAAGAATCTGCTTTAGACCCAGAGATGATAGAAAAGTTTAAGGGTCAAGATTGGTACGACAAACTTGCAAAGGCTTTGTCTGGACAAGTTACTGAGGGTAGTTTTAAAGCATATACTCCAGTTCAAGCAGACATCTTGTCATATCAGATGAAAGATAGGATTGACCGATATGCTGATAGAGTTTATTCAACAATGTTTCGAGAACCTGCAGACTTAGTTTCTGTTAAGTCTCCCAAGGGTAACTTTGTTGTTCCTAGAGAGGTGTTTGAATACATTGGAGAGGTTGGCCTTGGTACTATCTATGACAATGAAACTGACCTGGCTATTCGTAAAGCATATTTGGGTGAAGAGGGTCAACATTATGGCATGCGTGGTTTTGAAGGCCAAACGATTGCTCAGGCTCCACAAAAACGTGACCATGCATCGGCATTGTCAAAGGTTCGTGCCTATAGTCGTATTGATTATGATTGGACATTAGACAATGATAGACGACAGTTTATTGTTGATCACTTAGATGATTTTAAGAATGAGGGTTGGTTTACAACGACAACAGCATTCGGTGGTGTGTCTGAATCAGGAACCAGTTGGCTATTGCGTAATGCTTTGGCTCTTCCAAATGCACTTACAGGTGCAGGCATTTCTGTAGCAAAAGATATAGCAGATGTTGGTATTGAATTGGCTACGGGAGAAGAAGCTCCACTAGCAAAAGCTACAATTTCTGAACGTCAAGCCAATGCTCCAATATATGCTGAAGATTCATTTATGGCCGACATCTACGATTCTGTTGCTAGGAACAAAGGATTTTTAGATGAGAGTGATATTATAATCGAAGCGTTTGGTATTCAAGACCCTTATGCAAAAGGTGTTATTTATGGTACGTCGGCTATTGCAGACTTTTTGAATCCAGACTTAGACATTTTATCAGGCGGCTTAAAAGGCACTCAGAAGGCCGCTCGTGCTATTCAAGCTAGCCGTAGACTATATGACAGCACAGACTACACACAGGCAGCCAAAGCTTTTGCAAAAGGCTTTAGTGATGAGGTAATGGATAGTACGAATCTTATCTCTATCACCAACAACACTATTAAAAAGGTTGGCGGCAAAACAGTAGACAATCTAACCGATGGTGATATTCGTTTAACGTTTGGTCAACAGGTTGCAAGGAACCTGGAAGCACAAGATTTAATGAATGCTCGTAAAGAAGAAGAATTGCTTCAACTAGGCTTAGATGACACACCATATTACAAAAAGGTGCAGGAGTCTGGTAAGGAACAAGCTGATGAATACTTTTTTGGTAATATTCTTCAGAATAACAATGCTAGAAATTTGTATACAGAATACCAAAACACTCAAAGATTCTTAGATGATGTTGAGCGGTTTGATTATGATACTGCAGTTAAACGTGCAAAAGAACAAGACTTGAATATTAACTTAAAAACAATAGATGATATTGTTAAGTCTGAAGCACCATTGTCAATAGAAGATGCTTTGCCATCCATTCGAAAAGGTGTTGCATCTGTATATGGTCGTGCGATTATGTTTGAAATGGCCCCTTCTATACGTGATATGGAAGCGGTTGTACAGGTTACTCCACGTTTGTATGCAGGTAAGAAAATAGCAGATGAGATTCGTATTACAGCATCTTTAACAGATATTGGAAAACGTTTGTACAACATTACTAAACTTGCGTTTGGCGAGGATATTAAGCCTGCTGAGGCTGCTGCTACAGAGTTGTTTGGTACTCCTGTTATTAAAGAAGGAAGGCTAACTAAGTTCTATGACTTATCTGAGTTGAGTGCAGAAGATAAGTTTCAGTTAAAAATAGATTTGGATTACTTGGATATAGCACCAACAAAACGCGCACAGATTATCGAAGATATTGACAACAACAAGTTGTACAATGATGACCATCGTATGATTGTTGACCGCAATACAGAACGTGCATTGTTAACAGATGGTCGAGTTGCAACCGTTGATGATATCAACAGATTAGATGCTGTAGAACAACGAAAATTGTTAGAAGCAGCAGATACAGCCGCAAGGTCTGGATTAAGAGAAGGGCCTATAATGCAGGCTACTAAAAGTTTCTTGTCTAATCTTATTGGAGAACAAATTGTTAGATATATTCCAGATTCATTGGGCAAAGCCAGAAGAGTTTGGAACAACAATATGTCTAAGATTATGACTCCTCAAGTTGAGTTGAGACGTAGTTTTAACATTCAACAATCTACTGCATTACGAAAGGCTGAAGGTCAGATACAAACTTTGGAGCTTAGAGCGCAAAGAGAATACGATAGACTAATAAAAGTAATGCCAGCTGATGAAGCAGTGTCACACATGATTGTTGGATTACCCCAGAGTGAACTGGGTCAGATTAGTCAGATGGAAAACATTGAAAATGCTTTAAGTTGGATGATTGACCAGTTGTTTGTGCGAGTTGGCACTACAATCAATGCAGATGCTAGTGCGCAATCTCTTATTAGTGGTTATGCCGCAAAGATTAGTAATGAAGTCTTTTCTGCTAATGGACTAAGATACAAAGAATATCTATTAAAAGAGGTAGTAAAGAAGGCCATTCAAAACCCAAAGATACTTTGGGCTGAAATGGAAAATGTTATTCTCAAGTTAAATGATGGTTTACGCAAGCCTACAGTTACTTACATAAATGAAGATGGTGTTAAGCAAACAGTTCGAGTGCGTGGTGTAACAGTTAAACCAGATGAGATACAGTTATATCGTGGTAGAAACCTTGAAGATGGTATGGCTCAAATTGCTTTGGGTACATACATGGCTACAGAGATTCGACGCATTACAAAAGAGGTTATTGTTGATCAAATTGATGAGCAACTTATCAAAGTATCTGTAGACAATGTTTTGCCTAATATTGATATTAAACAACAAGAGTATGCAGACTTATTAAGAGAAGCAACTCAGATATTGTATGTAAATCGCAATGCTACGTATGGTCAATCTATAGATGATATTGGTGGTGTTGTTCAACAATATTATCGTCAAAAAACTTTGAATGCATTGAATGAACTAGATCCAGACTTTGATTATACAAATATCAGACCTGAAGTCAAAAAGGTTTTGGACTCTTTTAAAAAGAATATAAGAAGCCAAGGTAAGAATGACAAGGCTTTATTCAAAGAGTTAATGGGTGATGACATCAAAGATAAGGTTCAAAAATACAATGAACTCATTGATGAGATGTATCAAACCGATGTAAAACGCATTAAGCAAAGTGGCATAGACTTAGTTACAAAGTACAAGAAGCAAAAGTTTGAAGAGTACAATGTAGAAATCAAAAAGTACAATCGCAAAAAGGACAAAGAGCAGATAAAAGAATTGCGAGCAAAACGCAATCAAGAGATAGCTGATTATGCTGAACAAGTGCGACAACAGAAGAATGCTGAGATTTCTATGCTTGGAAACAAGAGAACTGAAAGCAAACGTCAATATCTTGAATCATTGCGTGAATACCAGGTTAATACGATTGCTCAAATCAAATCAAAGACTCAATCGGCTATTGAAGGATTAGATGAATCATGGGCCGCAACAGAAGGCATGTCTGATGTTCAACTTATTAAGTGGCTTGAAGACAATGACCTTCCATTATCATTCCAAATGCAGCAGTTAAAATCTGTAATGGAAACAGACTTTGTATCATCTGAAACAAGTAAGATTATATCTGAGCAGTTGTACGACCAGTCTCAAGTAGTAATGCGGAACAATCGACTTAACAATGACCATATTGTACCTGCTAAAGACATGGTTGAGTTGTTTGATTCAATGTTTGGTAAAGAGAATGAAACCTTATTTAAGGCTTTACTTGGTGAGGATGTTTATGATGACTTGCTTGAATCTCTTCAGAATAGAGGATATGGGTTTGTGCAGGACAATATTAGAAAGGTATTGCAAGCAGATCCAAATCTATTCGATGCTGTTGACAAGATGCATGGATATATGAAAGGTGCATTTTATACTGCTATTCTAGGTTATCGAATCAAATATCATACTCAGAATATTATTAGTGCGCCTGCTATTATCTATCAAACTCTTGGTAGCAACAAGTTGTTCAATGGATATAATATTAAAGAGCTTACTACAAAATCCAGGTTGATTGTTAAAGATGGTTCAAGTATTGGCTCTCGCAACTATAACAAAGTTGCAGTAACAACTAAGGATGGTAGAAGTTACACATACGGAGACTTGTTCGAAGCACTTGAAGAAACTGGTGCTAAGACTGAATTTACATATATTATGTCTTCGTTGCGTGATGGTCAACTATTAAAAGATATTCAGTATGCTACACGTAAACCTGGTGTCGGTATTGGTGATAGTACCATGAATGTTTTAACAAACATGGGTAGAAACATAAATGCGTTGGGTGATTATGTTACTGGTTTTGCCAGCAACTGCGACATGACATTTAGAGCAGCTGTATTAATAAAAGGTTTAGAAGATGGAAAAAGTTTAGATGAGTCTGCAAAGTTGGCTTCTCGCTCTTTGTTTGACTATAACGAGATTAACTTCCAAGGTATTGGTGGTCGTATAGTTAACAGTGCATTTGTGTTTACATCATTTTTTATTTCAAACAACTTTGACTTGATGCGTGCATTTAGTGACCCTAGCATACTCAAACGGTATGCCTATACATTAAAGGTTACTCGTGATTTAAATAAGCTTCAAAGAGTAATGAATGATGATCAAGACTTGCCTTATGATATGTACTATCCAGAGTTTGCGCAATCACGAATCAGATATGGATACAAAGAAGACAAACTAGGTAGAGATGCACATTTTAAAATGCTACCACCACTACCTGCAATAGAAGCATTACAATTTCAAAGTGCTTTATTGTATGCTAGTTTGGGTAGCGCAGTAGGTCATGATGTAGCTTATACCGATGTAGCAGAACAAATGTTAAATATGCTAGACCCGCTTCTTAAAACTGTTTCTGATGTAGTACTAGATACTAACTTTGCAAATGTATATTCATATACTCCATTGAGTTATGTGCAACTGTCATCGACTATGAGTAATGGTGACCCACAAGATATTGCTGCTCAGATTGAATGGTTAACTGGTAGCCAGGTGTATCCTCAATATGTTGGCCCTGATAAGTTAAACAACCACAATGGATACCTTTATAAATTCAAAGACAAAGAACAAGCAAAAGTTTTTAAAAGTAATTTTATTCGTACCTTTGGTAGCTTAACAGGTGCTGAAACTATGATTAATGCTGCATTGAGGCCTTTTGCACCTCAAGGTAGTACCTATGGCGAACTAACAGATACAGAACGTTTGGGTGCATTGTTGGGATTCTTTACTCCTGCTCGTATGGAAACTCCAGAAAAACAACAACTAGAGTTAATGAAAGGAACGTTGTCTAATATTCGCAAGATGAAGAACCAATATGAAAAACAAATCTTTGATGAAGAACTAGCACCAAAGAATACAGATGAAGATTGACAAACCCTTGTAATCTTTGTATAGTTACGATGTTGCAATAGCAGCATAACCATATCGGAAGAAGAAGGAGAAGATATGCCTAAGTTTGGAAAATATTATCATAGTAGTACAGTAACATTGAATGTTGCCAGTATTGGAACATCATTTGATAAGACTAAATTACATACACATTCATTGTTAAACAACTCTACTGACTTGAATGAAGGACAGCGTTTTAGAGGGTTTATTGAAGGATTCTACATCCGTGTAACAAACATTGCAGGTGGTAGTGCTACTCCAACTGTAACGTTACGTGTGGCTTGTGATGCCGATGGAGATTACAGTTTCTTTCCAGATACAGATGGTGAGTTAGCATTGGGTCTTAAAGATACTGCTAGCGGTGTTGCTGTATATCAGTTCCAACTCCCATTACAACAGTTCTTTGGTACAGATGAGTTGTACGTATTTATTAAGATTGACCAGGGTACTTGTACACTTGCAAACAGTTGTATTGTTTGGAGTGAATAATGCCAGTCGCCAATCCCTTCAAACCTGAAGGTGATGGCGGAACTGTAAACTTAGGCAAAGAAGAACTTACTAGCCAATGTGATGGTTCGACTCAAAGTTTTACAGTTTCTGTGCCATACAAAGCAGGAACTCTTCAGGTATATTGGAATGGGCTTCAACAGACCTCGACAGAGATTACTGAAGATTCCCAAACAACGTTCTCTACAGACTTTACCCCAACTAGTGACGATACTCTCGTTGCAATATTCATCCAAAAATAGGAGTCTATCATGGCTGTTACTATTAAAACCGAACAGATTCGCAATACCGCAGTTACCCCTGCGAAGATTGACTTAACCCAAACCTTTAGTTTCGCTTCAGGTATTCTTCGTGCAGCAACACCTGCAGGAGATA